>Ga0316212_1000013_pt1 | contig 20508 bp, 17 predicted proteins | sample NRE1metagenome_FD_207799 | JGI IMG/M metagenome (GOLD analysis project Ga0316212, IMG submission 207799) | Spruce roots microbial communities from Maridalen valley, Oslo, Norway - NRE1 | ecosystem: Host-associated > Plants > Roots > Unclassified | place: Norway: Oslo | collected 2017-09-14
CAAATTAATTTTTAACAATAATACATTTTATTATAATATTGTTAATATTATTTTTTCCTCTCCACAGTTAAAAAACCACAGATTAAAAAACTATTGTAATCCCTTTATGAAAAGAATGAAGAAAAAAAAAATAACATTATAATAAAATATTTTTGCATAAAGCGGTGTTTTAATTTAATTATTACTAATTAATTAGGTAACTTTGTAAATTTTGTTTGTCAATCATAAAAAAAATAACTATTGTTAAATTTAAAAATCAATAGTTATTTTTTTAAACCTTTAAGCTTATATTGCATAGAAGGTATGATATAAGGATTAACTAAATTAATTAATGTATTAATAGAACTTTTAGAAATATATATTCTAGCCTTATCATTATCATAATGAAGTGTACAATTAAGTCGAAACTTTACTATTAAAATATTCATTAGTTTAACTACTTCGTAAATAGTAAAATTATCTGTACAAATTATAACCGATTCATTTTTTCTAGCCCCATCACACATTATCATATGAGCTAAAGATACAGGTGTTATTAATTGAAATAAAATTTATGTAGCCGGTAATGTTTTTATCTTATTCTTATAAAATAAAGAATGTAAAATTGTAAAGAATGGATAAGTTCTAGTTTGTAATTGAATAGAATAATGAATTTTACCTAAAGACTCTCATATAATTTTTAGTAGGATTAGGAACAGATGGACAAAAATGAGATAAAATTTGATAAACATGTCACATGTATTCAAAATTAATTAATCCTTGTTTAAATCCAAATCTTGCATTCCAATTGGATTTACCTAACTGTAGTCAACCATCTGTTATAATTATACCGACTAAAACTGATAAATGATAATCATAAATAGGAGTAATATTTCTCCCCTTCACCCCGAAGGGGAGGGGTATATAACTTGTTATTTTACCAGATCCTAATGTAGAATTTAAACTATAATTTAAATTAATTGGAACTAATGAAGTACATTCACTCCCCTTCGGGGTAAAAGGATAATTTTTAGCGAGTATTTTTTTAGTTTTATTAGTTAATCTTTTTACATCATAATTAGAAACAAAGATACAAAATGATTCTGCCGCAGTAAAGTAAGCTCTGGTATCCACCAAAAATTAAAATAGTTAATATATATATATAGTTTTATTTTTTATACAATTTATTTTAACTTTGGACTTTTTCTTGTTCTAAAAAAATTAGATTTTTTTTATTAAGTCTCTGAAGAAAATAAATTATTTATATTTATTTTTTATTCTTGCAAATTAATATAAATAACAATGTTTTTACATTATATATATAATAAAAATTATATAAATTACTGTTTCATCTCTATATTAAAATAACATGTTATTTTATAAAGTTGTTTAAAATTATTCAGATGTAATTGTTATTATTAATTTTTCTTGCAAATAAATAAATAATTTTAAACTTTATTAATAAAGTTTACGACACAGAAAAATAATTAAAGTTAAAGCCCTAATTTATAAAACATAGTTGGATGCATATGATCTAATACTAATGATCTAAGTTTAATCATACTAGAAACTGGAACATAAATTCTTAAATGACCTTTTTTTCCTGGAGACTTAGGTGTTGTTAATTTAAGGTTAAATTTATCAATCATATATTGAGCTATTCTAATAGTATCCTCTGAACTAAAACAATCTGTACATAAATATAATCCACCAGATGAACTTTTACCACCATCTTGCATAATTCAATGAGCTAAAGCCAATGGGGTAAGTAATGAAAAATCATTAGGTACAATTTTTACTTTATCAATATAAAATTGTTGATAAAATATAGTAAAAATAGGTAAAGCCTTAGTTCAAAAATTAAGTGAATGATAAATTTTACCAGTCCGTTTATCAAAATAAGAATAAGTTCTAAAATGAGAAGAACAAAAATTATGTTTATAAAAAATAGAAAATAAATATGAAAAATAATCTTTAAATTTGCTAGATTGAATAAAACCAAATCTAGCATTTAAACTTCTTTTACCCAATTCTAATTTTCCATCTCCTAATAAAGATCCAAATATAATTTGTTTAATTTCTTAATCCTTAAAATTAGTATAATTTCCTGGTTTTTAAAGGATAAATATTTAAATAATGAATACTTGTTAAACCAAAAATAGAAAAATCATCCATGTTATGATTTAAAAAAGAAGAAGCAAAAACATTAATTAATCAAGCATCAAGACCCACACTGCAGTCTATAAAAAAGTAACATTTAATTAAAATCTTTTTATAGAATAGACTATATCTTTACTTTATTAATATTAATATAACAATATTTATTTTAATTAAAATAAGCTTGAATGTATAGTCGTTGAGGAATATTTTTTTTTATAAATCCTGCTGATTTAACCTTTAAAATTAAATAATTTATTTCTCTAATATTTTATCATTATTTAATCTAACATAGCATAATAAACTACCTATTAAGTAGTAATATCTAATTATTATGACAATAAGGTTATTTTAGCATATAACTCAATTTTAAGTAAAATAATAACTTAGTCCAAATATTTATTGATATTTCAACATGTGGTGCATAAATACACAAAAAGTGTAAATTGGACTTTATCTTTATCTCATATTTTATATGCTTTTTTATTATAAAATCTTTATATATATTACTGCTCCTAAATTTAAATAATAAATTTATTAATTTTATTTAAAAATTAAAATTACTTACATAAATAATAGATTAAAAAGTTAAAAGTTATGGATTGATATCTGATTTATCATTTACCAATTTAGCCAATAATTTTATTTTAGCTAAACCTTTTTCATCTAAATGTTGTTTAGCTAGTATTAAAGAATTAATTTCAGATCATTTAATAAATGCTTGATATTTAATAGTCTTAAGAGGAAATAATTTAAAGTAAGATAAAATTGGACCTAATTTAGTGTAACCATCCGCAGTATAACGGAAAGTGGTTAGATTATCACTTCTTTTGGAAACATAACCAGTATTAAATAAATCCCTAATAATAGACAAAGCTAATTTATCATTCTGATCCAGTAAAAATCTCACTCTAGGTTTAAATCCTAATTTATATCTTGGTTCTAAATAAATACTAACATTAAAACAACCTTCAGCATCAGTAAAACCTGATAATCAAGCATCATTAAGGGTAATAGAAATATTAATCTTATTAAATGCTATAGAATAAGATTTAGAATTTAATATTCTAATTCATTCACCTAATTGATTTATTCTATGTAACAAAAATAAATTACCATTAAAAAGAAGAGCTAATTTAAATAATGATGATCTATCTAATACTTTATATCTATAAGTATTAGCTTTTAAATCAAAAGTAACTTTACCAAAACCTAAAATCTCTTTTATGTGATATAGCACTTTAGATTCATTTTGTGTAATAACAAAACTTATATTATCATGTTTATTTTTTAAAAAAGCACCATCACCCTCTGCAAATCCTATAAACCATTGTAACCAACTAGGATCTATATAATGATGTTGTTTATAAAAAGCATTAAAATTAAAAGATTCTCCACGTAAAGTCTCTGAAGCTGTTGAAAAATGTTTACATTTTAATATTAATAATTTAAGGTAATAATAAAAGATAAACATCATAATAGAGCTTGTTTTTTTAATTATAAATTTAAATCATGATACCAATACTTTATAGTCAAAGTATTCTACATATAATGTATAGTTGAAAATGATAAAAATATATAAGTTATTATAAATAATTATACACAATTAATATATTATTAAAACATATAGTGGAGTTTAATTACCTTTTTATCACTAAAAAGGAGAGCCACCTTTTTTTTTTGATGCTCCATACTAAGAATCCAAGGATTCCAATTGAGAACATTGCATATCAATCAAATATAAATAAAAAGTTTAAAATTAAGTAATACAATAAAATGTGTGAAAATAACAAATAGTAATAGTAATAGTAATAGTAATAGTAATAGTAATATCTACTTTTTGTTATCCATTTTAAAGCAAAATAGAATTAATGATTAAATTAAATTATAGTAATATAGATTTAATTCTTAAGTTATACACTTAGTAAATATAAGTTAATTGGACTTTATATTTAAAATAATTTTTTTATTCGTAAAGTCTCTAAGGTTTATAAAAACCTACTGGTTATAATAATAATTTTATTACCTTTTTATGTTTAATATTTTCCAGTATATAGAAAAATGTATGGAAAGCTATTGCTTATTTAATAAGCATTTGACCATCCCTAAATACTATGACACTAAAAAGCGTCATATAGACCATGTTTTTATCTATTTATCAAATTTTTGTCAATTATTTCATTTGAATAAAACATTTTTTCACGTATTACCTAAAATAGAATTATCTAAAGCTAAATGAGCTTTTAATTCTTTAATTTCATAATAATATTTAATTGCTTCTATTCGATTATGTTTTTCTGATCTAGAAGGATACAACTTAAAATAATTTAATAAAGAAAGAATGTATGCCTTTTTATAAACAGTTCATTTAAAACTATTTTGTTGAGTATAGACAGTACCACCGTATAATTCTGATAATAAATCTAATAGATACTTATTTTTTTGTGTAGCCGTAATAAACATTTGAGATGATTTTAAATTTAAATATACACTACCATCACTATCAAAAAAACCAGAAAATCAACCATTAAAATAAGTTAATTTAATCTTACCCCTCCCCTTCGGGGTAGGGGAGAAGGATGAATTAATGTAATAGTATATTTACTATTTTCACAAATTTTTTTTAATTGAAGTAATCTTACTGGATTTCTTATTTCACCTTTTACTGCATTAATTAAAGGTAATAGACCTATTTTATTATGTAATCTGTATCTAACTCAATTTTTTCCTGATCGAAAATGTAATGAACCACACCCCTCCCTTTGGGTAGAAAGGGAGAATTTTTATTTAATTAAAGTTAAACTATTTTGGTCTCTTATTTCCATTACAAGTTCTAAACTAGCATAACCCTTTTTACTTAATAGAAAACAACCATCACCGTCTATTAACCCCGCTAATCACTGATTAAAAATAATATCATCTTTATTATGATGAGTAGAAAAATATTTTTTTAAAATTGATTTAGTTTTAATGCTAAAAATTTGAATATTTAATTGACAGTATGAACTATTAATAAGTAAATATAAAGAGTAAATAATCTATTTGATAATAGACAATTATTTAAATTAACAAATAACAAACATATGGCCTTTGAAAGTTTTACTGACACAATAAATTCCTTATACAATTTAGTATAAGATATGTATTTTATATTTTCTATTTTAAATTTATATGCTTTCTTTATTTGCAGATTATAAATATAAAAAAAAATTTTGACCAAAATATTATTTAAATTGAAAAAAAGGAATATTAATATGAAATTTATACAGATTACTATTTGAAAGTTATACATATACATCAATCCTCCCTTCCAAGTTGCCTCCTTTTCTTCCCTCCCCTCCTCTTATAATAACCAATAACCCAAAGGGAGAGGTTTGGGGTAAGGGAGATGTTTGGGTTATTGGTCATTGGTTATTGGTTATTGGTTATTGGTAAGGGAGATGTTTGGGTTATTGGTTATTGGTTATGGGTTATGGGTTATTGGTTATTGGTAGGGAGAGGTTTGGGGTGGGAAAGGGAAAATGGGAGGGGGTAAATAATACTGTTTTATTTTCGAATTTAACTTTTTGTTTGGTATTTTTTTTTGAATGTCAAATTTGACTTAATTCTCTGCATATAGTTTGTTTCAATTTATCAAATAGATAAAAAGGGCCATTTTGACCGAATATTGATTTTCCTGAGAATGTTGACACAATGTGACTAACGATTCCGAATCCCGGTATAATTAAAATATAAACTTCTGGATGCTTTAAGTAAATTAAATATATTTAATTTATTTAAGGACTATATCATCAACACTACGGTTTTTTAGAATAAAATGTTTAATGAAATATATTTAAACACCTCATTTTTGATTAAAATTCATTCAAGCTTTATGCAGTTTAGTACCTTTCGGTGCTTTATAAGCTTTTAGACCCACAAGTCGATAATAATCTTTAACTAAGAATAAACGATTTCGCTTGATAGATTGAGGAGGACATATTTTAATATAATCTATAAATGATTGTAAATTAGTCTCTGATTGAACTTGTCATTTATAGTATCCATTTTGAGATTTATCAAAGTAAATAGATCCACCAAAAATATTAACAAAATGAACTATATCTACATACAATTTATTAGTTACGCTCATAGTTAATTGAGGAATACTATTAATACTTTTGAAATAATAACCAATAGTACCATCAGCATCAAAAAATCCTGAAAATCAACCATGTCTATTATGCAATGTATCAGGTGTTAAAATTTGCAATCCTAAAACAGCACAAACTTGATTAAGTTGAACTAATCGTTTACTATGTCGAATATACCCGTTAACTCGGTTTACTAAATTTATCATACCTTCTCGATTGTGTAATCGTCATCTAAGAGCTTTAACACCTGAACGTAGTTTAATAGATCCACCTAGTTTATTCTGAATAATTCGTAATAAACGTTCATCAGCAAGAGCAACAGTTATTTCACAGCTAGAATAACCAGCTTTGCTAACTAAAAAACAACCATCCCCATCAATAAGTCCTGCTAACCATTGATTAAATCGATTTTCTTTTTTTCCATAGGTTGTTACGCGTGTAGTCTCTGAAGTTCCTACTAAGTATGATGTATATCTTATACCTTTGGTTACCGGCTGATTCCCTCTACAGATCAAAGTGACTTTAACTAACACGGCTGATTCATATATCAGACTTACACTGTTAGTGCACATATGTCCTAAAAAGTCCCAGCATATAGCGCAATTCGAATTTATAATTTCTCATAAATAGGGCCATCATTGACCGAAAAATCAAAAAAGATGTTGATAACTAATCCATTATTTAAATATACAAAAAAATTATAGATTACTATTTTTTAACATAATTAGATTTATTATTAAGGGATTCACAACGTTGGACTAAAAAGGGTAATTTATTAATATCTAAGTGTTCTTTATTTAATAAAGAATTATGAACAGATCTTCATTCATTATAAATATATAATTTAGTAATAAGAGGATAGGAATCAAAATAGGAAAAAAGCAATGTAACAGGATTAGAACCTAATTTAGTTCCTTTAAATATTATTCTATTATGTTGATCTGGATTTTTATCTAATTTAGGAAATAAAATACCCCCTTTAAATAAGTCTTTTAAATATGAAAATAATCATCTATTTCCATTTTGACCTATTTCAAAGGTAATGGAAATATAATGTGAAATAAATACCCTACCTAATTCTATAGGTAATCCAAAATGTCCTTCAGCATCTGTAAAACCTGCTAATCAACGATCATTCAAATCAGGTAAAGCAGCATGAAATACAATATTTATTTGCTTATAAAATATCTTACCCTTAAAAAATCTTTGATTAAATTCTTGAGCAATACTTATAAAATTAAAATATCGATGTGTTAAAACTAAATTACCATTTAACATAAGTAAAATTAAATACACTTCATATCGACTTTCAACACTATATCTTCATTTTATATTTAACGCATCATAATAAATGTTTCCAAATCCTAAAACACGTTTTATTTCTAATAATGTTTTTTTATCTATTGAATATATTGCAAATGAAAACCCTTTATTACTAAAATTCATATAACCATCACCTTCGTATAAACCAATAAATCAAGCTAATCAATCATTAGTGATATTTTTACCTGATTCTTGTTTAAAATCATCAAATCTAAAACCTTTTTTTCGATTTAGACCCCCAATAAATAAAACATTTAAATTAAAATATGTTAAACCTTTCTACTTTTTTTTTTTATACATTTATATAGTAGAAAAAAGACTATATTTTTATTAAAATAATTATAAAATAGTGAATGTATAGTCGTTGAAGAAAAATAATATTTTCTTGCTGATTAAACTGGATTAATATTTAAAAGAATACTTTAATTTTTATCTTACCACCTCTCTACCTACATAAACTTAATAACGGGAGGGAAGATTAATTTATTCATTTTTAGTTTTTTTTCAGCATATAAATCTCTTCGAATTCATAATAAAAATCCGCCCTATTTAAATTTGAGCACAGGGTCACCCTTATTGTAAAAGTTGTTTAAATTTATAATCCTAATTTATAATGTGTTGAAGGTTCCATTTAACTTAATACTATTAATTTAAGTTTATCTATTTGATCTGAAGGGATATAAATAATAGGTTGATTACGTTCAAATCTAATTTGGCTAATAATATCATAATTAGATTTTAATACAGAAATAAGTAACTCTACATCTGAAACGCTAAATGCATTCGTTTGTAAAGTTAATCCATATTTAAAAGAACCGTCATCCATAATTCATTGACCTAAGGCAATAGGACTTAATAAAATCCATATATTTTAAGGGACAACTTTTACTTTCTTATCATAAAACAATTCATAATACAAATTAAAAAATGGTAAAGATATAGTACTAAAATGAAGAGTATTATATACTTTTCCTGTTTTTTTTTTTCAAAACGTTCCCTTAAAAGTACCTTACTAGCACACATTAATGCAAAATATGTGTATAAATTATAAAATCTTTGCGAATGTTTTAATGATTGTTCGAATCTAAAACGAGCATTTGAATTAGGACTTTAACTTTTTTTTCTAACCAACCATCTCCTAATAATGCTCCAACTGTTTTTTTGTTCAATTAAAGTATTTCGTTTATCAGTTAAATAATAGGATGTTAATAAGGAGGAAGATTCTAAAATATTAATAAATAATGGAGATAAATTTAAAGGTAACTTTTTTTACACACATTTACATGTGCTAACGGAATATATCTTATCCTATTATTTATTATTTTATTACAATTTCAATATTTAAAGGATAATGCGTATATTCTCTGAAGATGTTAAATTCAACTTGCTTATTCTCCAATTAACAGTTACTTATTTTACTCTTTGATTAAATAATATTATTTAATTTAATGAATATATTTTGATAAATCTATTTTTTTCAATTTAACTGCGTTTTATTAAAAGACAGTTATTTTTAAGAATAAATGATATAAACATTTACATATTATTTAAATATGAGTAGTAATATTTTTTCCTTAACCTTTGATGTTATTATAGGAAAAGAAGTTTAAGCAAATAGCAAATTAATATAAATTACATTTACATGTAATAGTGGCTAAACCCTATGAATAAAACCACCAGCAGCATCATAAAAACTAGTAGAAAAATTTCTATCAGTAAGTAACATTGAAATTGCACCGGCTAATCATTACTTAAAATAACCTCTTAATTTTAATTTATATTCCATAGATGAAATTATATATGGTTTTATTAATTCTACAAAAGTATTTGCTGATTGGCTTCTAATATAAATATAATATTGAGGTAATTTTGATTTTTTAGATATACGACTTTGTATAGTACAGTTTAAATTTAATTTTAAAATTAGAACCAAATTTTAAACTTCAGATAAATTAAAATTATTTGTATATATTATATAACCCGATCTATCTGCGGTTCCGTCATCCATTTATCAATAAGTTAATCCTCTCCCCTTACCCCTTACCCGTTTTGGGTAAGAGGAGGGGTATCAGTCATTAAATCTTCTATATTAATGGAAATTTTTTTAGTCTTTTTTCCAAGAAAAATAACAGTAGTATAAAATAATTCATGAAAAAAATCAAATATTTCAAGAGTATAAGTATTAAACCAAATAGAATAATGTGTTTTGCCATTTAGTTTTGATTCCTTAATTTTTGGCTCCGATTTAAAATAATCAGAAAATAAAGAATAAAGATGTTTAAAATATTCATAATGTTTAATAGAACCCTTAAAACATAAACAAGTATGTTTATGTCGTCTTCTAAATTGTAAATCACCTAATACTAATCCTATTAAAGTTTCTATTAATTCTTTAGTTAATTTTTTATTTTTATTACCTGAATCATTTAAATACTTTTTATTAAATTCTTTTATAGAATAATCAGTTTTATTTTTAATTCCTTCTACATTTTAACTTAATAATGGAGTTATTAAGCAAATTCGAATAAAAAAAAAATCTTCTTTTTCGTAGAATAAAATAGCATTAACATTTTCAATTATAAATGTAGATATTAAATTATTTCAGTTTCACTCTGAAATTGAAGAACTTTTAAGAATGGACTATGACATCTACATTTATTTTTTTTTTTTGTAGGATTACGTTCAGTCTCTGAAAAACAAATAAAATAAAAAATATATGTTTTTGCTAGTTACACGTAATATTTTTTTAATTTTCACTATTGATTATTTTTTATATCTTAATAATAATAATAGTATAAAAAAACCGAGCTTTCTAGTTCAATTAGTAATCTGATTATAACTATCTATTTTATTTATTAAATAAATAGTTAAACACTGCATTAATATATACAGGTAAAGATAACAATAACAAAATAGCCGTTACATATATACTTCATACGAATACAAATCAGTTAGAAATATATAAAATAAAGTATATTCTATCTGATTAGGACTATTTCAAATCAAAATTGTATGATAATTCCGTATAGTCTCTAAGATTTTTAATACTTATAAAAATTTTTAATTATAAGCTAATTATAATCTGTAGATAAATTTTAACATATAAATTTTTACTTTAGATTATATCTAATTAACGAAAAATATAAAAATTATATTATATATAAGTATTATACGTTTAAAAAATTCCCTACATTTAGGAATTATTATATTTCCATATCTTAACCAATAATAAAGTAAGATGGATAATATCGCTATTTATTTTATTTAAAATTTAATAAACAAACATGTTGCTCCCTCCCGCTCCGTACGTCCCTAATGATATTGGTAAAATTAGTTTAACCATTTTTTATAACAAATTTATTTTTTTATACACTTATGAGTAGTTTCGTAACCGCAGGACTTGTGTTTTAAATGTAGTTTTATTTAAATTAAGTGTAACATGTTTATTTATATTTTTTAAAAATATTTATAACGGTAATTTATGCATTCCCATACCATTGGTTCTCATGTTATTTACAGTTACTATAAAATTTATTGCCTAATTTTAAGAAAGAAATATATTATATATTTACATTTCGTTTACCTTTTCTCAATTTATAATTAAAAAATTGAATAATATGCGGTCCAACTAAAATTCGTAACTTATTCATTGAGTCTGCTTTAATATAAATTGAGAAAAAGTAGGAATTTTAAACATATTATTTTCTTTATTAATAGGACTTTCTCTTATATATTAAATTAATTAATTTACTGCTTCGTAAAGTCTCTGAAAATTAAATAAAATTTTGCTTATATAACTAAATAAATATCTAATTTTTTTTGATGTATATACATGCATATTTATCAATTGAAATAAAATATTTAAATAACCTAAATATAATGTTATTTTAAGCATTAAGAAGCATTATATAATTTCTCTTACTTAAATTATAGGCACAATAATATACCTAATAGTGATGAAACACCTGCTAGATGAAGACTGAAAATAGCTAAATCAACAGCTCCACCTGAATGCGACTGTATACTTGATAATGGAGGGTAAACCGTTCAACCCGTACCAGCACCATTTTCTACTAATGAACTAAGAAGTAATAGGATCAATGAAGGAGGCAGTAATCAAAAAGAGATATTGTTTAATCGAGGGAATGCCATATCGATTGCACCAACTTGCACTGGTAATAGGTAGTTCATTTTATACATAATCTTTCGAATATGATTGGACTATATCTTCATGTTATATAAATAGATATTAACAGCGTCACGTGTAGTCTCTGAGGAACCTACAATAATTAACTAAAAATGTTATTTATTTTATTTATTTTATAACAATACATCCCATTGTTGTTTTTTTTTTTATTTTATTAATTATTTTTGTTTCCTGCGGATTACCTATTTTAAATTATTCAACTTACTAATTATGACTACTGTACGCTTAATCTTAAATTAAATAAAAAATAATTTAACTTATCTTATACACTTCAAATTACTAACAAGAGTAAAAAAAAAATAATCTATAAGAAAAGAAAGTTTTCAGTTGGTTCTATACGTTGACTTTAAGGCTTTTTCGCAGACAGTGTCGTAATAAGGACAATTTCACAATTGAACACGGCAACTTATTATTATGTTTTTATTAAGTAACAATTCTTAAGATGACTTCAATGGTAAGTAGTTCTAGTACTATTAAAGTCTTTTCTAATTTTAATAGCTTCGCCCAAATAAGACGTGGTAAGCTTATTTTTATTCTGTAATTCTAAAATATAAAGAAAATCTTTATAATCTAGATATTTGGAAGAAAGTAGAGGAAATTTATTAAAGTAATGTGTTATTTTGAGTAAACTTTTTTTATTGTGAGAGACTACAGTAAAACTATAAAATTCTTTATTATTGAGAATTCTACTTCTACTATAAACACTTACACATAAAAAACCAGCTAATTTAGACATTATAGGGAAAAAGCTTACTTTATTATCATCAGAATCTAATTTATGGTAAGTTTGTTTTATTTCTAATCTGTAATATAATTGAACTCTTGTAGAATTTTTGTTAGTTCTTTTATGAATGTTAATTGAAAAATTAGCATCAGCATCTGAAAATCCAGATAATCATGCATTACTTTCTATTTCTGAAATATCATTAGGTTTAATTTCAAGATAATGAATTTTAGAAAGTATGTTTTGAATCTTAGTTAATTTACTATTCTTATTATTATTTATATAATCATGAATTCAATTAATAGTACGATGTAAAGATTCTATTTTAGGAGTTCTCATATAACCATTTATTCAATTAGAAATTTTAAAAACACTTACAATATCCTGAATTTGCCATAAAACATACCCTCTATTTGATTTTTTATAAACTTTTCCACATTGAGTTATTAGTTGTAAATATTCAGCCAAAGGTAAATCAGTTAATTTGAAAACAATTATAATCTTGGGTAAATATTTTTTGCTAGTTGAATTTTTATTATGTACTGCAAATGTACCATCACCTTCAATTAAACCCGCTAAATAAGATCTAAAATTATCATTATTTAAAATATTTATTTCTGATTTAAATTCTTTTGAATTATCTTTATTGAAATTGTTTGTATAAAAAATAGATGAAATAGAAAATTTAAGAATAGGGTTAATTTCTTTACCCTTATTAACAATAAAAAACATAAATAAACTTATTAAGTTACCAAAACCACCAACACATTTGATAAATATACCTCTCGCTCCTTCAGCTCGCGCTGGTAAAAAAAAAGTTTATTATACCAAAAAGACTTTATCTTTCTTTTTTTTTTTTTATCGTTATTATTTAAAATTAAATCTGTTGACAATTGACAATAAAAAAAGATGTTGGTATAATAGTCGTTGAAGTAAATACATTTACTTGCGAATTACTTATATTATGTATTAAAATAACATAAAATATACTAAATTATTGTAAAAGATTTTAAAATTAATTATTATTATTTGACTTTTTTTTTTATAATTATATATTTATTTAAAGCTCCCCGCATATAACCAAATTAACTAAAAATTAAATATTTCTTAAACTTAAAAATAATGTCCCATTATTTTTAATTTATATTGATTAATACGGTAATATTTACCTTTATTAACTTATATTTAAATCAATATTAAACATTATCGTTAAATGTTTATTTGGTTAAGGTAAAGGTACTATAATTAAACTTTTGTTAAAAAATATTGATTTAAAGTCCCCTAATTTGAGGCCAGGCATACTTATTTTTAATACGAGAAACAAATTTTTACTTAACAATGAAAAAAAAGAAAAGAATTACTATCATTATAAAGGATATATAAATGTAGTTTAAATCTAAATTATTTTATAAAAACTTTTATATTTTTATCTATTCTGTTATTTTTCAGTGACCTTTATATAATAGACCCGAATTTATATATTTATTTATACCCTCTTTTGAACCATTTATTTCGATTTTTTTGATATATAGTAAGGCAGAATTAACAGATCTACAAGTTTTAGAAAGTTTAGGATTTTGAATATTTGTTAATGTGATTTTTCGAGCTTTAATCTTGTTAGATGAATTTAAAAATTCTGTTTTTTTATAGTTATTTTTAAGTTCAAGCAATTCAGAAAGAGTCAACATATTTTCATTTGAAGCTGTTTCTAATAATTCGGTAGAAAGTAGAAATAAACCTAAATATAATTCTCCATTTTCTAAACAAAGCTTTAATGTTTTATGACTAATGTGAAAATCGGCATATAATATTGTTTTAGATACAAATATATATAATAAGTTACTTCCAATTGAATCATAAACATAGATTGGAAGAGATTTATCTCTTAAACTGGAATTTACATAAGGAATTCTGTTTATTTTATTTCTTCTTGCTAAACTAACAGATCTAATGACATTGAGAACTGAATATAAAAAATCAATATAGTATTGTTCTAATGTTCTCATATCTTTAACTGAATATATTTTAGGATCTAATTGAATTATGGATAATCTTATATTTTTGAATCCATATCAGCTTAAAAATTTCATTCCTAAACGTGTTTCAGTTGCTAGTTTTAAAGGTGAAAAATAATCTAAAATTCTAGTATAGCTAGACTGAGCTGAACCTACTAAACAAATACCAGTAGGCATATATGTTCAAATATAAACAATCAAAAATCCTTTACAAGCCTCTCTTATTTCATCTCTTTTCCGAAATGGGTCATCTATATTTATAAATGGTAAGTCATTTATATTAATTTTGAAACCTAATGGGTTTTTTCTTTCACCTGCAACTGTATTGGTGGCTCAATAAGCACCAAATTTACTTCGTTCTTGGTCATGATTTTTTTTATTCCAAATTGGTTCAGGGTTAGGTTTTCCAATTCCTTGATATAAATTTATTTGAGTCTTAGTAAATTTTCTTCCATTATTATGTAAAAAAGTAGAAAATTCTGTATATAATATACTAATTAAAATAAATTATTTCTTAATTTTAAATATATTTAGATTTATTAAAAAATAATTATAAATAAATCAAAGATTAAAATAAAATTTTATTTTAGTATATTTTAGAATTAACATATTAAAAAGGGACTTTATTTTTATTATTAAATATATCACGTAATGTCTCTGAGATATTTAAATGATGTATCTGCTGATTTACTTTATTTATGTATAAATTTTTACTCTTATTCTGCCTCCCATCCTTTCCCTCCGTTCGGTTGGATTAAGGATGGGAGGCGATAGAAAGAGTTTTAATATTTTTATAGTTTTTTTCAGCATTAAGTGAATTTTATAATCTTAATTTATATATTATATAATATTAATTATAGGCTATGAAATAACCATAAAAAAAATCATGATTAGGGCATGTGCTGAAATTATTAGTGAAGTGGGAAATTGGACCTTAAGATATTCAATCTTTAGACCCAAAGACCTCATCCCAAACCGTACGTGATACTTTCGCATCATACGGCTCTCATGGGTATTAAGCTAAGAAAATGTATTAGCCGATTGTACTATTACTATTATTGAAAAGTAAGACTTTTCCTCTATGGTAGTTAATATGGCATGGTCTACAGATTGGTATCTGTTTTCGATTCATTCGAGACATCATACTAGTCATGTAGTCCAATTTAATGGCTCTACTCGAGTCTCTTAATTTACGTACATGATGCATTTCTATATTTTCAGAGCTTCCGCATATTGTACAAGGACTACTTAAGACGGATTTGGATCTAAATGTAGCTGTAGACAATTTTTCCAGACGAAGCATTGGGTTAATATCTTCAATTTTTGTTATGTAAAATTTTTTTGGTTTGGCTAAGGAAACATCGGGAAAAGATGCAATTATATTATTATCCTTGTCTCGGATGTTTATGTCTTTTCCGAACTTGGTGAATACCTTCTTAGCTGTTTTAAGTTTTAATTTGGAAGCTAAAGTAAGCACACAAGAGTATTTTAAAATATAGTGTATTCTACCCAGTGAACCATAGTTGTCAGCAAACGAATAATACACGCTCAATCCCGACCAAATCTGTTTGAAGTGATTTACAATTTGATTTGTTTCAAAGTGTAGGAATCTAGCAGATCGAGTTGGTATACCTCCATTTTTAGCGAATCCTTTTTCAGTTAGTTTGTTAACTAATTTTTTGATAGGAGCCATGAGAAGTGGTCTTGTATTTGTTTTCATTCTATAGGTAGAATTTCCTCTAGTTACTATCCGTAGGGGTCTTTTATTTAAAGGAGTGATTTTTATATCGGTCCCTAGGTAGTGTGCTGAGTTATTTCTAGCATGAGTAATCTTGGTTTTATCAAGGTTAAGATTTAATTTTAGATTATTAAGCAAGAAATCATGTATATTTTCTCTAATAGATACACAATCTGCTCGGCTACCAATGATCCCGATTAAGAAATCGTCTGCGTATCTAACGTATTTTAGCCTTTTGTAGCTTGAGTCGTTGTGAAGTCGAGAACCAATATTTTTATCGTGTACTTCATTGATCTGACCGTTTAGAGTGAGTTTTCTTCAAATTGGATTCGTCTTCCGTCGCGTTCCCACATCAAAATCTTTTTGTAGGTTTAGTACAAATTGGTCCAAACCATGTAATAGAATGTTACATAATATAGGACTAACAATAGAACCTTGGGGAGTTCCCAAATCTGGAGAGTAATATTGTCCTTGGAACATGTAGCCCGCCTTAAGAGCTTTGTGAAGAAGGTCTATAAAACCTTTATCATTTATTCTATTGGAGATGAGATGCACTAGTAGTTTATGATCGAATGTATCGAAGCATTTACTAATGTCACCCTCTATGAATCAGTTAACTGAAGAAAATGTATTTTTTACCTCTTTCAAGGCCGTATGACAACCTTTGTTGGGTCGAAATCCATGCGAATGTGTAACGAAAGAAGGTTCGAATATTGCTTCAAGAATTAAAAGCATAGCACCTTGAACAATTTTGTCTCTCGGAGATGCGATGCCCAAAGGTCTCGTACCTTTACCGTTAGGTTTAGGTATGTCTATCCTTCTGGCAGGTCTGAACTGAAAAGCGTTAGTTCTAAGATTCTTCTTTAGATTTTCGAATCACGATATATTAATACCATCTAGGGTTTCCGAGTCGATTCCTGGAGTCATGTTTCCCGGTGAAGATTTAATTTTAGTGTAGGATGCTATTAGAACGTCCGTGTCACACATCAAATCTAGTACTTTTGTGTTAATAGTTAAATTGTCTTTAGCGTTCATTTTTCTTAGGTTCCCCAATTTATCAAAGCCCGCAGGAAGTGAGACCTTGGTTGAAATACCCCTAGACCCCTTAGATATCATTGACTTTAGCAATTTGCTTTTGTCTTTTCTACCTATTACGAGTCCTCCGTCATCCCAAAGCTTTCGCCCTTCGGATGATCCCGAATTCTTATATTGTCCTCCGATTGGTTCCCTTAGGTGTCTCCCCTTCTTGAGGTTGCTTCTGGCAACCTGACCATCCGATCGAATCAAGCCCAGAATCTCAACGTAAAATAGTGGGCCCAAAAAATGGTACCATTCTAATGTACTAAAATATAGTAATAGAATGTCTGGAGCTTGGACCAGCATGAAAAGTTGTAGAGATTTGTTATCCTCACCATAGAAACCGTAGCTCGCTGATATTCTTTCAAACAGCTTTTCAACCATGCTATGTTCACCACCCAGTTGGCCCAGGTTGGCTAAGGTTGATGCTTTAAGGCTCAAAGACTCTAGAATAAATTTCAAATTAGTCAATGGATTCGATTTACCCTGTGATATTATGATTTTATCACAACGAACAATATAATGAGACGGCGCACCGTTAAAAAGTTGATGATCTCCCGCTAAAAACTGAACTCCTGGAGCTGATAATTCTAATCTAATGTGAACTAGATAACTGTGTCCTGTCTTTTTATAAGCTTAAGCGCACAATCACCCTTTCCCGAACCGTACGTGATAGTTTCCCATCATACGGCTCTCCAAAAATGTTATATTAGTTATAAGTGTGGTGATCACCTTTTTCTACTTAGTCGTAGACATCTTTTTACCTCAAGTTTTTGAAGTTTTATGATGATTTAAGTGACATAATCGACATAGTGGAATTTGTTTTCTTCTACGTTTAGACATTAATCTGTCTATCTCAGACAATTTTGGGTTAAGATCCTTTAGTAAACGTACATGATGCATTTCCACCATTTCGGTAGATCCACACTTTAAGCAAGATAGATTTTCCAAATTAGCAGCTGAAAGATAAGAAGCAAATAAAGTTTTTATTCTATCTTTCGGGTTTGATTTAAAATCTCAAGGATTTAACTTATATGATGGTTTTATGAAACCAATTTTATCATTACCTTTCAGATCTTTACCAAATGTTTTCATTACTTTGGATATTGATCGTAATTTAAATTTTGCGGCTAACAATTTAGCACACGATGTATATAGAATAAATTCTAAAGAACTGGCAACTTTAGAGTAGTTATGTGTGAAGCTATAATAGTTAAGGTAACCTCTTAGAACACTATTATATAATAATATAATTTCATCTTTCTTATTTGCGTATCATAAGAATTTTGGTAATCCTGTTTTATATTTAGCACTCATAAATCCTGATGTTATCAGTTTATTATATATTTTGTCCATTGGTGCGATCATACGTAATTGACTTACTTTTCTTAATATTTGGTGATTTAGTCCTTTAGAGTAATATATATGACTAGATATACTTAATAAAGTACCTAGGAATAAAGCCGGCTCTAGTCTAGGATTTGTTATTTTAGATTTTGTAACACTCAAGTCTAATTTAAGTCTGTCTTTTAAGAATATTTTAATATTGTCTAAAAATTTTACGGCATCTACCCGAGGGCCTCTAACCATTAATATTCAATCATCGGCATAACGTACATAATATACTCTTCGGAAACCGGGATCGTTTGGAAGTCTTGATTTTAGTTTTTGCATTTCTTTAAGGTATTTTAACGCCAAGTCGAAATTTTCTATTCTAATAGCTTTTAATCTTAAATGTTCCAGTTTTCTATACTCAGGGTTTCGAGCTACCACTTTTCCTTTATCATATGAAGTTTTAATTCCTTCGATAAATTTGTCTAATTCATGAAGATAAATGTTGGAAAGTATAGGACTTATTATCGATCCTTGCGGTGTACCTATAATTGAGTGTTGTATATTATGAAATTCCATATACCCAGCTCTCAAAGCTTTTCAAATAAGGTGAATGAATCTTTGATCACTTATTTTATTAGAAATAAGTTCAATCAGGACTACATGGTCAAATTTATCAAAACATTTAGATATGTCTCCTTCAATCATATAAGAAGCTCCGCCAAATTGAGTTTTTATTTGTCTTAAGGCAGTATGACATCCTCTATTAGGTCTAAACCCGTGGCTGTTGTTTGAGAACGTTGGTTCGAAAATAGCTTCTAATATCATTCTCATAACTTCTTGGACGACTTTATCTCTAGGTGGTGCAATAGTTAGTGGTCTTTTGGATACTCCGTCTGATTTAGGGATCATGATTCTTCTACCTGGTTTAAATTGAAAGCTATTATCTTTCATCTGATTAATAATAGTTTTCACCCATTCGAGAGAGAATCCATCTAAAGTAGTAGGAACAATACCAGGTGTCATGTTACCCGGATTTGATCTTAATTTATGATAGGCTACTTCGTACATTCTCTCGTTAAACATAAGATTATAGATATCATTTATTTTAAGACAATCCTTTGGGATAGCACACATATTAGCCAATTTTTCGAATCTTCTAGGCAGATCTCCCTTTCTTTCAGTGGAGTAATAACGGAACCCGTTATGCTGCAAAGATGCTCCGAAGAAACATTTTCTGCCACCCTTCATCATGGTTTTACCATGATTTACTACGGTGACTCCGTTGCCGTAGGATGGATAAGCTGCACCAACCCTTAGGCAATCCCTAAGTTCCGAGTTTGCGATAACAGTTCCTTTAGGTCTCCAATTCTCCATTTTGTGATTACTCCGCGTAACCCGTCTGACAATGTAACCTTTCTCTAATTGTATTGACTTATTAGAGAACATGTCATAGTACCGACTTAAGGCATGTACTAACTCTTCTCTGGAAGTGACTAGTGGATAGGATTCAAGTAGTATAACTTTGACCATGGGAACAGCAACTTGCATTTCAATGAGTACCTTAATTATCATTTTACATGCTTCTAACAGGTATGCTAAGTTCAGCCAAGAGCTTTCCCCTTGACCTAAACCTGATGTTGCCAACATAATGGTTAAATGAAGATGGGTTAAGCCCACAGTCGCAAATACAGCACATAGGCGCACCAATACCGAGAATGCAGTTCCAATCATACCTGCAAATATTGAGTAAATAAGATATAGCGTTCCTATTTCTTTAGCATTAGTAGAAAAAAGCCAGTTCATTTAAACAAATGAACTAA
>Ga0316212_1000014_pt1 | contig 18184 bp, 9 predicted proteins | sample NRE1metagenome_FD_207799 | JGI IMG/M metagenome (GOLD analysis project Ga0316212, IMG submission 207799) | Spruce roots microbial communities from Maridalen valley, Oslo, Norway - NRE1 | ecosystem: Host-associated > Plants > Roots > Unclassified | place: Norway: Oslo | collected 2017-09-14
CATGAAACTTAGATGGAGAGCATGTGGGACTCTACCCATACTGTAGAATTAGCTTAGTGGCATGGAGGGCTGCATCCACACGGAATTCTTCACCACTCGACATGAGTTACGTTGGCGTGGCAATAAAATAAATATAGTATATAGTAGTAGAAAGGCTCCAAAGGAGTAGACTTAACTTGGGGGCTAAGCTCTTAGAAATAGGCATAGGTTGCACCCCGCACTTATGGACCTGGCTCTCAATAAGTTGACTAGTGTGGGCTAAGCCTACTTGGCCGGGCGCGACCCCGGCTACATGGCTTTCTAAACCAGTTCAATGAACCCAGCTTCTTAACCTAGCTCATGAAATGGATATAGGAGCGGGCGAACCAACTGGGAAACGGAAGCTCCGAGTACTTTTCGAAGCTACTTACTCGGTTCTGGACCAGGCTCTTAATAATTTATTAACTCGGCTTAGATCTCTGATCCCGCCTTGCAATAGCAGTAGTTTTATCCACCCGGCCGAGGAACCTGGCACCATAACGTCTTAAGCTTTGTTCACCAGTTTGTTCACGATCCAACCATGGGTACGCCGCATCATCCCACTTTTTACATGGCATTTGAATCACTAGTTTTGTGAACCATTTAACTCAGCTCTACCCGGTAAGAACCTGATATATCTTTGTTCACCAGTTCTCATCACCCATTGTAGCTTTATTGACCCTGCGGTTTAGACCTAGCTCCACCCACACCTCATTCTACTTCATTTATTCATCCGGTGAACCAAGTACTCGTTGGCTGTAGCTAGCTGTCTCTAGCCGACATAGAGAGGAAAGGGCACAAAAAGGAGCTAGCCAAGGGGAGCAGTGCTATTGAGTCGGATTAACATATTGGGACGTCTGAATCAACAGTAGGAGCGGTGCCAAGGAGTAGCTTCCCCAGCAGTAAGTAGATTATTTATTCACCAAGCTTAGTAGCACTCCTCCTAGATCTCAACCATGGAGCACTTTATTTTATTTTCTCCGGTTTTGAGCATAACAAGGAGTACCGAGAAGGAGGGGGGGAACTATCGATTATTGTCTCACCCTTATTTATCCACGCATTTCTATCCGGCTACCCCAGCTATCTTTGTTCACCAGTTTAACTCACCGGTCTCTGAACTAGCTTTATCCGTCGGGAACACCCATAGTTTTATTTCTGAGTCCACTTCGTTCAGATAAAAACCCCAGTCATAGTAGGGATCGAGTTATGAGCTCACTTAGTAGCGAGCCATAGGCAGCATGATCCAACTCAGCATTTGCATTTAATGGACTGGCTTTTTCGACTTGTCAACGGGTTCCAATAAAATAGATTGGGAGCGGCCTCTAGCCAAGAGGAAGCAATGTCACCCTGGAACTATTTACGCATTTCTGTTTCTCACAAGTCCAAGTAGAATTGTCATTTCGTGATCGAGTTCTCCATGGAATCCGCTTCTCGTGATCCCCTGGGTCCTTGGAAAATAGGTATAATAGTAGTAGCGGGAAATAAGTAACTTAGTGGGCATGGCACTCAGCACTCACTAGTACAACATTGAAGCACTCACTTGGCGAACCTGTAGCCCTTAGCTTACGCCGTTAGCAGTAGCCCTGGAGGTTTTCTGGGCATAACAAGGAGTACTTTGAAGCGGTGCTTGAGGAGCCCCATTTCTTCGATAGTTTACGGACCAAACGGATAATCCCCCTCTTTATTGAGCTAACCAGAGAGCAGTCAGTAGCTAGCGGTGGTGCCAGTCCGGGCCAGTCCGGTGATGCAGTCATCTCCTATTGTCCCCACCCCACTTCCGCCCGACAAGCTCAGTAGCGGTACTAGTTAGCGGTGACAGAGCTGTGACCGGAGCACACCCCTCCTCTGTTGTGATCCATCCCGAAGGAAGGAGCTGGATTGAGTTCTTGCACTCGGTATATTCCATGAATAACCTTTCATTCCTTTAGGTATGGGTAGGACCTGCCTGCTGCTAGTACGAATCTGGGCTGGGTTCTCGGGGCAAGGGATACCTCTGAAGTAGAGTCGAGTACCGGGGCGAAGCGATTCGTACTAAACAAGGTACTCTATAGGCGTGTAACGAGCTGCCGGTGGAACATAGTAGAAGTCTAATGATTTTGGTAAGGAGCCTTACGAATTTGACTCACGAATATCGATGTGCCAAATTGGGTTGGCTCGGCTGAAAAAACCTTCTCTAAAGGTTACCATAGGGGTTGAAATAAATTTGGTAGTACCAGAAAGGTCGATTCAGATCCTGGAAGATTCATGGATGGAAATGGACACAACCATTGAATAGAAAAAGTCTTTTCTGATTGATCCGCAGCAAGCAAGCCATGAAGATTCCCACCCACCTAATGTGAGTGATTCTGTTCAGGGAAATTTCCGGTCCAGCCACCGATCCAACTATCTCCTTTTTCTGTTGGTTTTACATTCGAAGAGCTCCCCAATCCGAATTCACCTGAAACGATTGCTTAGAAAGAATTGATGGGGCATCTAAGCAAGTTTGTCGAGCGAGAAGTCGTGGATCGGGATGATTCCAAAAAGACTGCATTCTTACTTCTAAACCGGTGGGATTTGGAAATGGAATCTTCGTTCGAGAACCTAGAAATCTACATCTATCGCCATTATATATGTGATAGTTTTTTGGTGCTGGTGCAGGGCGAGTTATTAGGTAGTGCCAGCGCAGATTCATTAGAGCCATTCCAGCCAAGTAAAGATCTCTTCAACTATACTACTTCGCGATGAATTCGGACTTTCAACCCGGTCAAGTCCTGACCTAGTAGGACTCTCTTTCAGTGCCTGCACGGTAGGAATATAGTTTTCTTCGCTCTTCCCTACCCAACCATATTAGGAAGTGTAACTTTGTTCGGGCAAAACGTGAGGTTCGTTCGGGGTGGGAGGGACTATAAAACAAATAGATTGGTTACTGTAGGTTCGGGGAAGGGGATTGCACGTGTTTCCAGTCAGGGTGGGTTTGGAGGAAATAGATGCTAGAATAGATCCACTTCCTAGTCGTTGGGTGCAGGGTTTATCGACCCAATAAATCTAAATAAATCTTTAGGGTAATGGGTTAAGTGAAATAAATGAAATGATAGGTTCGTTCCGCCAATCCCTTCAAGTGACTCTACGTTCCTTATTCGTCTCCTGAAACGTTGAATATGGAGAAGGAGTATCACATATTCCCGACCGTAGGGAGGTGAACCTTCCCTTCTAGTAGCAGGTACCTGGAATAAAGTGGGTGTAGTTGCTTGCATCCCCTACTGTAATTCGCCCAATGTTCGTTCCATCCATTCGTCCAGGAATAGGTATATCTAAGTAGGTTAATGTGTCCAGATGGGAGTAATAGGGTGGCCCCCCGTCTCTATTGGCAAGTATATCCTAAAATCTGTGTCCGATGCCCCAGTGCTTTCTGTCTCTGGCCTGTCCTCTAGCGCTCCCTCTCAAAGTAAATGGGATAGAGGCGTAAGTCTAAACATAGGAACCGGCGGCTCTCAATCATGATAGTAGGGGCGGCATCGGTAATAAGCAAGCTAATGGGTAAGAAAGCTAAGAAAAGGAAAATGTGATGGGTTTCTCTTAAAGGTGCAAGACTTTGCCTGTCTGTATAGAAAAGCAAGAGTGCTCGTCTCGTAATAAAAGTAAGAGTGTGGCGTGTGTATAGGCATCCCCGGGTTCCTATCTGTAGGCACGGTGAGGTATGGAAGGGTGTTGTTCCCCTCTGGGCTAATCGAACCCGACCTTCCCCCGAAGTAAGGGATTAGTGCTCTAACTAAAAGCAGCTATTGAGTGGTGGTTGTAAGTACTTATTAAGGTTTTCCGAGGCACAAGGATCGGCTTTATGTAATGTTCCTATAAATCGTACTGTGGATCGGTTATGAATGCTGCTCATTGTGGATGGATGGAGGTAAGCCCCGTCTTTCGGTCCGTTATTAAGCGCCCCTGCCCTGATGAAGCGGCAAGCGCGAGCTGGATGAAGCCCAACGAATTTCTTTTTATTTAAAAAGGAATTGAATAAAGGTTGAAACGCACCCTACCGAATGAAAAGCGGGCCAAAGAAAAGCAAAATGGTCGAGTCGAAGGGAGAGAAGAGAAAGCCTTTCAAGAGTGCCCTGATTTTTCATAGTTGCATTTCCAGCTCTTCACCGGGCGGGTTGAGCCTACTACTACTGAAAGGTAGCGTTCGAATGCTTCATTGATAATTGAACTGAGCAAACGACTGGTAAATTATCCTCGTGTTGATGGGAAAATATTCCTAAGAACCTGGCCTTACCTGGTAAATTCTCCTCTAAGAACCTGGCCTTGTCGATGGTAAATTCCCCTCTCCCAGGTGTCCATCATTTAAACATTGACCGATCCAGTTCCGTCTGAAATGTCTTAACCTTTGTTCCGTTATCCCTCCCTATGTTGATTTGGTATTGGACAAATGCTCGGGGTCTCTCTCTTAAGAGTGATTGTTCGAGTGCGGAAGTAGGTCGAGTCTAACTGGAAAAGATATTCGAGCAAGGGGAAGGATCATTCCTTTTGAACTATCAGTGATGTTGTTTTCACGTAAATAAGAAAGGTTGGTTCGAGTTCTTAGGTGTTTGAGAGGTGTTGAAAGAAGCGTCCCTGGCGATTTATCGCGTTCGTTCGGTTACCATTGGGCCCAGGACACAGTTTCGAGTACACCCTTAAGATGGGTGAGTGAGTTATTCACTTATATATGTAATTACGCTTTAGCAGCCGAGGAAATAAGTGATTTCTTCCCCTCAAATCGTTCGCATAGCTCAGGTCCCGCTTCTATTTCTTCCCCTCAAATCGTTCGCATAGCTCCCTTATATATGGTGCTCATTCAGGCACCGAACTGACTCAACAAAAGGGAGCAGGGGAGAGGGTCCTCCCACTTTGCGAACAGCTTAGGTTTCGGTTCGATTCCGAATGCTCCTTGGAGAATAGCAGCTTGCCGGGCTCTTCCTTATTTGGTGCCTTATCTTTTGCGACCGAACGGGAACACCTCCTCATATTCATTCCCTCATCGTAGGAAGGAAGGCCACTGGCTGCTCTACGAAGGAATGCCACCACGCTTGCCTACACTATCTAGTTCGTGACACCTTGCCACCACCTTAGAATATAGTATGCCTAAGGAATGCCACCACGTTAAAGCTATGTATATTGATTTGAAAGCTTGCCGCATCAGTGGGACATCACCGGGAAGGAACGTCTTGGGTAGTGAAAGAGGAATGCCTGACCTTGCCTCCTCACAAGCTGCTTCGCTCACTGATCAATCAATCGAAACTGTCACTAGATCGATGTACGATAGATCGAGTTTTCACTAATATCTACTCCGAGCCGTTGGACTTCGCCAGCGGGTTAGAGCGGGTAGGCGGTAAGTAAGTAAGTGTAGGCGGGGCAAGGCGGTAAGTCAGTCAGTCCCATTCTCAGTCAAGCCGTTGAATTATTTACTTTTTTCTCACAACAAAATCCAGATACAGACCCCAAATAGGTAAACACACATTTTGGTCCCATTATGCAGGTTATACAATCTCCTAACACCATTGAAATTGATCCCAGCCATAGCGAAGAATAACAAAGCCAATCCATAGCGAACTGCTTAAAAGCTTGACCGGCTGGGCAAGAACGATTTACAAGCTGAATTGATTGGCATTCTTTCTCAGGCATCAAACCGCGTCAAATGCGCCACATTTTCGTGCGTTTTAGAGCCACTTAAACCCCCTTAAGCTGTCAGGCCTTATAAGGCATATCTTATGGAATTTTTTATTAGCGAAGACTGCCTTGTTAATAAGTATATCCCATTTCAAGAGGATATTTTTATCACCTCTGCAAATAGCACCGAGAATTGTTTGGAGATATCATTGTGTTGAGACTCAGTCTTTTCTCAGAGAGAATCTGGCCATTTCCTTCGTGAATTAGTATCGGGTGATTCCCGAAGATAGCCCTTCCCTAACCTTCGTTTTCCCCTCGTTCAATGTCTCGGAGATATTATTGTTTTGTTCAATAAGGAAGGATTGCTTGCTCGACAGTAGGAGGGCAAGGAAGGCATTCAAATTCACGAAAGGCCAAAAGAAATCCCAACTTTATTCTCGAAACCAAATAAAAGAAAAGGCCATTTGCGCGCGTTTTAAAGACACTTTAGCCCCCTTAAGCTTCTATTTTTCATCCGGCATTGAAAATAGCATTTTTATTTAGAAAATATGCCCTTTTCAGAAGTACCTCCTTGCTACGGGAAGATACATTTTCACTGAACCAAACCAAGAGCTAATCACGGGAATAAACATACCTGTGCTCTTGAAACTGGGCTACCCGAAACAGACTATCGCTTGCTAACTAACCTTCCTAGCTCTGGGAACGAATAAACGATACCCACCAATAGCTATTCTCGCAAGCTAACGAAGGAAGGTACCTTTTAAGGGTTCAAATGGCAATACAACGCGTTTTAATGCCAATTTATGCGGTTTCCCCATTCTCTTGCTTAGCTTTCGTACCCAGGAAATAAGTATGGGGACTGAAAAGCAGGCTTGACTTCATAAAAGCAGGCTTGAAGACAGCTCCCTCGGGGGGTTCGCTTCGCTCCACAGAAAGCCCCCTTCAACTACCTCTGGGAAAGAAGCGTGGGTGGGCCATGAATCGATCTAGAGTTTCATTCAAGGAAGAAAGCAATTTACCACATCGATTTAGACTCTGTGGCAAGGAATACCGCCGCATCTTTACTCTCTCTATCCAATCGAAGGAAGAAGGAATGAAGTGGATCGAGAAACGAAACGAACCTTAGCAGAGATAATTCATTCAGTTGTGTAGTCGCCATACTTAGATTGTTTTGTATCAACACAAATCCCTGGGGTCCTGGCTGCTGTATTACTGATGCTGCTCCTCCCATATTGACAGAACTTGAAGACACTGTCTGAATTCTTTGACTGCTTGAACTACTAACCAAACAAACACTTGTGCTCTGCACGCTTTCTTTACAAAAATAGAAACACGGTTGATTTACAAAGAGAAAAAAGTGTAGGAGGTAGGAGGGACTGGCTTCACTGCCATTTCGATCTGCTTCCCCTGCAGGATGGGCTTATGTAGGGTGTGAATACCAAAACGGGGCGCTTCCTTGCCCTCCTACTGTCGAGCAAGCAATCCTTCCTTAATAAACTGAATTCTTCTTTCTTGTGGAATGCCAGCTTGTCCAATTTGCAGAAGTAGATTTGGTCTCTTTCCTTTACTATGTGGGAGGCCTATACTGACTGGAAGGAAAGGGGTCTGAACTCCGAGAAGGGAAAATAGTGTTTCCAGAAGTAAAAAGTAGGGCCAACTCCTAAAAAAAGAGAAAACTCACTGGTTGGACGGGCTTGACTTAGGCACTTTAAACCTGTGACTATTTACCTTTGATATGCCTACTTGATTCCTTTCTGTTGGAAAGGTTGGATCGTCGGGAACTGCCTTTAAGCTGCTGTACCTCAACCAGAGCTAGTGAGCTGAGAAGAAGTTCTTATCACGTCCTGATATAGTTTTTATATTGGCCCCAGGGCATGATATTTCTGCCTCCTATAATGCTAGCGTGCGTGTACTTTAGCTACTTTCTTTTCTACGCTATTATGTATAAGCTATAGGTTGTATGATCTAAGCTATGTCTGTCTTGTATGGGGGATATGTCTTCCTTGTATGTGGGGCTATGTCTGGCTGCTATGTCAGGTTGCTATGTTGGCTATGTGATGCTTATGTAAACTATGTGGGGCTATGTCTGAATGGCGTATGATCCTCAAATGTTGAATAAACGTATGTAACGCATCGTCATTGCATCCGGCCAGTCGAGGTAGGAACGATTGATTGTTCTGTAGCGATAAGTTATGTGAGGGGTATGGGGAATGTGGGAAACTAAGCAGTAATTTAGCCAGTAACTATATAAGACCCCGGGTTGTGGGGGTTCGGAGATATTTCCATCTGGGGTTCCTAACTCGCTTTTTTCAATAGTAAACTCACTCACTCCGTTTATAACTCTATAACTAAAGGATCTGCTTCTGGCACTGGTACTTAGTAACCTCGATTTGTAACTATGGACTCTGGGCATGTTCACATACTACACTCAGTCTTTGATACACTATGAATTGGCTTAATGAAACACTTTTCAAATCGTGCGGGGTAGTAAGTTCTTTTTTTGCCTCGTTTCCTTCAAGGTCTTACCAACGAAAATACTATAGTCTAAAGAAGGAGCACTTGCCCGGCTTCTCCTTAAGGTTAGGAATTAGCTAGATATAGATCTATAGCTCCCTCTATAGCTCCCACCCACCTCTCTCCTTCCCTCAAGTACTACAAGACAACCCGTTCTTGTTATGAGTTTAAACCTTCTCTCTAGAGAAAAGAAATCTAGAGAGAAGGATTGAGATAATTAAGGAAGGTAGGTTATATATGCGATTATGCTAGCCAGCCAGGAAGGTGAAGTTTCCCCTTATAGATCACTTTCCCCTGCTAGTCGGAGGCGCTTCAGGCGAATAATTGGTTCAGGAAGTATGGTAGATTCTTCTTCTTTGAGGTAGGTTCATTACATGAAAGGTCGAATTGTCTCATAATCGTCCGAAATATAATATAAGAAGAAGAAGAATGCTGGTTCAGAAATGGGCCCTTTCTTCCTGTTCTGGTGTGCAGGCAGGCCACTTCCAAAGATCCTCGATCGATCGATAAAAAGTACACTTCGAGCCAAGGCCAATAAGAAAAAGAGAACCTCGAGCAAGCCAGCAGCCAGCGCCCGCCCCTCCATAGTTCATTTGACCAGCTTTTTCGTAGATGGGTAGGAAGTGGTTAAAGCTTATGGCTGTTCTTTTGTTCGTATAGGAATCGCCCTTCCCCTCCGCGCATTCCCCTTTCCCCTTCTATCTGTGATTGATGGTTTCCTCCGGGCACTCCGGCTCTCCCCGGTTACGGGTCTTTACCCCCCCACCACTCAAAGGTCAGGAGGTAAGTGGGATAATCAAGCCAACTAAATATGTTCCTATTTCAAAAGTATTCAACATGAAAAAAGCAGCAAAATCAATGAAAATGAAGAGCGGCTGGCTTAATTCTAGTTGTGTTCATCCTTCCCCGCTCCTCCCGAGGCGGCTCAAGGAAGAACTAAGGCTGAGTAGTTCCAAGTGGCTGCATTTATTGTGGAGTATTCCGCCAGGAATACCTCTAATAAGAATACTCCTTTTTCCTAATAATCATATTGATTTGGTTCATGAAGGGTTGGTTGAATCATTTAATAATCGATCGTATCGCGTCATTGTGCATCAGATAATAAAGATAATTACTGTTTACCCGTTAGAAATGGGAAAGCGGGTTTCCAACGTGAAAGGGTTTGGGAAAGGACAGAAAATAAGTGAGTGTAGGTACTTCCGGCGGCGCTTTGCTCGAATCTCCTCTCCAAGCATATTATCTGGGGCTCGGCTCGAGGAAAGAGGGAGCCTTGCTGATCCCTTGCTTTATGTATGTTTGAATTTATTTTCCGCTAAATATTAATCCCTACTTATGAAACCTATGTGAGTCAAGTTGTCATCACTTCCGTTGGAGCTTTGGACTAATAAAACTATTAGATCAATAGGTCACTGGGCAACTTCAAGGCCATTGATGAAAGATGCTTGAAAGGCAGTATTAAAACTATGGCATTAGTTTGCCTTGAAATGGACTTAGTGGAAGGGTTGTCGGATGTTCTTGACATAACAGTTGGGAGATGGACTTATTACCAACCTCTGGAGGATTATGCCAGGATTGCCTTTCGATGCTCAAAGTGTCACAATTATGGGCATTTAAAAGATGCACACACAAATGGTAATGAGCGAAAGAATGCTGCTAAAGGGTTCCTTAGTTTTCATAATGAGGTCCTAAAAGAGGCTGCTGACCAAACTGGAATACAGAATCCAGGCCAGTGCCCAGAAATCCCATAATAGTATAAAAAGGTAGTGACCATGAGCTCGAGTCCTAGAATGTCACTGGAAGAAGAGATGATCCTGGCGATGGCGAACGTGACAAAGGACTTTCTGAGCCTAGTTAATTTCCCTGGTTTTCAATCAAAAGCAATTGATGAAGGCCCGACTGGTAAGTTACTATCCACCCACTCCCACAATCCCTCTTCTTATTCTTCAAATTCAGATTATGTGGGGTCCAAAATTGGTTTAGTTGGCATAGAAAGTCATTGTAAGGAGATAGTAAATACTTCAGCCCTCATCCCTGTCATGAACCCATCAGTTCCGAATCCTCTTGGCTTTGTGAAAGTCGTGTCTCCCATGGAGGAGACCGAATTGGTTGTGATATCACTGGAGGCTGGCCTCTCTGCAGGTCCTTCATATGAAGCTAAGAAACCCTCACCCTCTTCCAAGGCACAAGGCCCTCTCCCTATATAAATAAGTTTTTATCTACTTCATTCAGGCAAACCACTGGAAGAGGGGTGTGAAGGGTCTTAGTGGTGGCCTCGGCTTAGACACTTGTCAGTTATAAATCCCCACCCCGGTAGGCAGTCAATCCTATATTTCCATGGCCCAGGAGAAAGCTGGCAGAACAAAAAAGACGTAATCAACCTAACAGTGTAGGGTTTGGAGGAAATCGACAAGGTTTTCCATTTAGAGTAACCACCTCACATATGTATAGAAGAGCCAAACACCTCTAGTTATAGTAATGGATGAAAGTGGAGAGGGATCTCCCTAAATCACAGAACATACAATGATATCTCCCTCGTATCCTGTAATAGATGGGGCACTTTAAAATTAAATGTTCCTCAGATTCCACCTCTTGTGGATGACACAATTCACATGTCCTCTCCTATCGTGGAATACAGTGATTAGACTCAATCCGAAGAACATACCTTGAACTGTCTGAGTGGAAACTTGAGACCATGAGACCAATGAAATCGAGTGTATTAGGAGCTGATGATGAGACCATTTCTCAGCTGCATAGAATGCTTTAACTAGAAGGCCATCTTAGGGCCAAGAGCCTGGGAAGGGGATATCCAGGTATACTGTATGTACCTTCTCTAAATGTTGTTCCTGATAGCCCTATTAATCCTCTGCTTGAGAGGGAGAAGATGGCCAGGAGTTTCCAAAGAGTCCCTGAAAGGGAGGAGGCACTTGATAGAGATGCCGAAGGACTAAAGCAGTGAGGAGGCTTCAGAGAACCAAACTAGTCTGCGTCTTAAGAGGGTAGAGCGACCTCCATCAAAGAGCATAATGCCAAGTAGGGTTATCTCTCATGCCTTGTCGCCAAATTTTCCATGGTGCGAACTTTGTGAAGAAAGAAAACCAATCTGAAAATCTTCTCTAGGAACATGCATGGGATGAGCGTCAAACTTTGTCTGCACAATGGCTTGCGGGACCATCCCTTGGCATTGGATCATTTGTTGCAACATAAGGAAGGGATTTAACCCACTCTCTGCGAGCCTAGTTAGTAAGCAGTAAGCTAGGACCTCAGATCTTGGCCTCATAGAGAATAATTTGCTTGATGATTGTGTAAAAAATATGCATCTTAGCTGAGATGTCCCGTCAAAGTGCATGGAAGCATTGGCACTCGAGCATGAAAAGAGACCAATAGATGTGGCTAAGTCGAGGTTGGGTAGCAGACCTCAGACTGAATCTGGTATCTAGTGAATTGGACTCCTAGATAAGTATAAGTTGTGGTTATTTCAATCTAACTCCCCCTGAAAAGATATGAAATTGTTTTCTTTACAAGGTGAGTGCCAAGCGAAAATGGTCAACTGACGATGGTCCTAGTGGACATAGGAGAATCCCTCCTACTTTTATGAGGGTTGTGTTCCCTTTTACTTCTACAACTATCCTTGTACGAAGAACGAAATAAGAAACTATTCATAATCCATGCAAGTATCCACAAACTATGGATTGATTCCATATTGACAACTATTCCTTTTTTACAGGATAACACCATGTAATGTCCAAAGGGACAACCATCCACATCTCACTTCTTGCAAAATATTGAATATTTAGCCCTAACCACATGTTAAGTGGGACCTAAACAACATTTGAAGAAAGAAAAATTGATCGTTTGAAAGTGAATCATGTAGATTCAGTAGGTTGTCCAAATGAAAGTGAGATGGACAACTAACTCATATGGAATGAAATTGAAGCCACATCTTCCATAAGCAATGCGATTATGAAAGAAAAACATAAACTCTACCAACTTTTCAAGGGAACAAGGAGAATATGCGCACTACACCCAACTGCAGGTACAAGAAGTAGATCGTTACAGACACCAAGAACAGAGGGCAGAATAAACACTCCTATATATATATCTTGCAATTTGAGAATGTTTTAAATGAAATGCTTCCTTTTAAAAATGGAGGAGCTTTATAATAGAAGAAACATAAATAAACATAGTTATCTCATGTGCTAAAAGACTTCGGGAAGATGAAAGAAACGCTTGCATAAGAATTAGAGAAGCTCTCATCCAGATTCCTGGCTTTCAAATATGACTTTAGTTCATCAAAATGTGGGCTAGGTCCTAACAAACTCTGCAACAGGGAGGTAGGAACCCCTTCTTATCTTCAATCATCCCTTAAATAGACGACCTGAATGACCAATCTTGTCAATTCTTTTCTATAGGAGTGCAACGGTCCAAGCTTTCTTTATAAAGAACTAATGAATTTGCATAAGAACGTGATGTGTTGTCGGGAGACTCAATCTTCCAGCGAACCCTCCTCCGTTTCAGTGTATTTTAGTTCTTGAGGCTTGATGATCTTCTTGGGTGTAACTATTAGCATCTTGCTATGGTGGGAAATTATGCTCTAACATCCGTTGGCCTCAATTCTTCTATTTTCTACATATTCCTAGGGTGCAAATCATTTTAGTACATGTAACTGTCTTCATAAAGCACCTTTCTTTCGGTTATGATATTATTGTTGCACAGTAGCGCCCCTTACATCAATTTGACGTGAATCACTAGGCCTTCAATCAATTTCCCTTTCTTTTCCAGCAATTGTTTGTAATCCCGGCCATGTTGGAATTCCATCAAAAGCCTCAAGATCATCGATAGTTCGTGCTAGCAATAAGAGCCTGTCACATGGACCAAAAGAATGCTGCCACGTGGTTGGGATGTCATCTCCTCAATAAACTTGCAATCCCCTCTTGGTTCTAATATTACAATCTTTTCTTGCTTTGACCTCCAGGACCTAATCAATTTTTGAAATACTTTCATTCTAAAGCCCTTTGTTAGTGTCGTGATGACGTGGCCCCTTTTTGGGTGCGCACATGTCCATGCGATCCATCCTATGAATGATCCTATTGGCAAATCGTAACAAGTTCTAATCCCGAGTGTACTCGAGGAATCCTGCTAAGGTCTTGTAGTGCTCCTACTATATTCACGGATTTTCAATGTGATGAAAAGGGAGCTTTTACTTCATCGTCGGGTCCACGGGAAAACCCTTGCACATGCAGAAGCATAGAGTTCGAAATCGTATCGAGCTCTTGGACCCAAAGTACCTATAGAATCCACTTCAAACCAAGGTTGGGTATGTAAAAAACGTTGTTTAATAAAAAAAAAGAAGGGCTTCAATTTGCTAGCTATCTAGATGCAAAAGAGTTTTCGAATATGGTGAAGTTCTGCGCTATGTCCAGAGAGTAAGTTGTTTAGACTTAAAAACATGGAGGAAAAAGTATCCTCGGCTTGGCAGACCCAAACTATTATAGAAAATAATTTGGATAACCGCAAGGTCCTTTGAAAAAGTTGTGCACTTAGTGAATCACAAGGACCCTGATCCGCCCGGTAGCCCGGAACCAAAAATCTTTTTTAACCTAGTTAAGTCCAATTTGGAATCCGTAAAAGACTTAGATAATTTCATTGAAAAGGGCCTTTGGCTTACCTCCTGATGTGTAGAAAATTTCCATGTGGCAATCGAGTACATGTATTATAAATCCTTTTTGCTTATGCCGTTATTGCTGCCATGTGGCAAGATTTTATCGATCCACGTACTATTGGGGCTAGGATTCGCTCCCGATTGCAGTGGATTCAGGAGGGGGATGAGAGCTCCAAATTATTATTTTATATATGAAATAATCATTTGGTAGCCGACAGGGTGCTTGACATGCACAAACCTTATGGTTCCCTTGAAGAGGACCCTGCTGAGATCAAAGATATGTTTGGGCTTTATTTCCAGAATCTTTTTTAACCTTATGCTTTGACGGATTCGGTTGTGGCTGCCAGGACTTCCTGCTATCAGGTGATCCCTCATCAAGTCTCTGTTGGAGACCGAGACAGGTTAGACAGTGACTTTACGAAGGATGAGCTCTTTGCTGCCCTTTGTTCAATGCAGAATGGAAAATCCCCGGGCATGGATGGGTTGCCTTGTGAGTTTTACAAGGCGATGTGGGACACGGTAGGGGATGATTTCCGCTTCCTGGCATCTGAGGCCTTCTCCTTAGGTCATTTTACGGAGTCTTTTAACCAGGGGTTTCTTAAGCAGATTCCCAAGAATGCTTCCAGAGACTCCATAGGGGGATGGAGACCTATCACCTTGTTGAGGATAGCTTACAAGATCCTGCCAAAGGCTATAGCTCTTCGGATTCGTAATGTTGCCAGGAATATTGTTCGGAGGGAACAAATAGGTTTTGTGCAGGGGCGGTTTATCTTGGACACAGTGATCTCAGCATGGGAGGCCATGGATGGAGTGGGCTAGGGAGACTTATCAGCAGGCCCTCTTCTTTAAGATTTACTTTGACAAAGCCTATGATCGGATTGACTGGTCCTTCATCACTGAGATGTTTACCTCTCTTGGATTTGGCCCGCGATGTGTCGAGATGTTGAACACAATTTGATCCGGCGCCTCAGCTTTTGTATCAGTGAACAACTCCTTGTCCCCTCGTATTTTGCTTCATCGGTCCATTCAACAGGGGTGTCCTCTGGCCCCTTACCTTTATGTGTTGACAGCAGATGCTTTGGGTTACCTGCTAGACGCTGCTCGGATACTAGGATGCATACAAGGTCTTTCTCTACCTGATGGTTCAGAGATGGTTAATCACCTTTTTGCAGATGATTCGCTCCTTTCTGTGTGCGTAGATCAGGGTTCAGTTGATGGAGCTAGGGATTGTTTGGCTGTTTTTTGTAAGGCCTTTGGGGCGGTTGTTAGTGATCACAAAACTAATTATTGGTTGGTTGGTTTGGAGGACCCCCCTGACTCGATACCTCCAGCTTGGACATTTGTCCGCCCCAGCGTTATTGTGTGTTATCTTGGCATCCCCTCTAGTGTAGGGCTCTTTCCGGTTGCCATGTGGTAAAAATTTGATCATTAAACCTCTGATTGCCTTCCAACAATATACGGGATAGACCGGCCATTTTTTAAAGGTTTAAAGATATTAAACAAATCTGAATTCGCTGCTATAACTCAATGATTGAAAGCCCTATTGTTGTTTCGAACAGCAACACACTCTAAAACTGACAATTGATCTTCTATATCACTCGCCAACCAAGCTTAAAAAGATCAAAATTGAACACTGGATGCAAACCCCAATAAGGTGGAAGGTCGAGTTGGAAGGCATTATTTCCCATTGCCTCGACAATGGAATAAGGACCATACCAGAGAGGTTTCATCTTTTTATAAGGATTATTAAACCTTGCCCCCCCTCATCAATAAGTAACTTGGACAAGCGGCTTTCGCTCCTTTCTTTTTGCAGTTGAAGCCAAACTCGTCACTTAGAAAGAATGAGGTACCCTGTGTACATAATGTCTCTGCTTGTACTTTCACTGCTAGCACTGTAGAATGGATTGAACCTGCTCATGAATTCTTTGAATCCGCTTGATGAAGGCCTTGTCTCTGTCTTGTTCTTTTGTGATCTGTGGAGCAGAAGATGTTGATGGTGGTAGTAGTGCAACATCAATTTGGGGACTGGCTAAAAACCAAACAAGTCTGGAAGGGACTATGTTCAGTGGAACTATGAAGTGCACAGTTACATCGATGCGGAATAAAAGGTAGATTTTCCTTCCATATGCGGGGTGTGCATGGTTGTAGATACACAATATGTGTACTAAGGTTCTATTGGCAACTTCTGTTTGACCATCAATATAAGGGTGCAAAGCTGTGGAACACTTCAGCTTTGTGTCAAGCATAGTCCGCAAGGCATTCCGGAAATGGCTAATAAACCTAGAGTCATGGTTTTATACTATAGAGGAGGGAAAATTGAAATGAGACCAAACATGAATAAAGTACAAACGAGCATTCTCAAAGGTTGTGGGAGACTTCTTGAAAGGAATTGTAATATCCATTTTAGGGAAACGATTGACGACAACAAATACGCAGTCATGTCAATGCTTAGTAATTGACAAACCAGAAAGGAAATATAGATTGTCAGACTTATACTTACTTAAATGGCGATTAGCTATTTTAGCAATGGAACATGCAAAGCAAGATTTGAGGTGGCACTCAACATCCTGCTTCATACCTGGCTAGTCAAATTTTTGTTGTAATGCTGCATTTTTTACATGCCAAAATGTTCAATAGACTTGGATAAATTCGATTCCCAAGGCAACAAATCCTTGGGTTCACCTGCAGGTACACACATCTTATCAAGATCATCCTGTGGAAGAAAAGAAATGAAATCGATGACAGGAACTCTGGCGGTAGTGTGGTGTCCTTGTTGGAGGGTTGCATAAACTTCTGCCAAATATGTGTCTCTTCTGTAGAACTCCAACCGACATTTTGTATCACATCCTTTAGTGTCGAGAACCACTGTCAGTGCTAGAGGTGGGCAACTTAAACAGTGAGGCTTCAACGACCTTGTTCTCTCTTCCTCATTGATGTTTGATAATCAAGTGGAACTGCTGTAATAAAGTCATCCATTTCATATGGCGTGTCTCAAGTTTGCTCTAGGTTTGCAGGAATTGAAGTGGTTTATGGTTAGAATGAGTCATTGTTTCTTTTCCCAACACATAATGTCATCACTGGCGAACTGCTTTAACAATGGAGTACTCCTCTTTGTAATAAGTAGAATAGTTGAGGACTATGTCATTTAATGTCTTTGAGTGAAACACAATGGGATGGCCATGTTGTGTAAAAACAACACACATTGTGTAGTGAGAGGCATCGGCTTCTATCTCGAAACGTTGTTAGATATTTGGTAGCGCAAGCGCATGTGTAGTGCATAGCTTCCTCTTCACTTCTTTAGATGATTGCTGTTGCGTCTCGGTCCAAGTGAAGATCTGTCTCTTCAAATTCCTTCTCAGGGTTTGGTTAAGTGGCCAGGTCAAGTGAGAGAATCTTGGAAAAAAGTGTATGTAGAAGTTCACCAATCCCAGGAAACTTCAAAGTTCTGTGATATTCTTTGGCACATGCCAATTTTAAAATTACTGTTCACTTTATAGGGATCAACCCTAATAAAACCCCAGGTAGCTTATGGGTGTCATTGCAAATGAATATTTGGAAAGGTTTACTTTCGGCTTATGTCTATGTAGGGCCTGCACTGTCGGTCCGACATGTTGAAGATGCTCGTCCCATGATTTGCTAAAAATTAGGATGTCAGCAGGATACACCACCACAAATTGGTTTAGAAAAGGTCGGAGCACAACATTCATCAGTCACATGAATGTCGCAAGAGCGTTAGTAAGACCAAAAGGCATTACTAATCACACAAACAATCCTTCTCGGGATTTTAAAGCAATCTTCCATACATCTTTCAAGTGTATTGGAACATGTTGATACCTAGTCTTGAGATCAATCTTAGTATTGAGCTCCTTTAAGTTTATCAAGAAGGTCATTAGCTATTATAGAGTATATTTATTTTTCACTATTATCTTATTCAATGCCCTATAGTCTATACATAAACGTCACGTGTCGTCTTTCTTAGGCACCAAGATTATGGGATTGCTGCAAGGTGAGGTACGTTAAGTGACTCGACCCAAAAAGGGCGAGGAACGAAGTTGAATCTTTCCAACGTAAATGAGCTCCTTATTTTGTAAGCGTATCTCATCATTCTAACACAGAGATCTGCGATATAAGGGTTTATTCGGTAGTGGCGATCCTCGTACCAAATCATTTCGATGCTGTACTGAATAGTGCAATGGTACTCCCTTTTGATCCTCAAATAGATAACCACAATGTTTCAGGGTTGCATCTAGCTATTGTTGCTGCCAATGTATCACCCTTTCTCGCCGACAACATGTATTTGCCAATTGCACCTAGTTCTCTCGCCTGCTTGATGGTGAGGAGAAGGAACTGATGCAAATGTGTAATGATATT
>Ga0316212_1000015_pt1 | contig 18126 bp, 13 predicted proteins | sample NRE1metagenome_FD_207799 | JGI IMG/M metagenome (GOLD analysis project Ga0316212, IMG submission 207799) | Spruce roots microbial communities from Maridalen valley, Oslo, Norway - NRE1 | ecosystem: Host-associated > Plants > Roots > Unclassified | place: Norway: Oslo | collected 2017-09-14
TTATGCCCCTAATATAGTGCCCGTTAGTGCCCGTCCTTGATTACTCGTTCCCATTCTTTATCCCTTCTTGATGAACTTAGTGAAGTGGGACTTGATGAACCTAGTCTTTATTAACCTTACTAACCGGTACTGCTCAACTGCTCACCTGCTCACCTGCTCTACAAGATAAGATCATAATAAGATCATAGAGGCATAGGAACTATGACACGACTCAATGGGGGTACTGAAACAGATAGATTCCAAGACTCAATAATTGGGCTTTACCTTGAATGTTCCAAGGGCGAATTTCCCTTTTACCTTGGGCGTGTCATGTTTTCCCTTTCCATGGGCGAATGTTTCCTTTCCATGGGCGTGTCTTACCTTCCCTTTACCCTGGGCGTTTGTTGTTTTCCCTTGGGCGCAAGAATGTTTACAAAGAATGTTTACCAAGAGAGTTGAGGGGAAGAAATAGAAGGCTTACTGAAAGGTCCGGGTGAAAAAAATAGTTAGAAGGGTTGGTCCTTTCAGTTTGAGGGGAATAAAATAGAGAAAGAAAGCACGTAATAGATATAGATACGGAGATTAAGAGCCCTCGTATTTACTTGTCTCATTTCGGATGGATATAAGAATAAAACCTAACTCCATAGAACTATTCCACCACTACTTTAGTTTAGCCAGCCCATCAAGAAAAGTCGTTCGGTAAATCCAAGGGGGGCCCCTTTCACTCTATTAGGTCCTTACACTCTATGCTCAGGACGTGCAGCGCAGTAAACAGATGGGGTACACTTAGGTATAGGCCCATTGATCGGTAAGTTGCTGTCGCTCACTTCACTTCGTTCGTTTTCCCATTCCGGTCACTCGAATGCTGCAACTGTCGGTTTACTTCATCTGCTTCCAACAGAGATTGATGATACAATCCAATGTTAGGCAATGTATATTTAGGTAGCAACTTCCTCTTGTGTTCAACTTCCCTCTTCAGTGGCAACCCTTTGGGTTCCTGAAAAACTTCCTTGTATGCTTCCACAAGTTTATCTAGTTGTTGCTTCTGCTCCTTATTACAACCTTCTAAGGATGCTTTGACCTCCATTTTACCTTTGTTCTGTTGATTCTATCTCAAGAACATCAATACAAACTTCTTGTTTGTACTTATAAACCTTCTTTCCTGGTGTACACTTATAAAGTAAAGGAGAGCTTCGATTTGCATTTGTGAGAGTTGACAATGAAAGTCCACCGATCTTTTACCGAGCAGCACTAGTTTTCCCTTCGTGTGAAGACAACATCTCGCATGTACATGTATGGGCTCCCAATTCTTTCCCCGATACATCAAGTGGTATTACATCCACAAATACCTCGTCAATGTAGTTTGCGTCAATGGCCAATCTGAACTTTAACTGCTTGGTACTGACTCTCAATTATATGACTTACCCATCCCAATCGCACTATCCCGATCCCCAATACCCCAATATCCATATACCTATGCTGGGGCCCATACCGCGTGCAGTACCTATAGCTTCAAACCTATCGCTCAAAACAGGCCGGGACCCTTCGCGCTTAGCATGGCCCAACACACTATTGCATAAATAGGACAGAGATGCATGAATGGCTTCGACTTCAGCTTCTCTATTTGCTACGTAGACAACCTACCGGAAAGAGTCCATACCGGACCTTCTGGAAGTCTATACCTTATGGACCTGGAAGTATGGATGGAGACTTTAGCATATGTCACAGGCTAGTAATATTACTATAGACAACCGTAAGGCTAGTAGTTATGGAACTTACTATAAAGACAACCGTACCGTAATAAGTCTATAGTGCATGGAACTTACGGAGGCTAATAAGACGGAACTAGTAGTTATTACTTTATAGTAGTGCTTTCTTTCTTTACTGCTAATATAATATAATAGTAGAATAAATTGCATGTACTTCTAGGGATAGTGAGTACTTACACTACTGGCTACAAGTAGTACTTACTTACTGTATGGACCTGGAAGTCTATAACGCGAGTAACAACTAGTTCTAAAGAGAATTTATATTGAACGGCAAGAGATTATGCTTAGTGGAGCCGAAGTTTGTCATCTTCACATGAAAATGGACAAGGTAAACGTCTACATGGCTATATCCTATATTAACACGTAGGAGGAGACAACAAGAAGCTTCTTTGCGCTCTCGGGATCAATACAATTGACAAGGTCAACGTATATATGCGGTATCTTATATCGATGTATTGAGTTCTTGTTACAATGGATTAGTGCATAGAAACCTGGCATTGACACTGGACATGGATGGATGGCCAAACAGAGGTTGTCAATTGCAGCCTCGTGCATGCACTGCGCATTTACTATGCCCAAAAAAAGCGATGGAACTTTTAGATTCATGTTTTACAGCACAGCTACAACCACTCTGTAAATGCATCCATTGGCTTCTGCCCGTTTTGGGTATGAGCCCTTCGCTCCATATGAAGTTCCCCAGTAACTCTTTCACCTATGGCTAATCCGCACCAACAGAAAGAACAACATATTGCTGCATTTTTTGTTCAGAAGCTCACAAAAGTACATTCCCAGGTAGCTTCCACCTTGGCAGCCTCCCAAGAAAGATATAATACTATTCAAGACCGCCATCACATTCCAGCCACGTTTCAGATGGGTGATCGCATTTGGTTACAGCTAGCCAAGCAGTGTTTCAAGGGACAGCACCACCAAAAAGGAAAACCGCTGCTTTATGGGCCCTATACAATCTTGGAGCATATGAATTACAACGCATACCGTTTGGACTTTCCTCCTCAGCTGGGTATCCATGATGTGATCAATGTCCAAAATCTGAAGCTGTATGAGCCTCCTCTTTCGGAGGAAGAATTGCAGGTTCTCTCTCCTACAGATAATATTACAGACTTCCTGCCACCATTTGCTGAAGGTACCTTGTTGGATGTGCGCACGCGTTCCACCAGACAGCAGCATCATTCTTATCTGGTTAGGCATAAAGGTAAGCTCCCCACTCAGGCCAAATGGTTTTCACAAGCAGCTTTTCAGGCACAGTTCTCCCATCTCGTGGAGAATGTGGGGACACTTTCAATCTCAACAGGGAGGAGATGATAAGGCGCGTATACCTAGGATAGTGGGACGCGTCGCCTCATTAAGTCTATCCATTTCTGTTTCTTTTCTCCCTATTCAAAACATGGTGATGAATCGTATATAATAGCATATCCCGATCGTGCTCCTTCCTGCCTGATGAGATCTTCTCTCTGCCTTCGATCGAACTTGCCACCTTCCTGAATGCTTATACCGCCTGACTGCTTTGACCTTCACAGGCAGGTAGGTTCCACTGTGCTTTGTTGGGAACTGTGGTTGTGATGGAACTGGTACTAGGTAGGTGGATCGAGGGGCCGATCCTTGGTAGATTTATTGGTCAAGTCCGCAAGGGTAGGGTTATGGATATCGGGAAGGTGAAATTACCTGGCCTGAGAGATTGGGATTGAGAAAAGCATCCGACAGACTTTAAGATTGATCAGCAGGTCAGTATGAATTATATATGTAATTACGCTTTAGCAGCCGAGGAAATAAGTGGCTGCTGTTATATATGTCATTACGCTTTTCCTTCTTTATGGGCGGCGGCGCTCTCAACTCATGGGCCATCATTACCCGATCTCTCGCCTGCTCATCCTCCTCCTAATCCCCCTCCGACTTTGCGCCTTCCCATGTTACCTCATCTCACCCGTTGGCCAGAACCATACTGGACTTCCTTCCAGTGGACCTTGTTCGTGCTCTTTCTGATTGGGACGCCCCACCACTATCCTGCAAGCAGCCTCCTGCTGTTCAGACACCTGGTAAGCGTAAAAAGCATCGCCCCAAGATATAAAAGCAAGGAACAATCCTTCCCATTCTAGAGCTCTTGGAAGAACTCATCGAAATATAACAAAGTGAAAACCAAAGTTCGAACATAACTTTCAAGTAGTTGGAACTACTTTAACCAAATAAGTAAATTGGGTGTTGTCCCATAAAAATAGCAAAAAACAAAAATGGGAATCTGCTTCTTTCCTTCATACGGTTAGGTAATAACTGGGTGCTAAAAGAGTCAATTTAGTGCTTAACAACTAGCCCCCATACAGTTAGGTAAGGAGATATTTATTGTGACTAAATTGACTTATTTAGAGGGGGGGCTCCGATGCTTACCAGGCCTTTGACCAATAGAGGAACGTATGCGATGGATCCCTTGTAATTGAGCAAGTAAGAGAGTAGAAATAATCTATCCTTGAAGAGTTTTAGCTGGATCAATATTTAGATATATAGATGGCACATCATTAAGTATAACTATTGATCCAAACTTTGGAATTGAGGGAAATAAATTCAGATAGTCTGCGAGAGTAGGTTAGCAAAGGAGGTCTTTACTGCACACATAAGGTTATACCTTTATGTACGTTATCCCTATTTGAGGGAAGCAAATAAGAATATTTCTCCGAATCTTTCCTTCTCGATATTGGCTCCGAGATGGTGAATGAAATGAGTGACATAGCCTTGAAATGAAAATTGACCTCAAATTATAATATCATATATAAAGGAATAATAAGTAACAACTAGTCGAAATTCTCGATCGATCTTGGCTGAAATATTGACATATAAATAATAATCTTTAAAAGACTCTGTCCTTTGGATAAAACGATTTATTATCTTCCACAACTGACTCATATTTTCCGGACCGATCTTCCAAGTACGAGCAAAATTGACGAAAAAAAGTAACGAAGATTATAAATTATTGGCAAAATTATTGTATTTCCGGGAATAGAACGATCAAATTATTGTCCTTACGGCTTAGGAAATGATTAAGGGCTGTTTGTTTAGAAATAAGGACATGGGCTGGTTGAGTATTCGAAACTGGACCCTATGGAAACATTAGTTTCTTCCGACCATTAATTACCATTAAGAAGCAGGAGGTTCTTCCTCCCACCCATATTATATCTAATTTCATATACGGAAGTGAATAAGGGACAGTTATCAACTAATAGTGGACTTGCCCGGACTGATCTGACATAGTTATACTTCAAATTTGTTGTGTTACTCCAAATCCTAAGGGGATGGCGTGCTCATGGCCACAGGTTAGTTCCGATAGGGTTTGTGCGTCTAACCCAGAATCCGGAGTAGATCATCCGGGACTTATATGTCAGAGACCCTTGTGGTCTCACACCTCCATTGACGATAGAAGGTAAGTCGGAGGCCGAGGGTAAAGGCGTTATAGTACGAGCTTTCCTAGTTGATATCCTCTTCCAGACCTGCACTAATGTCACAGGCTGGTAGGCTAGACCTTTTCAGGTCGGGGGGTTCCGCGGGGATGTTTCGCTGGGAGGCTGAACCGCTGAGCCCTCTGTGAAGGCTCTTGTGGCTTATAGGCCCCTTATAACTAGGGGATTCTTGATCCGGGCCGGGAAGGAATGTGATAAAGGCCTTTTATAAATAGTGACCTAAGAACCAAGCTCCTTACTTGAAACTACAACTTATATGTATACGTTAATTACTTAGATGTTTGAATTCATTAAATCTCAATAGGTGAAGAAAGGCTAACACAGATCTAACACGATTAAGTTAAGCAATACCTGTATTGGAACCATACATATGAGAGATAGGTCGCTTGGTTATCAGCTTAATCACTTACACGATATAAGGTATGTAAGAGATATTATGGGAATACCTGTCTCTTACTCACTAGTTATGCGTAAACATATGACCAATACGTTATGATACCCGATCTAATTAGGTATATATGATTACTGTTTCTTTTATACGATATAAGCTCTTGTTAGTAAGGGTTCGTTTTAAGCATATTGCAAAAGGGTTTATATTAGGTTGATAGAACTAAGCTTATTCATAACTAATACAGGTAGTATAGATAAGGTCATGATATGGTAGTAGAGCTCATAACAAGCATATGGTTCCAACATTCTAATGGGAATAAAAAGGATATGGTTCCAACACTGTAATGGGAATCACAAGCATATCTGTTATACTCTTATCTCATATATGATTAGGGAATATACGTACATTAATACGAACTAGTAGCTAGTGGTCTCATATAGTGCATCTCGGGTGAATGTGAGTAAAATGATATGCAGGCTAACTAACAAGTAAGTAATAAAAAGAAAGCAAGTAATATGCATTAAAATTAAATAAGAAAAGGTGGGAAAAATCCGTATATTAGGCAAAGGAGTACCAGCCTTATACCCATATTGCCTATTTTCCTGACCTGCCTTACCTTTCTCTACCTGCCCCTCCCGTCCTGCCTCGCCCTTGCCGCCCTGCCCCTGTACTTCCTGCCCGTCCTCTACCACTAGCACTGATGGTGGTGAGACTGCCTTTTCCTCAGTATCTGTGCTCTAGCTGCTTGCTCCTGTATCCATATATAGATTTGGATCCGAACGAAGGGATGCTTCTGGCTGGCTCTCGACCTGGAAGGAATGCTCCCGCCTTTTTCTCTTTTGCTTGTGCCTCTGCCCTCGCTATTGGGGACTCCGCTACTATAATATGCATATGGACCTGTCACTGGGGAATATGAATCTGCCGTAGCTAGCCCTGGAACCAGATCTGCTCGAACAAGGGCTGGGTCTCGAGTGGAACGGAATGCATAGTACTATACCCCTGTCAATGACCGGCCGAACGAATAGGCCAATCCTTGTCAATAATCGTGCTGCTACCTATAATATTGGAACAGTGCTTACTTAGGAAGAAGGCTGTAACTATATCTGAAACAACTAGCACTCACGAAGCGCTCCGCAATTCAATCTACAACCATATGTAAGCATTAGAGCCAGTGGGCCTCACGGAGGCAAGAGCAAAGGCGAGAGAACCGAGGAAGGCCGCATCCGAGCAAGGAGTAGGAACAAAGTAAGCGAAGGGAGCATAGGCAGAGTCCCCATTTCGAGATCGAGAAGCAGAGAAGCAAGCAGCTTAGGCATAGATGGCAACAACAGAGCAAGCAGTAGTAGATTCAATTGACCTTGATGACCCGGTTGTTGTTCCACCAGCGACAGGAAAGCAAGCATCTAAGCCAGGAGCAGGGTTTTCACTATCACTGGTAGAGTAGAAAATATAAAAGCTAGCAGCAGAGATAGAGACAGTCTCAGATCCTCCGGTTTCAGATCTTCCAGTTTTAGAGTCAACATCCATTCGAGTTACAAAGTCAATTCCAGTAGTTTATTCCATTGACCGAGCGGACTTGGAACCTATTGATTCAGTCAAGGAACCAGCAACTTCAGCATCTGACGCAAGTTACAGTTTATAATCCATATCGAGATAAAGCAGCGTCATAGGCAAAGGTAGCATCATCCCTACCACCATATTGCTCTAATGAAATAGAAAAGGGATGAAAAGGGGGTATTCACCCAATAATCTATTTTAGGTTTTAATAAACACCCGCCAAAGAAGCAATTGATCGAGTTTATCTTGTTCTATCGCTACCTCGCCTGGCATCCCTATATATTTCATTTCGAGAGTCAAAGCCCAACACCTATACATCACCTATACGAGCTTTCAAATCTTAAGCAGCACAACCAGCATATTCGGTACACACCAGTCAGTCTCATCCCGCCATCTGTTTACCTGTCCACCCATAGGTGGAAGCATTTGCTATATCTACTGGGCCTGGATCTAAATCGCTATCTAGCCGAATGAGCTTCTTGGCTTTACTAACTATAGGGGCACTGCATGGGCATAGCTGCGCCTTGGTTTTACACGGGTGCTTTCGGTTTCCTCATTACCGCCCCCCCGGCCTTGAATGTTACTAGGTTATTACACAGGTTATGCTATAGGCCCTCGACCTGGAAGAGATGCCGTGGACTATCTAATTTTTAGGTATGTTGGGCGAAGTACTGCTACTAGGGATATAGGGAAAACCTAGGTGGTGCCCCTTTCTATGCTATGACTCCTTTTGGGTCTCGATATTGATCTGCATCTGAATCTGTACCTGTAACTGGATCAGGGTCACCCGGCACCGGGGCAATGGGGTCTGTGACTTTACCTAACCTAGTGACTCGCACTTATGATTGCTCCCATTCTTGGTCTTGAATTCAAGCTTACGACCTGGCTGTCAACCTATGACTGGATTTATATGATAGCTGGGATGCTGCAAAGGGGCTTCCGGGGCGCTGCTTACGCTCTATTATTGGCCTTATTACTATTTATTACGATATAGCACGCGGAGAAAAAAGCTAGTCGGCGCGTTAAGATCTAAATCAATATGTCCTGAACCGAGCGCGTCAAGATAGATATGCTCCGCTAATAGTGGTTGACCCCATAGGTTATCTTGTTTACTCAGATCCTATCGCAAATCCAATTGTGACAGGTCCATGGCCAGCATCCCTTCTTGTCCCATCATTAGGAAACGTTATAAGAAGCGAGTTAAGGCATATACATATGTTTCAATAAGTTGGGTGAAGGCATTAGCCCGTGTTACTCAAAGCTAAGCCGAACAAGGTGGGGTGTGGAGCCGGTGGAAGCCCCGCGGCAGATTGGGATAGAGAAGGACCCACAGGGGTAGAGGTGGGGACAAAGACAGAAGCGAGGGTAGCACCCCTAACAGCTTCACTAGTTCCAGCTTCGTAGCCAGCATAAAATCCATCACTTTGCCCAGTTCCTGTCCTATCAGCATCAAAGCAAACATCTTACCCAACTGGTTCTGGGTCCATTCAATCAGTAGTTCCGGCTTTCTGTACATTGCCTCTTTTTCACACTTTTTGACCGCAAAGCATATCCGGCTGTTCCTACTTTTTGACCAGGCAAGGGAAGCTTGTTCCGAGTTTTCGAACACCCCAACGAAGTGAAGTCTTTGCCCTTGCTACTTACTCTACAACGGGTGATGCCTATGCCTTTGCTCTTGCTGCTATCTTTGTTGCGTCTATCTCTACTGCTGATACCTTATCCTCTGGAACCGGGTAACCTTGGTATGGGTGCATCCTAAATATAAGGGAGAATGCCTTTTTATCTCCTGAGTGCCTCCTGAGTGCAAGGGGAAGAAGGTAAAAGATTAACATACACGGCAAGTAGCTAAATATAAGGAAAACAGCAGATGCCTTCACTACAACGACAAGGCCCTCCTTCTAAGGCTTAGGGATGTATTAGGCTTAGATAGGTCCTGGGAACAAAACGGAATGACTTCACACCACTTAATAGGAGCTATAGCTAATGTATTTCTTAAATAGGAACAATGGTAAGTATAAACAATAATAGTAGCTCTGAATTGCCCTGCCTAAGTAGGAACAGAAAGGCTGGCTTAGAAGGAAGAGACGCTAGGCGAGGTAGTAGCTCTGGAGTAAGTAGGTTCTTCGACTGCACCTGGGACTGGATCCGCTTGAACTTAAACTGGGTAAACAAAGTGCACTCAATCTACCATCTCTTATGCCTTCGCTGGGTAACGGCCACTAGGTATGGATTTGCCTATGGGGCTGGATTTTGATCTGCTTCCATCGCTTCAACATTCTTAGCTCATTTCCTTCAAATAGTTGAGAAAGCTAGACAGAAGGCCTAGCATGATTGCAACCTCAAGACCAAATCATTTGCCAAGGGAATTTGTTTCTGCTCTACGACAATCAATATCTAAAGCACTCATGCAAGTTACAGATGCACTGGTTGGGTCCATTTCTAGTGGCAGACTTCAGAGAGTCTAGTGTAGTCCACTTGGCTCAGCTTGATGGTAGTTTTCGGTCGAGATGGGTGAATGGTGCTCGCCTGAAGCCCTATACCCTAGCCCCTTAATTCACTATTTCCGTGCCACTTCTGTTCAGAGGAGTTTAGTTAGGTTAGGTCAATTTTATTTTGGTCAGTTTTAGTTTTCTCCTTTTCATTCCAGTCTTGTTAGTCTGTTTTGTCTACTTTCTGCAGTGTCAGTCCAGTACTGAGTCAGGTTTGACCCACCTGAGCTGTTTATAATTTTGTTCAAGTTGTAGCCATAGCCTTGTGGTCAGGGAAGTGTCAGTCTAGTTTTGTCAAGTCGAGGCCACACCTTTGTGGTTGGGGGAGAGTCAGCCATATACAACAAAATGAATTCCCCTTTTTTCATATTATGTTTTCATACTAGTTGAGTCTAGTTTCACTGCATTTACAACTGTCAGCGTCGAGGTTTGAAGTTTTGAGCAAGTGTCCTTGGTCAGTGTTATCAATCTAGTCAGGTCCAGGAAAGCGGTTGCATCAGGTTCAGGTTGAAGTCACAGAGTTAGGGTGAGGGCCAAACGACACTAGGTGGCCTGAAAAGATTGTTGGTATTCTTTTTAGTGTCATTATGTCAAGGATGGCTGGTTCGGGTGACGGTGAGGATCCCAACTTCTGTTCCCCAGGTTCGAATGATTTTCTAGCAGATGCACCACAAAAGGAGGAGGACACAATGATGGAAGAAGTTGAAGATGAAGTGGAAGGGATAGTTTATCCTTCTAGAACAACTGTGCTTTCCACCATTTCTGCACCACCCTCCCCTCTGGATCAGTTATAAGCTATGGCACAGATTGAATCGTTAGCATAAGACCCTACTTATTGTTAGGCCATTTTGAGGGTCTGCCATGGGCATACAGATGTGACACCGTACTTGACCAATGCCATGCAAGAGAGGATCCTCCAGACCTTCAAACAATCGCGGGATCACCCGGATTCAAAAGAAGATACACCCTTACGGTCTGAACATTCTGTTGCTAGTGGGTTATCGTTGAATTGGTGCCCACCGGGGGGTCCTCGATCTGGTGCGTCATGATAAGCAGCCGATGTGCAGAGTTGGTCTACTCTAGATTTGTTACGGATGGCTTGCTTGACCATGGAGGAAGTTGTGCAGAGAGTTGTTTAGGTTGAGTAGAGTCATGAGGACCTTCAGTAGGCTCACCAGCAGTTGCACATTCAGTTGGCCGAGGTGACCTCGGATAGAGACATGTAGTTACAAGCACGACATCATGTGGAGCATGAGTTAGAGATGTTGCGGGTTTGTCTAGATCAACTTTGGCCCGAGTTGAAGCAGGTGGACCCAGAGTTGGAAGCTTTTGTACCTGATTGTCCACCCGCTGCAGCATTGGACACAGTTTGTTACGGCTTCTACTAACTATTACTAAGTTCCAAGGGCCCGAAGGTCACTAGTCTTAATGAAAAGTCCATGAAAAAGCCTTAAGGAGAAAACGAAAGAAATCAAGCCAGAAAGTCATTAGTTAAGTGTTACGTTATCCCGGCAATGCCTCCTTATTTCACGAGCGAGATATCCACATTGGAGTTGGCTTGCTCATTGATTGCTATGCCTTGTCTTGATGCTTATGTGGCATTCTTCCTTGGAGCGTTGTAGACCTATGGAGCTTGGTGACTGCTTCATGTAGCCGGCACATGGAGGGTGGTTGCTTGCTTAAGCGGACGACTTGCCTTGGAGGAGGAGCGGTTGGGCATCTTGGAGGAGGGCGTTGAGCCCTAGATGGCATTGGGTTGCTTGAATGCTTGCATGGAGGCTTGGAGTTGACTTGGGGACGCCTGGGTTGCAACAGTGATCATGTAGGTGGAGTGGACCTGGAGGGCACATGGCTTAGGAGGAGCGTTGGAGTCCTTGGAGGCTTGTGGAGGAAAAGCGTTCGGAACAGGCTTCTATTATATAACGATGCACCAGTTGTTGTTTTTCGAGTACAAGATTCTCACCACAAATAGGATAGAACTCAGTACAAGATTCACTTCCATTATTTGACCTTGTTCTCTCTTTGGTCGAGCAAGTCGTCTAGGAGAACAGAGGCCCCAATTAATAAATGGAAGTCACATCTCTTAAGTATCTTAGCAGCTTCTATCAAGTGTGTACTTCAAAATCATAGGGTTCTCACCGCAGGGTTATCACTTCATTGAATCCCTGCTGGAGATGCCAAAGGGGGGATCCAGTTTTTACCCCTAGATTATGAATGTGTATGTAATGTTTAATCGGCTATAAGCCTAGATATATGTGGTCTGTGAGGAAGCATGACATTTAAAATTGATTATTAACCAGCGGGTAACTATTCCCGAGGTGTCTTTTTGGTTTGTAAATGTATGTACATTTTCATCTAATATATAGATCACTAAAGGCTGCAAGCGAAGAAGGAAATGAAAGGGGGCTATGAGTCCATGAGTGGGGAATAAAGGGGGGCTTAGGGGGCTAAGGGAAATAAAAATGTTCTAATGTTTTCTTTTTGCCCACCCCTTTCTCCTAAGTTTTTCACCTTGTTCTAAGATGATTAATTATCCACCAACCTTTAGATTAGTTGTCCCAAGGAATGATACATGGGCTTCTTGTGAAGGCACGTGGTCTCTTCCTTACATGAAGTATATAATCTATGACTTTACGCATGCAAGCATGATTTCCGTTCCTTTTTCTTATTCTCTCTTGCGTTGAGTATTCACTCTAGGTATTACTCTCCTATGTTCTTGAGCTACCATAGCTTGCTCCCCCAATTGCTGGATGGCATGGAAAGGAAAGGCTGGGACTTTTTCTTCTTGCTTTATCGGTCGGACGAGGGGCAACTCCCTTACACGTCTTAGATTACTTTTATTTATATACATAATTACCGATGCGGGAAAGAAAGCTGGCTGGCCGTGTTTCAACCACCCGTACCTCGGGCCCACCAACACTTTGATTTGATTGCCGCAAGCAAGCCTTATGTTTACAATCATTCAGACAGCATTCACAGGAATCAATCACACTTGCCTTACTTATTCTTTGCTACCACTCCTAGGTACCACTTGTTCTGGCCGAGCCTTGCCGATACGATTCATCCATTAGAATCCACTGCAGAGACCTACCTGCCTTTCAGTTAATGCCTGAACCTTGTAGTTAGTTACCCACCTAGACCTGTTAGCTCTAGATCACTTACTGAATGAACGCTTAGGAGGTACGGCACTAGGATATTGAATCTTTACCCTACCTTAGGATTCTAGGTACCACATATCATCTTCTGGGTACTTATATTTCCCTTTCAGGACCGGATAACCTTTACCCTTGACTTGATTACCGCCTTCTCACCCTAGGATATGGAGTGTAAATGGCGCCTAGGAAGAATAATGATAATAGGATGGGAAATAAAGATGAACAGCGCAAAGGTAAGTGGTTTGAACAGCGCTAAGACTAACTCTAGTTCCATTTTAAGTTCTTTCAGTGATGCGTTATCATTGCCTTCTAGAGTTCAGATGTCCCAGAATAGAGCTGCAGGCCAAGTTTCAAATGTAATGACCCTCCAAGATGAAGTTCCTCTGCAGGCTGACCTTATTAACCTACAAGATTATGCCCCAAAGATTGTGCTAGGAAACCTGCCAGATGGAAGGGATGAGTTGACTCCTCCTTTCTACATTACACTAGAGCTCCAGAACATTCATCTCCATAACTGTTTATATGACTCTGGAGCCTCCCATTCCTTAATGCCTTTGGCAGTCATGGAAAAGCTAGGGCTGGACATAACTAGGCCCTACAAAAACCTGTACTCCTTTTACTCCAAGAGGGTCCAATGCTTGGGAATGATTAAAGATCTAGTAGTAAGGATGGTGCAGATACCAAGGAATTTTGTCATGATGGATGTGGTTATTGCAGATGTCCCTCCCACCTATGGCATGTTGTTATCCAAACATTGGGGGACCTCTATGGGCGGTATGGGTAAATGAAGTATCCAAGTGACGAGTCCGCCGGTGGCCGGGTTAAGCGAAAATTAGAAAGGTATCCCTCTCTGTGAAGTCTCCCGCGCGCGGGTACGGGTGTAATCCACGGGACACGGAGGTCTAGCGCGTGTTTCTTTCTTTGGTTTCCAATGGGCGTCCCCCGAACAGTAAGTGAACTGTCTCCCCTGGGCTAATAAAGAAATCCTCGTGTTTTTGGGAACGAGCAGCGTTTGTAAGGTCTGTGAGGGTATACTCTGAGTGGTGATGCGTATCTGTTCGTTGGAAAAGGTCCCTAGCTAGGGCCGCTATATCTGTCCGAAGGTCCCTACCTATCTTGAATCTTTATTTCTTCTGGGTGTCGCGAAGGTAGTTTGATCTCCTATATCTCTCGGCTTGGGGAAGTGATAGCCCAAGTATTCTGGTGTGCCTAAGGCTAGCCTACCTTCGCGGCTGTGTGCTCCCGGTGCAAAATATTAGAATAGAATCTATTATATTGAACCTATAGCGTTCCTTCTGAATGATGCCCTTAACTGCCTCATGCTGAATGAGGGGCTTGTTATGAATACCCCAAGCTTTTAAGTACAGGAATGCGCCTAGCGGTTTGGTTTTCTCTTTCAAGAATCGCCAGGGCTAAAGATACCTCCAGGGCGAGCTGTTGGTTTTTCTATCTGAATAATGGTTCTATCTCTCTAATAGCAGTAGGTCTGCAGCTGCTAATGGCTGGCCTCCTAATCATAAAAAAGGTTTGCTGCGCGTGCTCGGGCCTCTTTGTAATATCTCTGTCGAATGGGGTCTACGCTAATGCCCACTGGCAGAGGGTTAATCTGCCAGTTCTGTTCGAGTTATTCCTCGGTCTGGTCCGATCTGTGTAATGTAATAAGGTCACTAGCTTCGAAGCTAACTCCCTTGCTTAACTGGGTGAAGGGTCTTGGACGCCTGGGGAAAAAAGAAAGAAAGAAATGTTATAGGAAGAGGTGCGTATATCCGTTTATAAGCTAGGAGGGAGGTGTTCGCCAATAGCAGCAGAGGTGCCCGTCGCTGAATAGGAGGTGCCTGGCCTGATAGGAATAGCTTCTATAAGTTGCTGGGTGGTATGGTCTAAATGCGAGGACCTGTCCTCATGCTAGGCCCAGGTTATCTCTCCCTGTCTCAACGGTAAGACCTGCCGGTATCCGTATAAATGATAGGAATAGCAGTTCCGGAAGGGGCCCCGAAGTTCGGGTGTTCGTTCCCAGTCCTTTGCGGTGTTCCCCCCTGGGGGGGTTTAATGATAGGATTTCAGAGTGACCTTTCTTAGTGCATATTAGTATTTTCTTGCGCATATAATCTTGGAGCACAAACACGTGCAAACAAACAAATATTATCATGGTTCGATCCTTCCGAGTCAATATTACTTATGATCAACCCTCGATCAGCGAGCGCCAAATCAGCTGTGGAAGAAGGGAAGAACCAGCCATTTGTGTAAAATAGATTGCCATAGCTGGAGGGAAACTATCCAAGTGTCACCATTACCGTGAATAAACCAGAATACATAATATTACCTCGATGTGCATAAACCCATTAGCATAAATGCGTATATGATGGTCGTTCGTTACAAGCGGCGATCGACATCGCTAATTCGTGGCAGTTAGTAGGAACTACGCCTGACTAGGATGTGCCTTGGAGGTCAGAGGGTTATGGCTGTTATCAGCAGTTCGAGTAGGTTATTCATAACCCGAATTCCTCCAGCGTGGGGAATGCCCTGTAATGAGTAGGATCAGTGCCCTGATAGTAGTGGTCCTCTATCATCGCTGATCCTAAGACAGTGCGTACCAGCTTGTATCACGACGATGGTTATATGAGTGACCGTATGAAATGACCTAGCGCAAACCAGATGACCGGTGATCACGAGCAGACTAAGGGGGCTTCGACTGATGAGGTAGGTTATTATCGCCATCAGTGTTAGTAGATCAGGTGCTTTAGACGTTACCAACAAATATTCCATGGTGATCGGTCAGGGGCATGAGCCAATCACGTATATAAATATTGACGAGTGATCCCGAGTTGCTTCCCAACAAAACCACAGTCTATTCAAAACTCCTGTTTCATATTGGGATATCGAGGCAGAGCAGTTCACAGGCCGGTGGCGGCGGGTAGTGCAAACGTAATGTCTGAGCGGGACTAAGTGAGAAGTTGTTTCTTAGATCGTTCCTCATGTCCCGCTAGCATATATATATATATAAATATATATATTTATATATATATATATATTTTTATATTATTACAAATTGAACAAGTGGAGCCAGTAACCAAAACCTGGTGGGATTGATGGCCCCCGCACGGTAAAGGTGTCATCCACCGACCCACATCTCAGGCTAGCTCAGCCAAGCACGCAGTATTCGGTTCCTAAATGAAGTACATGCCTAGTATACACTGACTGGGATAGGTGTGAGCTAATGAAGGAGCAGCTGCTTGGATTCTATGGGTACCTGATGGCTAAAGCACTATAGTAATAAGTGTTTCTTGTATGATTGGCACCGCCTTATGACTTGATGAAATTGGGTCGACTACCTTTCTTAACGCTCCTATATTTTGGCGCTCAAAACGCTCCTAAGCATAATGGAATAAGTGTAATTACATATATAAAGGAAAGGAAAATAGAGTGGCGAGGCGATTATCGAGCAGCTCTCGAGGGGAGACGCCTTGGGAGAGAACCCCGATTCCTGCTATTTGGATGAGGCAGTGAGAGAGCAGCTATCGAGGGAGAATAAATGGAGGTAAGGCTTCTCACTCACGCTCGTAGGCAAGAGAGAGGGTAGGCTAATTTTGGGGTTGGTAGGCGAACTCACAAGAACTTCCTGCTAGCTTGGGCAGGTGTGGTGCGGGTGCTTGGTATCATTGACTACGATTACGACTCACCAGAGCCTGAGCCCGAGAAATAGCCTGAGCCTGAGCAAGAGCCCGAGCCAGCCAGTAATAGAGTAAAGCGCCAGTATCCCAGAAGATAAGAGCCTGCCAGTCGAGGGGGGGATTCCGTTGAGCGTAGCGAGCCGCCCTCTCGGGGCAGTAAGGTTCGCCTTCCTCAATAAGTCCAATCAATCAATCCAGCCAAGCCACGTCTTTGTTGCTCGTGGGGCTATATATAGAAAATATCTTCTCGCTGCCGCTCATGAGGAAGAAATACCACATCGCTATCGTTCCGGGCTTTCTTTACTGTCTGGGTGGGGTGGGTTTCATTTTTATAGAGGTGGGTTTAATGGTTTTCCTTACGTATGGTGGAGGTGGTTTTAATAGTATGATCGGTAAGGCTGGCTGATATACCCACCCACGTACGCTGGCTTTTCACCCCCAAAGTATGGTATGATCGGTAAGGCTTTATCGCTGCCGCTCGAAAATAAAGGAGGGGCAGGCAGTCAAAAGCCATATCCCAGAACTTATATTTCCCATCACTTCAACTGTCTCATCACTTCAATTGTTCCATCACTTCTATCTATTCCCTCCCAGAACTTATATCTATGCTTTCCTCTACCAATATCCTTGATCCAATCAATAAAGCCAGTAGTAAGGCCTTCCTTATTAGTATAATTAGTCAAGCTAAAGGTCAGGGTTAACTTGAGGTAAGGCTTTCAGGGGGGCAAGGACTGGGTTGCCTTTTAGGGTAACACAGTCCGATCATCCCCGCACAGACAAAAAGAATCTAAACAAAAAGAGTAGGTTTCCCCTTAAGGAATGAAACTAAGAAATCCAATAGGTAAGGCTTCGCTCTCCTATTGGCACCATAGTAAATATCGGAACAAAATAGAGGTAATTGGCAATTAAGAACGGAGGAAACGGAGATGCTTTCCGGATCTCTTGGTTCAAAAAGAGGAAGTAATTGTCATACTGGTTTATTAGGTAAGTCTGAGAATGACTCATTGATCGATCAGGTCAGTCTGAAAGAGTCAATTCCTCAAGCCAATAAGCTACGATCCCTGCCAATAATAAAAGAAATCTGCTTTTCGGGGAATCCGGTTCCAATATTTGAGAATTCCATCCATGTATACTTGGTTTTTGGCGTAATTACGTATATAAACAAGCAAGGTCAATCCTTCCTCCGGGACTAGAGAAACCAAGAGTTGTATTAGATAACCCAGGAGTTGAAGTGCCTATTTGTAACAAAATGGGTCAAACAAGTCATTTTTCAATATTTGATCATTTTATGTAGCCGTGTTTTGTGGAGAAATTACGTTTATAACAATGGGAGGTCCTTCCTGATAGAAGAAGGCGGTATGTATGATGGTCTTCCCATAAGCGCCTTTTCTAGGATCAATGGGTAAGTTGCTGGGTTCGATTCCCAGGTATCGCATCCCAGGTCATAGCCGAATCGAGGCGATGAAACTAAGGCTGAAAAACCAATGACGAGGTGATAACCCCCGCAGTATCGCGACCCCTCGATACGAGGATCTAGAAGTGCTAAGGTACCCGCCCTCAGGCGGCCGATAGAGGGGCATTAAAGATAGGCCAAGGTGGCAAAGCTAAGGAAGATCTCTGAATAAAGGCCCTGAAAAGCCGATCGATACGGAAC
>Ga0316212_1000016_pt1 | contig 17162 bp, 11 predicted proteins | sample NRE1metagenome_FD_207799 | JGI IMG/M metagenome (GOLD analysis project Ga0316212, IMG submission 207799) | Spruce roots microbial communities from Maridalen valley, Oslo, Norway - NRE1 | ecosystem: Host-associated > Plants > Roots > Unclassified | place: Norway: Oslo | collected 2017-09-14
ACTGCTACACTAAGTGTTTATACTCCCATTTTGTTTCAGTATGTCATCCAGAAATACCGACACAGAGCGATCAAGGTAGTCTTTGAAAACGCTGTTAGTGAGGTTGATGAACGCTGCTTGGGCATTGGACAACCCAAAAGGTACTACTGCTAACCCTCAAAAAACAAAAAGGGGGCGCGTCCGCTGTTTTGGGTCTATCTCCCTCCTTGATTCCCAGCTGATGATAGCCTTATTTAAGATCAATCTTAGAGAACACGGCTGCTCCTTTCATTCGATCATACAGGTCATCGATTCGAGCGGGTATCTGTTCTTAATCGTGGCCTTATTAAACATCCGGTCATCTATACGTAATCGGAGTGGCTAGGCGTGCCAGGGTAGGACTTGTTGTTATGACGCCTTTACAATCCGGGTTTTCCGGGACATGGAATGAGGAGCACGCGCAATAACTGCTTATTATTGTTTAAGGGCACTTAAGCTGTCTTTGTTTATAATTATTCATACAAGATAGTGGAGCAAGACTACAAGCTTCAGATATAGCTGATTAAAGATCTGACTGTCTTATAGCTTGGCATGAAATAGCTTATTCTTTCTTTTCTGAGCTTCTGAATACTCTTTTTAAAGAACGAGAATTCGCAACAAGTTACCCTTGCTTCTTGATCGGTCGCTAATGCTCCCTTGCTTGCATTAACTCATGGTTGCTTGCTTGCATTCATAAGCTTGCCTTAATGAGCTTATCCCCCATGGGTTCTATATCCGATTCATAACTAGAGAGCTTCTCTGGTCCTTCACTAATCGGGGCTCAAACTCCGGAAATGAGAAATGCCAAAATAGTAATAACACTTTATATTATTAGAAATGCCCAGAAAATATCATATTCGTGAAGCAGAAACATAGATGCACTCCTATGAATGTGGAATATACCGAATTAGTCGATTCGAATTGAAATTGTAAATTCATCCAACACTTTTTAGTCGAAACAACGATTTCTTTTGATCGAACTACATAGTTTCGTTTATTTGCTGTGGGTCATGTCTCGTTTCAAGATGAATGCAACGGAATCCCACTTACACTTCACTTCGATTCTATTTATATATGGTGTAGACATATCATGCTCTTAGAGAAAGAAAACTCTCTCACACTTTGCCTCGTAAAAAAAGGACTTAGATTCTAATATTCTATTATAATAATAGCAGGCAAGCAAGCAAGCAGGCAACGGAGGAAGACCAGCAGGGGAGCTACCCTTCGGCGATTGATAATACCAGCAAGCTATCAGACTGGAAGCGCATTAAGTAAGAAGTTCCTTTATCCTATCCAGAAAGAGAACCAGAAGAAAGAGCTTAAAGACAGAATTCGAACAAGAAAGAGAGTCTGAATTAAAGAAAGAAGCTAATCAAAGCCAGGAATCAGAGGTAAGAAGCTCACCCCGCTGCTCCTAACCTCCAACCAATCCAACTCGAACAAACCAACCAACAAAACCAAGGACGAAGGACCGACGGACTCAGCTATACTGGAAACCACAGAGGAAGGAGCGGCGTTTTCATCAGCAGTCACACTTGACCGGAAGCACCTGTTGAATGAAGAACCAGAAGCACTTGTCGCAGTTTAAGAGCAGGCAGCACAGGCAGTTTCCGTTAACCCATAAGTAAGGGACAGAGATGGGACTGACCTAAAGCCCTTTGGTTAATCAATTATAGCGGCACCCTGGATCATTGAGAACGCAGCACCATAGCTGGCAGGGAAGACAGAGCCTATAGCCACGATCCCTGCTTTTGACGGAGTTTACGCAGTTCTACCACCCACCTCCCCCGGATAAAGATCCAGAGCGAGTAGCTTAAAAGCCGAAGAAGTGGGTAGCTAAAAAGGTAGAAGCTAATAGAGCAGAAGGTAATAAAAAGGGAGAAGAGAATAGAGCAGAAGGGAAGACAAGAAATACATTATATACTTTCTATTTGATTTAGTTGTCCATTTGTTTTGTTAAAGAGAGAGGAAGAATTGCTCGACCAACGGGAGAGGAAGAATTTATAATGCTGCATAATAATTTTTATCACGTGCTATTTATAAAGTACTTGCATTAAGGAAAGATTCTTTTTTTATGAGGAATACTTGCCTTACTCTAGTAGATAAAAGACTGATTAACCATAGTGCGTATCCAACCAGTCCAGTCCCCTCTCTTCGCTATTCTCCCCAACCCCACAGCACTAAGGTAAGGAAAGATTCTTTATTTAACCATGAGGTGCTCTGCGAAGCCCGGACCCGTAAAGCGAAAGTGAAGGGGTCTTGCTTACAGTCTTTCTCTGAAGAAGGAACTCGTACTCCCCGTGCAGGTCAAACGACTAGTGTGGCCTTCACTCCTCTGGAAGTTGAGTGAGGTCTGGGTATTCACTTAAAGTATTTCTCTATGTACGATGCGTTGTTGGCGTTTCGATCGTTCAATTGATCACTCTATCCTCTATGCTAATGCTATTATTATATGATGCATTTAAAAATGTTGTGGGGAGGCTACGATCTTCCGATCTCCTACCTGATCATCTCCACTAAAGATTGAAGGACAAAAATGTAAGCATGCCTCCCAATTAAGTTTAACCGCCACTTCATCGAGCCTAATTAAGAGTCATTAATGGCCACTTTGGGCCAATATAAGAAGCCGATTTAATAGAAATACTCATATGCAATCGAGAGAAAGGTTTTGAACATCAGCACACGAGCATATTGCCCAAAGCCAAAATAGCACCTAAATTTGGTAGAGACATTCACTTAACTAGACTTCTACTTTTATGGCATAGTCCACAACTTCACCTCCTTCAAAAGATCATTTCATATCATTCCAACCCAGAGAGGGAATATCTAATGCGTCTGAGGGCTCTTACCTGGCCTAGCATATAGCACTTTGCTGACCAATCTGAGGGGACACTCATATATTACAACGGAGATATCTCGTTTTGGGTTGAGCTCCCGTCAATTTCTTATTTATCTTTTCAATAATATGGCTTAAAGGCCACATAGTTCTAATAAGAATTTTTCCTAATATTAAATACAGGGACACTTACACTCAGTGTATCCCATTAGCTGGTGAGATAGTCACCATACATATTTTGTATGCCCTATAGAGGATGAAAAGTGAGTGACACCGAGCATTAGGAAGCTTCAACACCCGGATGAGGTCTGGCTCGACGGCACATGAAGTACGTAACGAAATTGATCTCTTAGGTTAATGTTTAAGAACTCATTATATATTTAATAAAAACAGTCTCAGCAGTCACTACTGTCCCCGCTCCCTTCTCTACTTCTAAGTTCATCATAGCATTTGATCTTAAGCTTGCATGATCACAAAACCCTGCCAAAGTATCGCTTAGTGTATTAGCACTCATTACTTCATCAAGCCATCAGTTGGAACCCCCCTATGCCAACCTATGAACATTTCACTTATACGCTTTGAGGATCACACCTGCATCCATTCTAAAATAACATACATTGGTCACAACCTTACCTGTGAGTCCACGATCCACATCCCCTAGCATCGTTGCTACCTGCATTGGTCATTCTCTTATTCTCTGTGAGGATTGTCTCCACGAGCACGGCTCACTTTGAGTCATCGGTCTCAACCCCTCTATTGGATATTGGTGGTTACATTGCATGCATCTTCATTTGACCTAGTGCAACCCGTAGCAAAGGCTATAGTCAATGTAACACTTGAATTCGATCATTATTTTGATAAACAGTTAAAAATATTATTTGCATAAGTGTGAAGAGAAAAAAGAAAAGCGCTCCAGTGGAGATTACAGATCTCCACGACGACCTCCTTTTCATTTCTTCTTTCTTTTTACCTTTTGGATTTCTATCTTATTTTATTATTATTTGGATTAGAACTATATAACATTTGCTCTTTCAAGTCATAGAGATTCTTTTTTCATATAAAGCTTCTTTTGATGTATGGGTTATTATTTATAATTAATTATACTTTTTGTATAAAGGTGGTTATAATAATAACTCCTAATAAGCCATTTATCATAGTTAGTGAGGATTTTATTTTGAGTAATAGGTATATTATTTTTGAGTTCATGTAGTGATATATATATATATATATTCTTTTTATGTTTATGATTTCGGTAATTCCAAGAGTTATGTATGGGGTCACCTTTCTTTATTATTTAGTAGCATGTCTGCCTCTCCCATGTGGAGTCATAGGCAAGTGCAACTTAAGTAGATTCAGTGCCTGTTAAAGTGGCAATCCCATAGCGAGTTTATGATTCGGATCCATACCCGGTGGATCGAGTTTCCCGAGTCTAAGCACAAATAGCTAGGGTAGCAGTGGGAAATACAGGAGCAGAACCATTCATTGGAGATACAGACCCTGATCAGTCAGTTGCCCGAGTGGTATTTGACCCGGAACCAGTTGAAGCAGCAGGGAAGGCAGTTATAAAGCGAGATTCCATATCCTGTTCTATAACCGAACCGAAGTTGACCCAGCAGCTTCAGAGTTGACACAGCAGCTTCAGTTCGAGTAGATTCAGAAAAGGGGGGAGGGACAGTTGATCACCCCGCAACGGGGAAGGCCGTTATAAAGCCAGCCGCATCCCTTCATGGCATGGCTTCCCTACTACCATCTCACCCAGCATACCTTATAGTGCCAGTAGCATATAATCAAGTAGCAGTTCCGGTTGAAGCACCCATTGGAGAACCAGCCGATCCGGTCAAAGAAGCAGAGCTATAGGTAGCTAGAGCCACGGAGCCAGTGCCAGTTGATCCAGCCTTAGATCCAGTAGTAGATCCATTAGTAGGAGTAGATTCAGTATATGAGGCAGAAGTTGATCCGGTAGATTGACTAGCAGTTTCAGCTACTGCTTGTGATGATTCTTTTTCTTAGTGAGATTAAGACTCTAGTGATGCGCTTAGGAAAAATCCAACTGTTGGAGATTAAGTGCCCTTTTGCTATTTTACTTTATGAAGCCTACTTTGCATTGACTATGCAGCCCACCTTCTCTTAACCGTTACCATCAAACCACCTGCTTCACCAACTCTTACAACTTACGTCACCTATGCCCCAAGCCGTTTTATGGGCGACTTCCAATAGAGCTTTTGGACGAGCTACAGCGTTCACCCCGGCGTTCAATAACACTTGCTTGAGGATTATTCTTAGTGGTAGCGGTATCAACACTCACTATTGCTCTCTTACTCAGCAGCCTACCTTCCTTTTACTTACGTGCATGCTATCCACTATTTGGGTAACCAGACTTTACTTAATGCTTCATCCTACGATGGATAGAGGGAGGGAGGGAGTAGTCAATCCCGATAGACAGAAGTAGAGTGGGCGCTACCACCATTCAATTGTCGGTCGCTGCGCACGCACCAATTATTATCTCCCGAAGCTCCCGCCATTGGTATAAACATGATAAGAGATGGAACCATTACTGATCCAGCGAGATTGATCCCGTGAGTTTTCCAGCCGCCAATAGAGAGAAATTGAGCCCGATTCCCCTATTTGTTTGTTCTCCGAAGCCACAAAGCCCGGCTGGGTTCACTCAGTGCCTCATTAACGGTTTTAATTAGCCCGTTTTTTGCTGCCCCACGTAAGGGGCTGCTTATACTCGCTCCCTTCAATGTGAATCAACTTGCAACACTGCCTCATTCCTTCCTGGTCTCGGAGGGATATTCTTCCAGAAGTATTGGTTGATCAGAACCCGAGATTTGGAAAACACGACTAAAACCCAGCTACTGGAGATGGATCTTAAAACGACACGGAAGGGTCGATCCTTACTAGAGGCTGGCTATAGGTTCTCATCTAGAACCCAATCAATTTCTTCCACAACCTGCGGTCCTCTACCCCGCTGGGGAATCTATACTACATATTATATTGGTTTGTCAGTTGAATCTCCACTACCCGACCCGCCTCAATTACTTCCCAGCTGACTCCACTAACATTATCCCGGGCAAAGAGGCATGCCAAACCTGTAGAGAACTTCCCTCCCTGGACAACCATATCACTCGCTCACCCAACCTTATGCTATAAACCAAGCCCCCGCCCCTTTTATATATAATATGGAATTATTATAATATACTAAACTGTACAACACGTTTCCCAGCCAATTATAAAAGGATAGAAGTGTACTCTCGAGGACCTACTTAACTAAACCTACTCACAGTCATTTTGAGCATCCCATCGGGCCAGGGTACATGGGAGACTTTAGATCTCCCCGGCAGAATACAAACCGTTGCTCTATCTAGAACATGGAGTACCTCTCCGAGCGAGGAAGAATCTACGAACCTTATTTATATAGAAAAGGGGTGGGGATCAAGTCTATCATTAGTAAGGGTCTTAGCCGAAGGCCCAGCGCGAGGCTTTCCTACCTAGGGGTGCCGGAGATCAATTCTGAGGGATGCAAAGGATTAATAATGACCTCCCGTTCGTTTGCCAGCCCCACCCGGCCACTACGGAGCAACTGGTTCGGATGGACCTCATTCATCTCTCGACATGCATGTCCAACATTTATTCTCATTCATCCTTGTTCAAGCAGGAGATGCGTCGGGGCGGACGAACCAAGCTGAGGTGGATCAAGCCCTTATGGAGGGGATAGCTATCAATAGTTGGCTCTGCTTCAGTTGGCTCCGCTTCTTCCACATTCACCTTTTAAAAAGTGTTTAAATACCCGGACCTTGAGTTCGGGGCTGGCTCTATATAGGGAAGAGGACTCAACAACTCCATAATCAGTCAGAAGGCTTTCCTAGTTCCAGGCTTTCCTGGGTCATGAAAAGGAATTCATTCGTAGATTAAGAGACTTGGGTTAAACTATATATGCTTTCAAGGTAGGGGGGGGGGATTTTATTTTATGGTTGTTAGTTACTATCTGACTGAACCGAGATCACCATTGCTCTTGGGAGAAAGAAATAGATAATAGAACCGAACGAACATCTAAGAGGGCCATAAGCAAGCGTTCTCGAAGGAAACAGGGCGGACCGGTTCGATCCACTTTACGGAATATCCCCTCCGTCCGTGAACCAAGAGGAGCAATATTATTCATTGATGGGCGCGAGGCAATGGGAAACACCAATGGGCAGTCATATTATGTATGTAATAACGATTCATTGGGAAACACACTACAGCTAGCCTCTATCGCCAATTTGGCATTCATATTGCGTGCGAGTGATATTTCTTTGTAAGGACTTTCCCGGATCTGTCGCCGCGCTAACTCACCCGCCTACCTTAGTTCGATCAATAAGGCCAAGCCAAGGAAAGAAGTGTAAGTTAGGACCCGCCAAGCCAAGGAAAGAAGTGTAAGTTCTTTTAAGAAGGAGAGATGGAAAGGGGGAAAGAATCGTTATAGCTTTCTTTTATTCCCTCAAATTTTCTATCTCTTTGTCACTTTCAATTTCTTTATCTCTCTTTGTCTATCTACGATATTATGATCGATTATGAGAGTGGGTTTACTTATCTGGAGGAGGGGTACGATGCTAAAGCGTAATTACTTATATAATAGCATTGTCGAAGGATTGACCTTCCCGTAAAGGCTAACTCTTCACTTAGAGAAACTGAGATCATATCTGTTAGATAAGGGGGGGGGGGTAGGACTTGATCAGGGTTGATCAGGATTGACTGGGGTTAGCCAAAGTCCAGGCCAAGGAAATAAATATGTACTTTTTATTCATTTCTAGCGATCACTATTGGCTTATTCTCCCTTACTTAAGTAGCTTAGCGTTATTCGTCGATTATTAATTAGAAAACATTTAAATATCACTGTAACGATCCCTTTGTCACTCGTATTTCTCTGTTACTCGACTTAATATATGTAAGTCTCCCGCTGACCTTTTGGCCTGGGCGTGGTTCTTACAAAGGACACGAACGCCACACCGACTGAACATTCGAAACGACTCTCCCAACCATCCTCGGAATTAGCACGAGGGATAAAACTAGTAACTAAAGCCTTCACTTGTTGGGCGAGTCCTTAAGGTAGGTCCTACTAGGATAAAAAAAAACCTACCAGAACCTGTATCTTTTGAATACTGAAAACGAGGAAGAGGAAACTGCCCACGAAGCATACGGCCATTCTTTCCTTTCTTCGCTGGCTGCCGGATCGAACACTGCCGGGATCGCTGCCTGGAGCCGGGCCCTGCTGGGAGCCGGGGAGAAGGGTCCCCGCCCGAACCGAAGGGGGTTAGCTAATCAGTAGATGTCCGGCCAACAAGGAAAGAAGTCTGAAGCTAAGGAAATGAGTCGATCCGAAAACCTCACTCCCTGCCTGCGGGGGGACGGCGGGCTAGAGCTTGAGGCGCTTACTATTTACAGCTAGAGCTATTAAGAACGCGTTCTATGGTGTTGTGTGCTTTGCTTATCTCCAGGCTTTTTTTTTTTTAAGCCCAAGTCTTTTCATTTACGAATGACTTTGCCTATTACTTCCTATAACGAACGCCCGACTGAATGAACTAAGTGTGTAAAAATAACAGTGGAGTAGACAAAGTAAAGAGACGGACACGCTAACTCAGCTTTTCAGTAATCCAAAATAAAGCAAAAGAGATTGCTATTTTTGGGTCCTCTCCTCAGTATCCGATAGACTCTTTCTTCCACTGGTATGCTGTAATGAAAGGTACCCCCCGTTACCCCTGATCTCCCCCCAATAATCTTCTATATATTTGAAATAACGAATCGGATGACAAATCCAAGAGAGTGAGTCTCTTTCACCTCATACAACGGGTCCACCTGAGCGAAGGAGATGGATTAGGTATCTCCCTACAGCTAAGGCCCCCCTTATAATTCGCAATACCACGCAGACAGAAAAGGGCGGCGGGGAAGAGATCACTTGGGTGGATAAACTTCGACGGGATTCTAGATCGGAGCAATGGTAGCAAGCAGCTGGTGGAAAAAGGCAATCAATGGAGAGAAAGGGGGAGAATAGTTAGCTGCACCCAATATTGAGTGAGCTAAGCACCTACTTCATCATGTTATTTCGTTGAGTAAGAGTAATAGGAATGGTAACATCCATCCATGGCTCTACACGTCATCATTTTTAGGAAGGATGCCTCCGGCCTCCGCTCTTGTGATCCCGGTAGGCAAGAGCTGGAAGTGAGGAAAGAACTGAACTCCTTTTATTTAAAAGGACTATGGATCCGGCGAAGCGGGGAAATAGATCTCTGGATGGGACTACTCGTGGGTAGAGCTAGAGCTTCTCTATTTCGGCAAGTTGAAGTAATCGCAATTGGCGCATCATCCATAATCATTGGTTTCTCGGATGGCGCTCAAATGGGGCCGTGTGTCTCGGAGCAGTCGGTCTACCTGTTGGAACCGTGGAACCAAGGGGGCTAATCCGGAGATCCACAACCAGACCAAGCAGATCCGCTTTGATTACATGAAATCACGACCCCGCTAGACGATAAGAAAGGGGGTTTATGCCGTTGTTATTATCTCGAGGTTTACGGAATATTATTGGAGTTGGTTGAGTGGCCCTTTAGTCTGCGCTCACTGGATCATTTTGACTCTATCGCGGAAGCAGTTCATTTAAAGGGGATTTATGAAGAATCGGGATGGGGAAGTGTCTTATCTACTGCTTTCTACAGCGTATGCGAACAATGGAATGGATGGGAACAGGATACAACCGAACAAAGAAAGGCGGGCTCCATCCACGATAGGATACTTTACTTATTTAGAACCACATTTCACCTGAAGGGCCGCCTAGCACTAGCAGTTCTATTTCTATGGTTTGGTTTTGTGCTATTTCCTATCCTATAATAGCTTTGAAGATGGCTGAGCTCCGCTTCGCTGCCTGCTAAGAGGAAAGGGAATAATTTGTATTGGGAGCTTATATCAGAGCCCGGTTGCTTTCATTCGAGTTGTTTCTCTGCCCCGCTTGCTCGGGTTGGCAATCTTTATATTATATAAGTGAAAGTGATTAGACCATTCCCTTTTTTGGCCAGATCTGCTCCAAGCCTTTTCCAAGTGGGATGAATATTCGAACTAACTATGCTCCCGGAAGATAATAAGACCCATGTATGTTGGTTGGCCGGTTTTCCGCAGATGGACCAGAATGAGAATTCCTGGCCTATCCATTGGGTTGCATTCGTGGGCAGGTACCTTGTCGATAATCCCCCAGCGGGACATCTCACGTCGTACCTATCTCCAGCAGGCGAAGCTACATTCTCATTGTACAAAGTTGTGATAGATAACACTTGGCCGCCGTTGGGGGAAAGAAACCAGATAGGTGAGGGGGTATTACTATGGAAGGGAAGGGAAGGATACGACTACTATTATATCATATAGTATAACAACAAGCCGAGCCGGAGTGACATGGATTCATCTAGCGCTTCGTATCCAACCCAAAGTTCTTCCAGTCATTCATTATATATGTAATTATGCGATTTTTCATTATAAAAGAACTCTATTTGTTTGTTTTATTCCCCGCAGAAAAGTTCTGTTAGGTTATTAGTAGCAACCGGCGACCGTTTCTTCGCTTATCACAAGGTCTCCTTGATAGCTGGAAGTTCTTCAGGAGTATGAAGAGCTGGAGGACTTTGTACCATCCATTCCGGTGTGGTTGGATTATGCTCAACAGCCCGGGGACTTGGAGCACATCTTTTGTTGTATCCACCGCCTAAAGTGATTGTTACGACCACGAAGAAACGAAAAATCCCAACTACGGATACATAAGGGCCGAAACTGCTAAGGGCATTCCATCCAGCGTAAGCATCTGGATAATCTGGAATGCGACGTGGCATACCCGAAAGCCCCAAGAAATGCATGGGAAAGAAGGTCGAATTCACCCCGAAAAGAGTGATCCGAAGATGGATTTGACCTAAAGTTTCAGGGTATGTTCGACCAGGGATTTTACCCACCCGGAAGTGAGATCCTGCAGATGAAGCAAAAACGGCTCCCATAGAAAGTACATAATGGGAATGTGCAACCACATAATGAGTATCATGCAGAGCAATGTCTAGCCCAGGATTTGCCAGGACTATTCCAGTGAGTCCTCCTATGGTGGACGGAAAGATGGACCCTGCAGCAGATAACATGGGTGTTTTGTATCGTATCGAACCTCCCCACATGGTAGCGATCCGACTAGAGATTTTGATTCCAGTGGGGACAGCTATGATCATGGTAGCTGCGGTAGAGTGAGCACGCGTATCAACGTCTGAGCCCACAGTAAACATATGATGAGCCCGAACAAGAAATCCAGGAACACCAATACTGATCATGGCATAAACCATGCCTGGATACCCGAATACCGGTTTTCCCGGAAAAGTCGATACGATATGACTAATGATACCGAATCCGGGCGGAATGGGAATATGCACCTCTGGATGACCGGAGAACCGAAAGAGATGCTGGTATAATATCGGGTCTCCCCCTCCAGCAGGATCGAAAAAGGTTGTATTAAAGCTTCGATCGGTTGATAACATGGTAATTGCCCCTGCCGGTACCGGAAGTGATGATAAGAGTAGGAATGCTGTCACTGGAACGGACCGCACAAATAGGGGTGATCTATGCATAGTCATTCCAGGCCCGCGCATGTTGGGGATAGTAGTTATGAAATTGATAGCACCTGAAATGGATGAAACACCTGTTAGATGAGGACTAGAAATCGCTGGATCAGCAGCTCCTCCGGAATGACTGGTAATACCACTTAGGGGCGGATAGACCGTCCACCCAGTGCCGCTACCCACTTCTACCGAGGCTGGGCTTAATGGGAGCAACAGCGAAGGTGGCAACAACCGGGATGGAATATTATTCAATCGTGGAAATGCCATGTCAGGTGCACCTATAGGAATCGGAACGGACCAATTACCAGATCCACCTATCACCGCCGGCATAACCATAAAAGGGATCATTGGAGAAGCGTGAGCCGTTATTGACACATTATGAGGTTGATGATTCCCACCAAGAATTTGATCGCCGGGTTGTGCTAATTCCATACGAATTGGTACTGAGAAGCATGTGCCCATTACTCCAGCAATGGCACCGAAGATTGAATGTGGAGTCCCTATATCCTTGTGGTTAGTGGGGAACGGCCATCGAACCAAATTTGTCGTAGAATTCTGATTATTTCGTTTCATTCCTTATCAGAGAGGGGCCGGCCCCGAGGAGCGGGGCGGCGGCTTAGAAGTTATTAACCCTCCCTATATGTGTGGATAGCGCCCGTACTTGTTCGGGTGGAAGCCCCGGGAGTTCAGGGTTGCCTGTATTAGCTCCAAAAGGGAGCGTAATACGGCCGGGTCCCTATTCATATCCTTGTAGAGCTCCCGGAGATAAGGGATATCCTTTTTGATATCAGAGAAAAAAGGATATTCCAGGATTTGGTCTAAGACGTGGAAAAAGGTGCTACTCTCCTTCAATCCAAACTCCTTGTGTAAAATCAGTTTTAGTTTTGCTTGGATTATGAGAAAAGAATTGAGAGAATTGACTTGATTTCGTTTTGCATTTCTTCCAGTCATGAATTCTCTATGTAATTACGCTTTAGCAGCCGAGGAAATAAAATAAGTGGCTGCTATTATATGTGTAATTATGCATTTCTTTCATTATGCATTTCTGATTATTTCATTCGCCGAGGGTGAGGCAGCGAACTCTCGACCAACGGGAGAGGAAATAAGTGGCTGCTATTATATATGTAATTATGCATTCATGAATTATATACGTAATTACGCGACTGTTGGAGAAGATTCACGTCACACTTCATCAAAGAAAATACCTGCTTAAATGGAGGGCAACTTGTTGCGGAATACCTGAAAGCAAGTGCAACAAGTTCCCCTGTAAGCTATCACTTGAAGCTATTTCATAACCTGCTGTTGTATTCCAGAAAGCCAGTCTAGTTGTTCTTATAAAGTAATCATTTAGAGAAAGACAGCCTAGCTCGTGGAACGAGCCCCCACTGGCGAGTTACGCCTCGCTACGCTCGCCGCCCATACTCTTTCGTTTCGTAGCGACCTCACCTGGTCCTTCGCCCACCTCAACTCGAAGGATGAAATCCAGATATACGGCTACCTTGAAAGAGCCCCACAACCCATGAAGTCGATTTTGTATCCTAAAGAAAGAAGTTCCCCTCACATTGAACTAGATCGGCCTTCTGCGCGTTCATTAAGCGATGTTGAAGCTACTTGACGTCGAAGTTCCATTTCACCGATGAAAAGCCGATTGCAAATACCGTCAGCGTGCAAGCCATTACCATTCCATCGAAGGGTCACCCTCGACCCATCAAGGGGAGTTTGATTCCGGAGCTGGTCTTTTCTTCGGTACTTTTTTCTGAGAATAGGTTAGCTCGTCTAATGAATAGGAGCTCTTTTTAGAATGGATAATCTCAGTCTCTCGTCTTTTGGTTTGGCAGGATTCTTCGGATTGTCTTGAATTGGAATTGGACCAAGCTAGCTTTCCTTGAACAGGAATAGGATCCGTAGCAAGAAAGACGCTGTCTATCCTATATTGGGAGCTCTCCTTTTGACGAGCAACTACTTTCTTCCTCGTTTGAGGGTTGTCATCTTTGAACTGGAACTGGAATCTTTGAATCATTTTCTTTGACTGGCTTGAGGGCACGACTCCATGTATGGTCGCGAGTACGAGCTTACGTCTTTTGAGATAGGGAATTGGAATCCCGTTTCAAGAAAGCAGTAGGATTGACTCGGCTTTGGTACTCATTCCTGGCATTGGCTGGAAAGCACCAACCGAGAGTAGGCTTCTTCCCGTCGATGGACTAGGACTTGGATCGGTAGCAAGAAAGATGCTCTTTCCTTTCTTGAGGAGCCTTCCTTTTTAGGAGCAAGCAACTTATTCCTTTGGTTGGCATCTCCGAATTGGAAGAGGAATCGGATTAGAAAGAAGCACTTCAGTCTCCCCTTGATTGGTTGTGGTTGTCGATCTGAGAGGAGGTATTTGAGCAAGTAGTTTATATGATCTAGTTTGAGTAGGAGTATGAGCTTTCCCTCTTTATGAGTTCTGAGTGAAAGTCTCTTTTGAAGCAGTAGTTCTGAGTTCTGAGTTCGAGTACAGGTAGCTCTTTCTAGTCTGAGTAGCGGTATTAGCAGTTCTCTTTTTTTAGGAAGCAGTAGTGACTCGAGTAAGGCAAGCTCTTCCTCAGATGGGCAGTACAGCAGTGAGTTCTACTTCCAGTTTTCGAGCTAGGGGATGGAAGTACGACAGTCTGATCGGATATCTTTTGAAAGAGCACAGTTAGCTCTAGGGTTTTGGAAGGACGGATTGGACGCTCACGGTATTGGCAAATTGATTTGAATATGCTCTCAGGAAAATAGACGTTCAGTAGCCACAACTAGGCTTAATTCACGCTATCAAGGCCGACATGCATGATAGAGCGATAGATAGGGGTGGGCGGAAGGCTAACAACTAGATAGAAATGCACTTTTGTATTGATGTCTGCTTTGCTTGTGAGAATAAAGAAAGAAATGAGGAGCGTAACTTCTGAACCTCCGTAACCAAGGTCAACCAATGGATCAGGCTCATTGACGCATAGAAACTCTAACCCAACGAAACCGGATAAACCAACTAATATAATACATAAACTATCGGAACAAAGGATCAAACAGAAGCTCATAAACACACTAATAGTAGGCTCAGAAACCTGAATGCAAGTACGCATTGGGAAAGAGGCGAAGGGAAGTACACATTAATAAATAACAGGGAAGTACACATTAATAAATAACAGGGAAGTACGCATTACGGGAAGTACACATAGGTAGGCTCACGTAACAACTCCCAGCCAGGGGGCACCTCCTTATTGTGTGGCACCTCCCTCAATACTGTTAAGCACCTCCCTCGATAACTACTACTCCGAAACTACTTACTTACTTACTTACTTACTAATAACCGCAATTAAGCTCGCTTCGCTGGGCAATCGCTGGGACTGCTGATTACCACTTTGAATCACTGATACACAAAAAACCCGTGTAGCCCTGGATTGATTGAAAGATCCACGAAGGACAAGTAGACGTAAAGGATACGGGTTATCGGGTAAAGAAAGGGTGGACAGATAAGCCACTAGGAAGCACACAGATCAGCCATTGACCGGAAAAGGCCTTATATTATATTGCGAATGGATTGACCGGAAAAGAGCAGAGGAAGCAAGGTATACTTATGCCAGGAGACAGCCAGAGGAAATGGATTGAGGAAGAGCAGATAAGCCCATTGCCAATGGACAGATCAGCAAAGAAAAAGAAGAGCAGATGATCAGCCATCATAAAGGGATTACTGATCAACCAAGCAATGGACACAGGCAATAACCAGATTAGCCGAAAGACGGATCAGTCGAGGAACATCAATCAATATACAAGGTACTAGCTGGTCCGGTGCGGTGAAGTAATGTTTGGTGACCGATAGATAGAGATTAGTAGCAGGGGACGGCCCAAATACACTTGTCGTGCTCTGATGCTGATCAACCAACGGAAACCCCAACCATCCTCATCGTACTAACTGGATCAACCGATCCTAGTGATGTGCACCTATCCGAATCCCCGGCGAGGCGTTTATCCTTTATGTTGCATAGTAATGGAGCTGGTTCTAATCATCGACAGACCTGTTCGATTCGGCGGGATCGAGACAAGCATACCTTAACACAATTCGATCCCAGCATACTTTTGTTTTCGAAGGACCCTGCGGACCTCCAGGCAGGCGTTATTGTATAATGTTGAATAGAGATTCAGGCGGTTCTGACAATCGATAGGGATTCAGGCGGTTCTTGCAATCAAGGTATTGGGTTTTTACTGACAGTGCACTACTTAGCTGGTGACCCCTTGGTGATTGGGTCTACTAGATGTAATGGGCTCGTAGACCTGTTGGACTGACTTGGGCTCACTGACTAATAGGCTGACTAACTTAGGCTTACCGACTAGCTTTATATTGGTACTTACAGGTAAAAGGTTAACTCCACTCATTAAAGTAGTATAGCACTTGGTGTAGAGGGCAATACAGGCCTTGGTGAGGGTAGGAGGCAAGTACGCTTTGGTTGGAGAACAAATACGCATAGGTGGGCTAAGAAACCAGACGGAAAAAGATCGATTTGAAGGGGGCCTGTGGCGCCCGGAGAAAAGACAGAGAGATTATACTGCTGAGCAGGGCCCCCGAGTAATGGGGTGAAAGCTTTGATGATCCCCCTCGCTAAAGCCTTCTTCCCGGGGATTCTTAGTGTTGACCAGGTCGGCCCTTGACCAAAGCCCTGTTCCGACTAATGATCGTGAAAAGTTAGGCATTCTTCAGTAACTCTGAACCACACTCTGCAAAATAGTTCAAATCCCTCTGAAACACGAACACTCTTAAAGTATCAGTATCCCTTCAAGTATAAGAAATATGTCTCCATCAGTTCAGTTGTTGCCTTAATTCCTTAACATTCGTTGCCTTAATTCCTTTGACCAGTGAAACACACTCTCCTAACTATTGAAATACCAACGATACCAATCTGTACCTTCACTAACACACATACACTCACACACTCACCCAGAAACTCACACTAACACACATTCATTTACATGAAAAATATCCACTACTACCCACCATAAATCATCCCACCAGATATGTTCTCTGTTGCCTTCCTTAAGTAGGAAACGTTCTAGGTGGATGACTCACCTGAAAGTATCCATTGGTGCTCCCACTTCTTCATGTGCATCCTGTAATGTCTAAGTAATACATCTAAGCTTCCTGGCTGAACTTGAAGGTAATGAGGACTATGTTATTTGATTGGAACCTTGTTGATTCGAATCTGATTTTTCTTTCAATTTCAAATCATAATTTAGGACAGCAAGCGTTTCACCTTCTCCAATCTCTGTAGGAGGCTCCTGAGATTTTGAGGACCATCCATCCTCCGTGGTAAGTTTACAGTGCTGATATCTCTCTCTGCCGGTCCCGTGGTTTCGGTGTCTATCGATGATATCATCTATATCCCGTGCCGGTAGACCTCATTGATCTGATTTACCCAGAACCACTAGCACTAGAGCCAGGTAGAGCGGAAGCTAGGGCAGATCCTCAAGTTGCAGAGGAAGATTGAGTTTTTGAATCCCTAGTTCCTGTTCGCGATTGAGATCGAGATCCACCAGTAGCGGAAGCAGGGATGGAAGCAAAGCCAAAGCCCTTAGTTCAAGAGCCACCAATTTAAGAACCAGTCGACCTCGTTGTTGACCCGGAATAAGTGCCCATTATTGATCCACCATCAGCAGAGGGAGTAGCTACGGGGGCAGGATATGAAATGATA
>Ga0316212_1000017_pt1 | contig 16981 bp, 7 predicted proteins | sample NRE1metagenome_FD_207799 | JGI IMG/M metagenome (GOLD analysis project Ga0316212, IMG submission 207799) | Spruce roots microbial communities from Maridalen valley, Oslo, Norway - NRE1 | ecosystem: Host-associated > Plants > Roots > Unclassified | place: Norway: Oslo | collected 2017-09-14
TAAGACTGGGCAGACTCTTCTTTAGAACTCGATCTTCCTCAACGAAGACTCGACTAGTAAGGAGAAGACAAGCGGCTATGATGGATAGAGTAAGGCAGTTCATTAGGCAAGCCGTTATAGATGCTCAAGTAACCGGGAATAACCTGTCATGAGGCAAGCCGTAATGTAGAGTAAGGCAGTAGCCAAGTTACTCGAAAGGAAAGAGAAAGGCGAATCAAGCTTCTTCACTGCACGGCACACCCCACAACACGAACCCCTTTACCGAGTTCCGTTCCTTGCGCACACGAACCTTAGATCGAGGCACAGTTCAATCCCCAGTTCATGTATCATTAGTAGCTGCCCACCGCTATGTCCTTACCGGGGAGAACTACAGTGAATCTCCTTCCTTCCCGGAATGGCAAAGCCCCTGACGTAATGGCAAAGCCCCTGACGGAATGAGCATGGCCACTTGCCCCTGACGGAAGGATTATCTACCTTGTCCCATTATTATCTACCTTAGTGAATCTCCTTCCTTGCCACTTGAGGGAAGAGAATGTTGAGGAAATAAACATGATAGCTACTTCTCCCAGTAATGAATCATGATAGCTACTTCTCACTTCTATTTATATCTTCAGATCGAGGTCGAGGCACAGTTAAATCCCGTTACCTTAGTTCATGATATGAATGTGCTTACCGGGGAAAAATACTAATGAATAGAGACCTTCGTCAGTGGTAAAGTATATCAAGCAAGGGTGGGTTCCTTCCTTAATAATGAATAGAGACCTTATGAGAAGCACGTATGTCTGCCGAAGGTCTTGAATGCGACCTTGCTTCTTATCCATCTTGGTTCAAACCTGGTTGATTATAGCTACTTCTAATTTAGATTTATATCTTCTGAACTGCTCTGTTGACTTGATGAATAACGATGTTGCCTATCATCATGGTGTCAGTTCATGAGGCAAGCCTTATGTAGAGTTCTGTTCTGTCTTTACCAGAATCCATTCCTATTGTAGAGTAAGGCAGTTCATGAGGCAAGCCTTATGTAGAGTTTTGTCCCGCCCGAAGAGTATTGGGAAACTTGACTATGGCAGCTCTTTCGTCCCAAACCTATCCAGCTCTTTCGTGCTTTACTGGACATGGATACATACGGTAACCAACCCATAGCCTAATATTATTCGCATCTTCCCCTTTTCCGATGCGGCAAATCGCTGTTCCGCATATCGGATTCAGTTCATTTGTAGAGGGAGAAGGCCCGCATCTCCGCATCTCCGCATCTCTGATCCGCATTGGGTAAGTGGGTAAGCGCGGAAGTGGGTAAGTGATGGGGAAGTGTGTTAATGTTATTTATCTTTAAATGCCAGCAAGCGAGCCTTTACGATGCTATGACGGCAAATAGTCCTCGGAGCTATTACTGCTATTACTAGGGAAAATTAGATTCTCTCGGAGCTATTATTAGGGAAAATGCAAATGAAAATATCATGAAAAAAAGAGTATAATGGGCATCTTCTTATCCGCATCTTATGCTTTCTTCCGCATATCTTATCCGCATTGCGGAAGTGGGTAAGTGCGGAAGTTCTGTCTCTCTGCTTAGTAATTCCTTCCTGTGTCTGTTCAGTGTCTCCGTAACCCTGGATCTTTACCCTGGATCTCAAAGTAGATTCGTAACTGAAGGAAGCAGGGATTGTAGGTGAGGAGGGATGGCTTACCTGACATCGGAAGGTGAGGAGGGATTAATGCCATCGGGTACCTGACCTACGACAATGCTATTATTATATATGTAATTATGCGAAGATCCGGGTTGATCAGGACCTTACAGGGTTGACCTTGAATCTCTTCCCGAACCCTTATATAAGGTTACTATGGTCTATGACGGGTTACTTTACAGTAAGGAGAAGCGGAGAAGTGGGTGTAGGTGTAAAGGAAGAGAAGTAGGCGTAATGGACAGTCTTGTCAATCCATAAATCCGTATTTTAGATAGTTAAATAAGGTGGGCTAGTTAAAGTCGTAATAGTAAGGAAAGCAACGGTAAAGAAAGTTGGAATCGTGAAAGTTGGAAGCTAGCCCAAGGAAAAAACGTTGGAAGCTAGGCTAGGTTGGAAGCTAGTGAGAGAAAGTTGGCTAGTTCAAGTTGTACCTCGACAAGCCCCCAAGAAAGAAATCCTTATAGTTACATACGTGGGTGCTAGTCTCCTCGCCGGCGCTCGTAGCCTGACCAATCAAAATATCCTATCCAAGTAGCACGGGCCCCGGTGGGTTGATCTTCAGGAAGTTGCTAGTCCCCGCCCAGACCAAATAAAATATCCCTATAGTAAGTGTGGTGGGTGTGGTGCTTCGTGTGGGTGCCCTTCCCAGTAAAAAAGAAATATCCCTAACTATCTATACCGAAGGTGCTTGGCCCTTACCGAGGATGCTTGCCCTTACCCCATCAATATCCAGCTACGGGCTTCGTTAACGCTCCTGGCTTTATCAATTAATATATCTTATCCAGTAAGTAACTCTATCCAATCAGTCCAATTACTCTATTTATTAAAGGTTACTCTACTATCTATGAAGAGTTACTCCATCTATGAAAGGTTATCTCTCTAATTAGGTTTCTTCCTAACGCGAAAAACGGTTTCACGAGGAAACCGAGAGCAGTCTACAGGTCTGGATTCGGGATTGTCTATTGAGTACGATAAGGTTAAACTACTGGATAGTCTATTTTGATTGGTAAGGCTACGAGCGCCGGCAATGTGGTATTTGTGGTGGCCGGCAGGTATAGATTCTTCGGTGGGTTCCCGCTTCTATAATGTGTTTTCGCCTATCCTATCCCGCCGATTAAGAGCACTAGCCTCCCAATTGGCGAACCATGCCACCACATGGGGACATGATAGAACCCTTCACTAGGCTATACATCGATAGGCTTGAACCGCCAACTGGAACAAACTCGACCTACATCCACTTATCCCACATGAACCCATGCGTAGAGCAAGGGATAAGGAGGTGTCACCCGCTCCCTCGAACTCCGAAGAGCAGGAGCGGGATGGGAAGTCCGAATGCTTGGATTTGGCCGCCAGCAGAAAAAATACAATGGTGGGAGGGAAGTTGCTTACCTAATTAGTTCCTTTTCAATATGATGATCTCCTATTTATAAAAACACCTGCTACAAGCCTGCAAATGAAAACATGGAACTTGAACCCTAGCCGGTTAAAAAGCAAGGCCGGGTGGGGAAAAGTGGTTATGCCCGGCCAGCACTCCTGTTATTAACAAGGGAAGGTTGGCCCCGCGAGTGATCCAACTAACTCTTATATCCTACCCCAAATAGAGAAGATAGGGTTGGTTGATGAATCGATCGAGCTTAGCTACTCCCACCCACCGAACCTAACCCCTGTTATTCTCTTGTAGTCACTAGTTTCTTTATTGCAGTGAATAGTCCCAGGGTTGGATCGGGCCAGAAACCAATCCTGAGAATAGCCCCCTGAGATCAATAAGTGTACGCGAATGAAATAGAGGGCAAGGAAGAAATGGATATAGATAGAAGGAGATTCGGGGAGATGGAGGTAGGTCCGGTGGAAAGAATATGGGTTGGGTGGGCTAAATAGAGGAACCTCCATCAAAATGACTACTTTTTCCATAGTGAAAGGAGTTTGTTATCTAATATCGTCTTTAGTGGGTAAATCCTTCTGTTATTGCAACCTAGTGATATGGAATAGTTGAACTGGAAAGTAACTAGGGAGTAGATAGAAGATCCATTCTTATCTGTTAGGCAGTATAAATCCTACTGGCAGTAAATTAAATAGAGTATAGTAGTGCAGGGCTGTTGGGGAGTAGGCAGTAAGGAGACTGATGATGGAGACTTTATTAGCAGTATAATGTTGGGCAGTTTGTTGTTATTGGGTGGGCATGAATGCGGCATTGGATGGAAATACCTTTTTTTCTGGAATAACAAGAAAGCGAGCCAACAAACAGCTAAAGAAAGGTAATGAGGCTGCCTGCCAAGAAAGATCTATACTTGGCAATGAGAATGGGATGTGCGTAGGCATTTAGTGTAACTGTGGGGTTAGTAGCTGTGAATACACTCAGTATACAAAGTAATCTATGGAACATGGCCCGATAGTGGAACCGGGTAAAACTGGTATGGATTGTTCATGAGCAAGCTCGGCCTGGCTGGAAAAGAAGGCCTGCCGAAGGTAATGCAGTGCTTCGACAATGAAGTAAGAATAATAGATATAGGATCCTGGCCGATCAACCCAGCCAGTGAGGTTCTGATAAACCCCCTTATCTAATGGATCTAATGGTTGGCCTTTATGGGAAGGTCAATCCTTCGCCGAGGAAATAAAAAGAAGTGGCTGCTATTATATATGTAATTATGCTTCATGAATTATATATGTAATTATGCGTTCATGAATTATATATGTAATTACGTATAATAAAGTAACTAGAGAGTTGTGTCTTCTCTAGATTGACTTCATTCGAATTGATGATGGAATTGAGGAGTCAAATCCTATCCATCTCGTCCATTAGGACATATGGACACGAACAAACATTCATTAATGCCAGTAGCTACGAGAGTCAAATGCATGGTATATTATAATTGTGCGTACTTCACAAGCTTCGGCGCTAGAGACATCGGGGAATCCATCATCGACTACCCACTTAGATAAAGGACTCTCTCCCGACTTGACCTAACCTGAATAAACAAGTCCAGCGTGCTCAATCTAATATCTCTTAGGTGGTATCCATCAGCCCTAGCACTTGCTGATCATGCCACCAGGCCCATCCCGATCGAGATGTGTTGAACTCCATTATAGTTGGACCTGTCGGACCCTCAATATTCGGTTATTCTTAGAGCACTTGCAACTATTGAGATTCACTAGCGGCACATAACGAAGCGTCGGGGAACTAGGGATCTCAAATCGGAAAGGCGGATCTCGGAGAGGCAAACAGACCACGAATCCCAAACCGGAGTAGTGAATCGAGATTACAGGTGCGCGAATAGGTCGATGCTTCATGGTGGGGAATCACCTCGTTACAAATCTCTTACCGGCAGAGATCAATATAATATGTGCGATTCATTTTGTGAATCTATTCTGAGTGGCTGTAAACACCTCGCTTGGCTTCCTCTGAAACCCTGACTGAACCCATTACTGATGTCTCGATCAAGTAATACGAGAATGCCGAATTCATTCATTCTGGTTTGCTGTTTGGATTCCTCATGATTCGACCTTTCATGGATTAGAATGGCTAAACGAAACGATTAGAACGGCTAAGCTAAATAGTTCAACCCTTCCGTTTGAGCTGCAGACCAGTTCGATCCCCGGTGGTCACCCGAGTGCAAATAGTGAAATACATGTAAGCTGATGGGAAAGGAGGATTGGCCACGAACCAATAGGAATGGTTCAAAGACCCAGTGATTTTCAATTTGGTGTTGCTGGACGAGCAAGGTGTACAGCGTGCTTCAGGTTTTTAGGTGACCACTTACGCCCACTCTGCTCACCCAAACTTTCGAAAGTCCACACGCCCCGTTGCAGTTCAAAACAATTCTATAAACTGGATGGATTCTGCTTTCAAGGTCAACCGGATCATCACAGAGATCATTCAAAGCGCTCTTCCCATCACTTTATCTTCGACCGGAGCTGTAGATATGAGTCTTATATACATAATAGCGTGCAGCATCCGGGTTCACCTACCTTCGTTTGGATTTCGTCTTGTTACCAACTCGCTTCTCTTCATTGCTCCGTAGGGGTTGAAAGGTATTATCAGGTCCTGAATAAAAGGTCAAGTCCTGATAAACCCTCTAATTTGTCATTGAGGGGAATAAATAATGGGATAACCAACCCTCCCTTCTTAGCTCCCCGAGGGGAAGAAATGGATTTGAGGGGAGGAAAGAGAAGGTTATCCACGGATGCCTCCTAAAGAGTAATGGAGGTGTGCGAAGGTAGGCGCTTTCAATAAGCAAGCGTAATGGTCTAAGCCTGCCTGACTGTTAGACTCACATAGATCAGATTTTAGACTCACATAGATCAGATTGCGGATTGAAAACTGCTGAATCCAATATATTCGAATATTGATCGAATTGGCGGGGAAGAACTAGACCTTTTCATCTTCTTTCTTCATTTCATAGGGGGTAGCTTCCGACTCATCATGCATGGCATATCCCTCCAGTAGTCCAGCAAATTCTGCAGGTGGTCCATCTTCATCCTCACTTTGTACGATTGTACAATAATATGCATGGACAGATTGGCATGAATTAATGCCCCATCATACCATGTTAAAGAACGGGTAGGTTTATGCTTGCAAAATATCACATCATTGCACTGTTTCCAAAGAAAGTAAAGAACTTCAGTTCGCAAATCATCCTGGAAGATGTAAATTCTTTAGCCCAAGGGAGTTTATCCCTTAAGAGAGATGCTCTCTAGGAGAGGGAGGCTGGAAGGTATGACTGGCACAGGGCCTCCGCCCAGGCCCAAATAGAGGTGGCTAGGGGGAAGAACTATAAAATGTGCTTCAGGGTCTCAGCATGCCCATAGTGTGGGCATCGCGGGTTTGGAACTCCCAGATATGAAACTCTTCGCTCGACTGGTAAGCCTCACATTATAAAGAACTAGTTCAACATTTTTGTGTTAGGTTCTAATATAAGCTTCCACAGGTTCTGTAGCTGAAAGAAACAGGTCTTCTGTTTTATTTTCACCCTCTATAACTTATTCATCCTGCGTTCGAAAGCTAGCATTGTGCATAACCATTTGTAACCCATCTTAGGCTTCTATTTTGTGAAGGCGGTGGCACACCCCCACTTCTAGTCTCTCCACCAAGATTTAAGGCCTTGGAGGCCCAATTTTAGCCACATCTCATCTGGTATAAACCTGTGGATTCTATCCGCCACAAACTTTTCTAAGCACCCCAAACTCAATTTCTGGTGAATCTCTAGCCAAGACAGCCAGGAGCGAGTCTATCCATTAAAAAGGTCATTGTCCGTCCATAGGCCCTGACGAAAGAGCCTGCAGGACGAGATCCAGGCCGTCTCGGCCAACAGTTTACCTTCAAACAGTAGCAGAGGATAGAGGCTGTGGTCATTGAACGAGAGGCCTATTCTGAGGGAGGGTTCCTTCCACAACAAGAAGGGTTTTACCGCCTCTCAAGCTGTCCAGATGCTTTGCAGAATGAAAGTCCCAGGAATTTTCACCCTGGCTGGGGTAGTCATTATAGTCTGGAATGAAAGCTCCTTGCACCCTTGTTTTCCTAGCAGTATCCCTAGGCTTATTCTATGTTGTAGAAGCACCTTCCAGGCCTCCTTTCCCGAGATAGCCCGTACTACCCACTTGGCACAGAGAGCCTGCACCTGTATTCGTGTTTTGATGATACCCAGGACTCCTTGGTCCCGCGGTGTGCAACACAACTCCCAGTTTACTTAGTGGAAGCCTTTACCCCGGCTAGCATTTGCCCAGAGGAAGTTCCGGAGGGCTTTCTCCAGGCACTGATATGCCAGCCGTGAAGAGACCCATCAAGATGAATAATACACATGCGTGGCCGTTAGAATCTTGGTACAGATCTAGAACTTGGCTTCCAGGGCCGGGAGTTTGGTAATCCATTTATCGATTTTCTTTTCCACCCTCTGCAAGACAACTTCCCAAAGGGCTTTGAGCGAGGCCTGGAAGGCAAAGGGAATGCCCAGGAATTGAAAAACTTGGTTGGGATGGATCTAAGTCCAGTTTTGGTTGGCCAACCAGTCCAAGGTCGGAAGCTGGCTCTGTCTGAAACATGATGTTTTGTGCCATTGAATATTAGAGCTAGAGGCTGAGAAAAAGATGTCGAGACATTCCATAGTGTTGTCCCAGGATGGGCGGTCTTCAAGGATAGTAAGAAAAGAGTCGTCAGCAAAATGCCCATTGATCAACTGACCTGAGTAAGGCTCTAGGAGGGGTATCCCTTTTATTAACCCCAGGTTAACCCTCTGTTTCTGTAGGTAGCCCAACGCCTCCACGGCCAAAACATAAAGGGCTGAGGCGAGCGGACAACCTTGCCGGATGGATCTATGCAGGATGACTTCCTCAGATTTTAACCTGTTGATGGAAAGATAGGCCTAAGCTGCGCCAAAAAGCATTTCTATAGCGCAAAGGAAAGAAGGACCAAAGCTGAGGGCTTTAAGCATTGCAAGGATAAACGACCATTCCACTAGATCATACTCCTTTTCAAAGTCAATTTTGATGAAAAGGGCGTCCATATGGAAGCGAGTGTCTAAAGAGGCGGTTCTTATTTTGGTTACTCCTCTGGTGGGTGGCTAGTTACCGACGTCATATGAGCCAGGGAGATAAGTGACGTTTGAGGAGAATAAATACTTTCCAGAGCCTCTACGAGGGTTTACTTATCTTTTAGCTAAAGAATGAACACAATACCTTAGAAAGCTCTTTTTAGACCCTATATTTTAAGGAATGACTCGTATCATTTCGGTAACTAGAGATAGAATAAAGAGTAGATAATACTCGAAATGAAGTATTTATTTCCCATATTGTCTCATGGGGCTATAGTGATATATAATAAAAGGAAAGAGAATATCGAGGAAAGAGAATATCGCGTAAGGAAAGGGAAGATCGAGTAAGGAAGGATGGCTCGCCTGACAAAGGAGGGCGAGGAAGGATGGCTCGCCTGACAAAGGAGGGCGAGGAAGGATGGCTCGCCTGACATAAGTAGGACTGATTTGCTAACATATTTGAGGAACGTAGTCGCTCTTCCGACGCAGGAGGGAGAGGAACGTAGTCGCTCGATTCCTTATTTTGGGAGAGGGGAAGAAATCTAAGTACGGTAAGAAACATCTATGGAGTTGTGTCTGTCTTTGCTAAAGCGTAATTACATATATAATGAATGACTGGAAGAACTGTAAAACGAAATGAAGTCAATGCCCCGAATATTCAGTGCGAGTTTTTTAATTCCCTGGATCTACCTGTCTGTCTTAGTGCCGTAACACGCTAACTCACCCACTAACGACTGCCTACCTTAGTTCGCGCAATCAATAAGGCCAAGGATTGAGGGAAGATAATAGTGAAATAATAATAGGCGGGAGCATCCACCTTATTCTCTTCGTTGCACTCCAACATGCTGAATGCTTCACTAGCAAAATAAAATATATATATATGTGAGTGCGCCATACGTTAGAGAAGAGTGTGCCTAGCACGTGAGGCAAGCAAATGGAAATAAGGCGATAGCTTGCTTTTTTCACTTGCCGGGAGTAAGGCAGCCGGGGTTGGTATGTATTCAAGATGGGTGGTCCCACATCACAGGATACCCGTTCAAACATACCCCGTTCAACAACATGCCATACCCGAAAGAGAGAAGTTCCCCATGTTACCACCTGAAGTGATGAGGTTGAGCCAAGTTGACAACAGATATGAGAGAACCCATCCATGGCCAAGAGGAGAAGGCCCCCCATGTTCTCCGGGACGGAGCTTACCCCTACGGAACGGTTCCTTCAGCACCTGCACATTGAAGCACCTGGCGTAGCCGCGCATAGAGCACCTCGCTTAGACAGCGATAAAGCCAGTCATTACCAGAGGGTCGTTGCCAGCCAGTCATTGGCAGGGGGTCATAGCCAGTGGTCAGAGCCTGGAGGTCAATTACAGCAGCCAATAGGGCATTGCCGATAGCACCAGTCATCCCCATAGCAACACATATCCCCACGGCCCACATAGAAGCAGCAGACATACAGAGAACTTGAACCTATACCCTCTACCTCTACGGCTTCGCCCCTCGACCCTACGAACTCTAAGAACTAAACCCTATACCCTACAGAGAACTACACCCTACACGGTACGGAACGGTACGGGGCCAAGTGAGTGAGTGAGGCACAGACATAGGGTCATTGCCAATAGCCGATAGCCGGTAGTCGATCCAGTCATTGCTCGGCTGGAGACAGTCATAGTGACATACACACAAACTGAATGAGATATACAGATAGATACAGATATACATAATTAGCGTAGAAAATACAGTGGCTAAAGAGCACGCGCATGGGATGCAAAGAGCCAAGAGAGTAAGAATCAAAACTGGCTGTTGGATTTGGTTAGGCCTCTGTTGAAGGCAGAAGGTTACAGGTGACTGGCTAAAGGAAGGAAGGTTATCCTCACCCACCCCTCGCAGAAGACTGTTTCTGATCTGTGGACTCATCCTGCTCCACCTCCTAATCGAGTGGGATCAAATCAATCAAATCGATCAATCAAAAAAAGCACATAGAAGTTCTGGGTGTAGCGTATATAAGCATCGCTGTCTAAATAAAAGCACGACATCCCGTGAAGCGTGCATCCACCCTGTCTTAATCGATATGCTTGCCTGGGAATAGCATGGCTCTCCCTCGTCTGGTGGAACTTATTGGAATGAGTGGGAGGACTTAGGGGAATAGGTGCTACCACCTCCCTGAATGGCTCTCTCTTCTAGCCCATCGCCGAGGTTTAGTTCTAGGCTTATGGGGAACGTTTTATCTATCCACACTGTCTGTTGCATCCTCTTGCGCGAAGGAATAGATTGAATTCGGGTTGCTGAACCCAGTATTACGTTGGAGAGAAGGGTCCTTCCCTGTCTCGAAGAGATTATGCTCGGATAAAGAGAACGCCCGCGGCACCCTACCCTGGACACAGTGTTTAATACCATTCGACATGCGAGAGAAACGACCTATTAATCGAAGGCTCTTTAGTCTAAACCTCGATCTTCAACATCAACTGCTACTGGATAAGCTACTGGTTCTACTGCGATGCATGCTAACAAGACTATTTCACACCTCTCATGATTTTATTCAACAATGATACGATTGTCTGAAACAACAAGTAATAAAATGATTTCATCCTTCCCCTGCTCTCCGGTGTTCTAAGGCAGTAAAAGAATCTAACTTCGGTGACGCAAAGGTGGAAGTTTCCTAGTCTCCCTCCTTCGGTTGTTGCCATTGAAATATAAGAGAAATAAAAGGTTTGAGGTTGTTCCCTAGGGTAAGGTTTCAAAGTTGGGTAGATAGGGCTTCAATTTATATAGGGGAAGGTTATAAAAGTTAGCTTTTTTTAGGGTGCAAGTGAGCTAGGTCTCGTTGCAAGTTTCCTAGTTCCCTTGGTGGAGGTTGTATTAGAGAATGAATCTAAGTCGAGTTCTAGATAGTTTAGTAGATTGCTTTTCGTTCTAGTTGAAGATCCTTGTTATGCTTTGCTTTGTGTTGGGGAGGTTCGTACCTCACCCCTATTGTTCCTAAGTTATTGCTGTCTTCCCTTGAGAGTTATATGTTGCTTATCGAGTTCTCTATTCCAAGTAGTTCCTAATAATGAGAGAAGAGTATATTCGTTGGAGAAGTCAAGGTTGTTGGAATCAAAGTAGGTTCAGGGTACTTTGCCTAATGAAACCCTAAGTCTAAGGCATGTTTCAGGTTATCTTCAGAAAACCCTTATGGCGTAAAAAACCTTCTATTTCTATAAGACAAACCCGACAGGGGGGCACTTTACAAACCCTTCTATTTTGCTCTTTGAAAGCCTTAGACCGGGGAGGAGACCGGAGAGGAGAATTCAATCATTTTCTCATTAGGAGATCATTAGGAGAAAGTCAGAGGCAACAAGGGCTCCATAACATCATTGTAGCATCAACAACACATTTTATAACATCATCTCACATCCTTGGTTTTTATCTTTTAAGAAGGGTTAGGTAAGAAGGGTTAGGTAAGAAGGTTATTAGGTTTTATTAGGAGGAGTTAGCCCATGGGTTGTTTCTATAATGAGGTTAGGCTCATTAGGACATCTATTAGAGTTATTAGGACTGCCTTGGTGAGCTTTAGGTAGTACTCTTGTTGAGTTTTGTGCTTGACAGACATTAGATTCATTCTTTGGACTGCCTTAGGACAACTACTTCTTTTAGACTGCCTTAAACGCATCATCGCATTGATACTGAGTTGGTGAGCTTTACTCCTCGGTTAGCGTCTTGTAAGCCCTGCGGGGCCCGGACAGACAGGTTAGCTTCATTAGTTCTTTCTTAGCTTGGTTAGCATTGGGATTAGCATCATGCGGTTAGTAACAACTCTTAGCGTCAAACAACTCTTAGCTTCATGGGGTTAGTAACAACATGCTATTATTAACGCTGGGATTAGCCACATGGGTTCTCTAATTAGGTTAGCAACATTAGGACATATATTAACAACATTAGGACATATATAAGTTGAATTAGTACTGCCTTAGGAGGTGAGTTAGCTTCATTATGACATAGCATCATTGGTATTAGCATCATAGGGCAACATTGATTCTATTAGGAACATTAATATACAATATATCCTTAGTATGCATCATCATGAGTTAGGGTGCATAGTATGTCACATTTATACGTATTTCTCTCTTGAGGGTGCGTATTAATTATTTTTACTGCGCTACTTCACTATCTATAACTCTCCTTAGACTTAACTCATACTCTAACTAGCGGATCTTATACTGAACTAGAACTCTATAAGGAACAATAGGAAGGATCTTATCTTCACTAAAACTATAACTAGCTTAGGAACTATCACTAGAACTATACTTTCTTCCTCGAACTATACTTAATCACTAAAACTAAACTCTACTCACTATATTGGTTAATCAAAGAAATTGTTGAAATCATTGAATCAATCAATAAAATCATTTCATTACTTCTTACTTCATTAAATCCTATTAGACTGAACTCATAGAGAAAGGAATATATATTGATTGGGAAAGTATAAGTGCTATACTAAAAGACCAGGGGAAGTTACCACAGGCCCCACACACCACCTTAACCTAGGAAAGCCACCCCACACCCTCTTACTTGGAAACTTTACACACACCCCTCATTAAGGAATCCTATATAAGTTGAATAATGACTCAATTAGAATTATTATAACCTAAAGAAATTACTAAGGAACTCTTACTCAGGAAACCTTAGCTTCTTCTAAAGGAATTAGGTCACCTTAGAGTAGAAAGAAATTACTATACATTATTGCTATTGTCAAGGAATCTTGCTATTTTCAAGGAATTAGAAAGCTTAGATTAGATACAGATTAGAAGGTCTTAGGAACTTATAACCTTAGGTATTAGCTTCTCTTAGCTATGCTTCTTAGGTTATAAGGGTAAGCAATCAGGAATACTTACCCAAGCTACGTTAGGCAAAGGAAGAGACAGCAAAGGATAAGGATCTTCTATGAACTCTCATTACCTTACTAACTACAACTACAACTCTATTCTTTCATCTTATTACTTTTTGTTTAATAAAATGCAATGAGACTCAACTAATACTTTACTTATATTCTATTAGACCCTCTTCACAATCTTAGGATTAGGAATATTACTTCTATTCTTAGTCAACTCCTAACTCTGCATCAGGAATATAGAACTAAGCACAAACACTCTTAAGAACCTTAACAACACTAGAAACAGGAATTACTCCTCTATCATTCTTAGGAAACTACTAACGATAAGGAATCAATTACTCAACATATAGACTCTTACTTAGGCAAACACTAAGACTCCTGAATACTATACTTATACTCTTCTTATCTTCACTAGAACTAGAACTCAACTTAATAATATAAAGCTTAGGACCTACCTTGAACCTATTAAAATTCCGACTATACCTACATGGAACCACTGCTTGCTTTGCTTCTGTCTTTCTAGTTGTTCCAGTTACCTATGTCTCTACTACTTGTGCTACTACTGGTGTTTCAACTGCTTATGTTGGGCGTGGATCATGATCACGAAGGTCAGAATATCGATCTAAAGAACCAAAGCCTGGTCGAGACCTGGTTAAGATGCTGCTGCTGTATCTACGGATTATGCTGCTGCTACCTCTACTTCTCCTGTCACTGGTCCTGCTATTGGATATGCTCCTTCCTCTTAGGTTATATGGGTTTAGACTTTACTCCTATAACTCACTTAGTAATCCTTAGGAACTAGAACTCTCAATCCACTTCAATCCCGAAACATAGAAACTATCACTAAGCCTCGACCACTAGAACGATCCCTAGAGACAGAACCTAGCAAGACAGACAACCAGGGACAAATAATACACTAGCACAAATTACAATCCACGAAAACAACAGCCCCAGTACTTCCACACCTGAATGACATCCACCAGGCCTGATCCTAAGCCTTTTCTTAGGCAAAGTACCCCGCCTCTACCACCTTCCACCAACTGCTACGCTTGCAGAGGACGCCATTGCTAAGTCTTGGTTGCTGGTTTAGTCCAAAAGTAATGCCTTTGCTTTCGCTTGATTCGAACCATAAAATAAAGGGGTTGGGTTGGTTACGTGGTGCATCACCCTTTGAACATAGGACCGATCGCCCGGCTGAAGGCGGAGAGTCAGAAGCAGCGCCTAAAATAAAGAAAGTGCTGTTTGTTTATTCAAAAATAAGCGAAAGGACTGCTTAACGAGCAAAGAACAATACAGCAGATGCAACGGCAACATCGCCATCAATTACAACCTCTAAAATAGCTAACTGAGCACACAGCAACAAAAGGAAATATCTCATCACCTCCAAAAGAATCAGGCAAGTCCTCATCCTACGAGGGCAGGCGCATTCACAAGCTTTTAGCTACCGAGTGTAGGGAGGGGTATTCTCGCTCAGAAGATGGAATATTTACAGTAGAAGTTACCTTTCCTTTCCCTTCTATAGAGAGGTAGTTGCCCCTTTCTCCCCGGGTAGTTCACTCACTCCCATTGCCTACCATTTCTATATACTTTTAAAAATAGAGAGGGAGAGCTAGGAGCTCAATATTGGAAGAGCGCCCTCTCTTTTCTTTGGGAAATCGAGTTAGCTGGGCTGGTTCCCCGATATGTAACGAAAAGATTGATTGGTTTACCGCATTCATTCATGAAAGCACCTGCCTCTCTCTGGTGGGCCTTTACCTTTAAAATAGAGGAGAGGTAGTCGCAGCAGGAGAAGCGGAGAAGCACCCCTAAACCCCTGAGGTGTTGATCACTCGACCCCGACCGGTGTAGGTAGTTCCTAAGGATGCAACCGATAGATAGGAGCTCTTTGACACCCGATGCTACCATCCGCTGTAGTTTTATCCGCTGTTGTGGGAATACCTGAGGCAAGTAGCTAAGCGAATAGGGCACCTAGTGAAGTGAAGAGGAAAGAGAGGTCTTCAATCTGACCTGTGGGATGGTAGCTTTACTGTCTCTATTCTAGTTGAGTAAGGAAGTCCTCATAGCTTATTCTATTCCCTAGTTCCTAGTTGCTACTGTATTTTAATAGCTTCCCAGGATTCCTAAGGTAATAAAAGATAAGGACAAAATAGATTAGATGGAGCTAGGCGAATGGTGAAAGGCTAAATTAAATGCTCTAGGCAATCCATCTCAGAGTGCATCTTACAACCGATATTTCTGGCCTAAATAGGCATTGCAGCTCCAGCTCCTAGGGCTTCTTTCTTGGCAGTAGGTCTCTCGAGCCTAGAAAGCGAAGGAGAGGCGCCATACCCTTATTAAGATAAAAGAGATCAAAGTAGATGGGCAGCCAGGCACAAATGGGAGCCAGGCTCCGTAGCATCGAGTCTCGAGAAATTCACCCTGCTCCGTGGAATGAATGTTCAAATCAGTTCAGTCGAATGAATGTGAAAAGAATCAGATTCTATAGCGATCCCCTAGATCCCATAGAAAGGGCTGCTCTGGGACCATTCCTGCCGCAAGTCAGTAATGGAGGGGTTAATCACTCCTTATCGAGCTAGAAGCACACTTACGGGAGACCTCTTATTCCCACCCAAAAACAAGCCCCATCGGGGGGACTTGGTTCGCTACAGGACAAAGGCGGAACTGGGACCAGTCTCGAGGGCAGAATAGCTTCTTCCATGTAGAATGAATAAAATAATCATTTGCATAATCGGCTGATGAAGAGTTCCCTGGGTAGACGATTTTCCACGTGGCAAATCAACAACAAAGGAAATCAACAACAAAGGCAGCCCCGGAAGGTTAAGGAAGTTGGTGACCTGATGACAGGCCCCGGTGAACGGCGTCACTATAATCTAAGGTAGCAAAATTCCTTGTCGGGTAAGTTCCGACCCGCACGAAAGAAAGGGGCGAACGATCTGGTGTCTCGGAGAGAGACGAAATACACATGCATGCCAGCATGTCTGTGAAGAGACTACCTGCACCTGGACAGACCACCCTATGAAGGAAGCTTTACTGTTCCCTGGGGGTTATTCGCAGCAGCTTAGGTGGAGGGCTAGGTTTACGGGTATGTTATTTTCATAGTTATATTAAGGTCCTGTATTAGTGCCTCTCCCTAACGTACCTCTCCCTTCGGTCGCAAGGGGACGGGGAAATAAGAGAATGGAGGTACAGCTTCGCGCTTTCCTTCCATCAATAGAGATGACCTTTTAGTAGACGAAAGGAATAATTAGTAGATTCCCATCCTTCTGACCTTCCTTCTAAACCCGATTAGGAATTAAGTTTCGATGGATATGAGTAGATTAGGAGTAAACCCTTACCTCTCTTAGTAAACCCTTATCTCTCTTTCTTATTTGCCTAGCTTTTGGAGGCCCGTGGACTTTCTTGCTCCTCTAGCCTACTTTCTCTTTGGATGCCATTTAGAGGTCTTTTGAATGGAGGTTTCTTTTGGATAGGATGATTCTGAGCCCTGGGAGTAGGTCCTAAGGAGGAATGGGAAAAATGCCCTTGCTTTACTTTGGTAACGTAATTTTCCATAGTTCTCAATAGCTCGGTAACTTCTTCCATAGATAGAGTTCCATGGGTGGGGTGGAATATGAAGTTTTGGGCTCTTTTCCTCTAGGACTGATTTGCTCACATATAGCGATGGTGAGATTGCTTGCTTGGATGTATGGTTCAGTTAATCAATTAGTAGAGGTAGGTAAGGTTGCTTTCCCTATTGTTTTATTGCTTTAGGTGCGATACGAGGTACAGTTCACACAGCATGGTTCGTGGGGTTAGGGTTATTCAGTCACAGTTAATAAGTATCGGTATTCGGGTTAGACCGATTGATAACACACCATGGGGTAGGCGAGGGATAGATAGCTTGGCGGGTGAGATTGCTTGGGGGAAGGC
>Ga0316212_1000018_pt1 | contig 16391 bp, 11 predicted proteins | sample NRE1metagenome_FD_207799 | JGI IMG/M metagenome (GOLD analysis project Ga0316212, IMG submission 207799) | Spruce roots microbial communities from Maridalen valley, Oslo, Norway - NRE1 | ecosystem: Host-associated > Plants > Roots > Unclassified | place: Norway: Oslo | collected 2017-09-14
ATCGTAGTTCTATCTCAGGCAAGCAGGAATCATTACGTAAATAAAAGCATCCCGTCGGTGGTTTTTATTCTCCTACTACTATTCCCGCCCGGGTGGATTCTCCAAGCAGCCGCCCATCTGCCATCGAATCTGGCCACCTCATTCCAGCTCTTCTTGCAAGAGCCGTACCTCCTCCGATAAGTAGTGAGTATACCTAAATGAAGTAGGGCTCCGAGAATATCGAACTGCACTTGGCTAAATAATTGAGTTATGTAACCCAGATGGATCACATATTATGCCTCCGAGCCCGTATAAAAAAAACTCTGCCTTATAAAATGCGCGTTTCGGAGCGTTTTTGGATCGATTGGAACCCCACTCATTAACAAATAGCTTTTCGGGGAATGGAAAGGCTGCTTGCATTATTGATTAACAAGCCTTTCAAGAGGCAAGGAAACCGGCCCTATCTATCTCGAGCAAGTTATCTACTCATCGACCTTGTAAAATCGGTTGGGGGTATGGCTTTATTCTCTCTCTTCTCCATTTGGTAAATTGTAACTGTTGTTTTTTTTCTTCCTTATGCTTCTTCTCCAGCGGTCTCTACCACCTATATATGATGCCTTTGTTTTTGCTTCTGCCGTATTCTCCGCAGAACCACCGGTCGACTTCCTATCGTGAATACCAACCCCCTTCTACCCAACCTTACTTCCTGTTTACAAGGCGCGAAGCCACTTCAAATTACACATTTGGGAGGGAGTTAAGAACATATCCCTATATATGTGCGTGGGGGAAATGGAAAGCAAGGCAGCTTTACCTTGGATGGTGAAGTAATATTACTCATAGTACTATGTATACTCATCCATTAATTGGGGCTTGGATCTATAGCTTAAACCTATGCCTTTGCCTCTCCTCTCTTCCCGCAAAAGCAGTAGGGATACCTTCCTACCCCCAGTCGCCCATGACCCCAGAGGCTCCACTCCATCAGCCTCATAAGAGGACCAGGTAGTGCCATTCAGGGAGGTGGGTGATGTAATCCCAGCGTTAGGTGCACCCGTTCCCCAAACTAACCCATCCCAAGTTGCCACCCATATGCGATAGATGATGGTTCCCAAGTTACCAACAGACAGATTGAGACAAGCTGTTACTATACGTTATATCAATATGTTAGTTGGCACCATACGCGAAAGATACAGAATTCACAAAACCTCACACGAGGTACGTGGGTGAACACCGACGGGTCCTTATCAATTTATGTTTTGCTTTACGCTAAAACGGAGTTTTAAGGGGGACAAGTCATTCAATAGGGTAATGAAAGTTAGGTTTTCTCGTGCCAAATCCGCATTTCCAGGCATTTTTGCTTAAGTATGCGCCCTGTTTCTTTCAATACGAATGAAAACGGTAGGCTGGCTGGGTACCGGACAAAGCGTTAGTACTTATTGTTGGTTTAAAGTGGACCCCTTACCCCCAGTGTAGATGGTGAATTGTGTTATTTATTTATTTCTGGATCGAGTAGTTAGTCCCTTCCTCGCGCTTTGTTTGCTTGGGTGGGGGTGCAGGGAAAGAACACACGATCAGGGAAGGTAATCCATATATAAGAGGAGTTGGCCAATCAACCCTTGTAGGGGTAGGGGTACAATGCCTAGAATTGAGGGAGATAGATAGATGGATGAATGAAAGAATGCTGGCTAGCGCTCCGATCGGGGCGAGTAAACAATTGAATGATTGGCCAAACCCTGCCTATCAGACAGACTTACATCATCCCCAGCTGTTCCGGTACGACTTCCCGTCCTAGATCCGAGTGTTGCTCGCACCTATTTGCTTAGATTTGGTTCCGCCCAGTTCCCCAAGAGCACGATTGGTTTCTGACTTCATTCCTTCCTTCATGAAAGCTTTGCTCCATAACTTCCGTTCGCTCTAAACCGTTCCTCTTCTCCGGCCGGGTGACTTTAGCAAATGGAGATTGATGAAAAGCATTATCGGTCGGATAGTTGGGCAGGAGTCGATTTGTTTCATTCTGTCTTGAGCCCAGGATGAGTTTGAGCATTGGATCTCTTCCCCTCGGATCAACAGCATCGGCAGAACCCACCACAGGTGGAGAGGGAGACTCAATGAAGTCTCTTTCATCGAGTCATCATCCCAGGGCCGACCCCAGTGCCTTGCGGCTTCCTTCCTACTATAATTCATTGAAGCAAACAAACATCTATCTCCGCTTTCGTCTTTCTATCTGTCTCCCCACCTTACAGGTCGACTCCTCTCCTTGAGGCGGGTAGTGACTCAACTCGTAGGCTAAAGCCTTGATGAACCCTACTCGACCGGATGCTGGAACGAACCTTTCTCCTCATGTCCATCACCCAACTTCACAGCTAACCTCTCCGGGTATGGGGGGAAGCCCCCTTCAGCTTAAGACTTTGCCGGAGCGGGAACATGGCACTTATTAATCCCCACCCAATGCGGAAGCAGGAAAAGAGCTGACCAAGATCTCCACTTCTCAATTCCTCTCCCTCCCGTTTCAAAAGGTCAGTCGAGCCCCTCTCCTTAACAGTCTTAAAGAGCGCTTGACCCGCCCGCACCTCCGGTAAGTCCTCCGGTCCTCTCCTTAAGTAAGGTAGGTTGACCCCTGGGAGCCAAGTGGGTGTACGGGCCCGGTTCCCCTTTGCCGGGGGGTAGGTCATCGAGAAGCAAACAAACAAACAAACAATCAGTCTTCATAGTGCCTCCGCCCGAGTTTCCGCCTTTCTCATCAAATACATCCTATCTGGCTGGGTGATCCGGAGGGGAGATCTTTTCCAATGGCTTTATTTAGACCGCTCTCATCCCTGGGGGTTGCTTCAATGACCTGTAAATTCAGATGTTTCGACCCTTCTCATCGCAAGCTCTCAGCTCTCGCTCCTGCATCACTCGTTGTTGGTATTCCAAATATAATAGATGGCGGCCTTGGAGCTAGCGAGGTCAACGAGATGACTTTCACTTTGCCTAACCAAAAGACAGCTTTACAAGGCACTCGACCACTGGAACATTGGTATCACCCTCACCAGTTTAAGCTTTTGAAGCGAATTCCCCCCTACCCGGAGATGTTGTAAATCCGTGAATAATATATGCCCCAAGATCGGATGAAACAGCATCCCCAGCACCCATGTACCTTAGCCACTTGGTAGGTCGACTTCAAGCAGAAGCGAGAGCTAAGGAAGGGGGCATTTCACCCAGCCAGCTAAGAATGAAAGGCGTACCGAACCTGCAGTGCTGAACCTTTAGAAGGGTTGGTTGGCCCGAGTGATGATGTTTATTATGTTTCAAAGGATGTTATCGAGGAAGGCGATGCCCTGCCCCTACGGGGACTCTTAAGACCAGCTAAGAATGAAAGAGAGGTGGGGTGGGAAGGAGGTATGTTTAAGCTTTAGCCGTTGATCCCTCTATTTGCCAAGTACCTTAGCTATGGGAGCAAACCCCAACTGGAACAGGGAGAAAGACTCTTAATAGCCGGAGGGGAAGAAATAAACAAATATCGATACAGCTGGGTCGACTCCTCATTCCCACGTGGTCAGATCTTTAAATAGTATTACCAACTGTGGTTTCCCGGCACTTCCAATAGAAAGATAGGTGTGATTGGAGCATTGAGAGGGACATATTAGAAGGAAGGCTCAAAGGAAGGAAGGCTCAAAGGAAGGGTCGATGTGAAGTGACGATTGAAAGGAATTGTCTTGTTCCAGCATTTATTGTCGACTTAAAGGCTCGAAGCAACTGCTCTACCCAACTGTGTGTTTGCTCGCTAGAGCCAACCAATAGATGGTGCATCTCAAGGAGAGGGTGTTACGAATGCTGATGTTGAGTCGTCCGTTAATACGTAATTAATAGAACCAGAAGATTCCCTTCGAGGGAGAGCTCCGAAAGCATGGATAAACGGCAATGACGACTTGAAGACTTCTCGGGCACTCGAGCCACCGTTCATTCAATCTTGGTTGGCAATCAATCTTCGGAAAGGAAAGGCGGGAGACTTCAGCAGCCAGTTGACTCAACGCAAAAGCCTGATCGCCATCTACCGTTGAGACTTCTCGTTCTAGCCATCTATCTCCCTCAACTCAAGGCATTGAGAGGGGCGGAGACCCGCATCTCCTAACTGCTTGCTTGCTAAAAGCCTCTGTGCCCACCCATATCTAAATACGTATTCCCAGACAGAGTCTCCCTTCTCGGCTTTCACTTTCTCTGTTTGTTTGTTGAGCACAGGATTCAATCCCCTCGGGTCGAACTCACATGGTTTTCATTTCATTTTCCCCCCCTTGTAGGGGGGGGGGGGTACGGGACTTCCTCCAATGCCTGCCCCTCTACCGGTCTTTACTGATCCGGTTGGAGCGGGCGGAAGAGGGACAATGAAAGGCAATGAGAGGAGAACAGGTTCGGACCAGCAATAGCCAATCTATTCACTAAAGTAAAGGGTGATGGGTAAAGAGTTCCTTTGAGCCACCATAGGTTTGGCAAGACCCGGAACCGGCACTTAGTTATGACCGATCGGATCGAGTGACTCCGTCTCATTCTTCCATCCTTTTCTCTCCGCTCCTCCCTGGATTTATGGTTTTGTCTATGTACGTATTAACAACGGGTGGTTCTTCGAATAGTTCCTTCCTTCCAATTGAGTCACTCCAGTCCCTTCGTTCGGGAGGGGAGATTCATTATTTTATAAGTGGAGGTTGCCCTTGCCGGGTTAATTTCGTACGGGAGGGGGCTACCTCTAGAGCTTTCTTTCTTGCCCGAAATCCTCCCTGAACTCCCGGTAAACAGGATCTTTACTGCTGGCTCCAAAAAGAAGCCCCGGTAAACATAGGAACAGGTGCGGAAGCTGGGGATGATGTCTATTATGTTTATTCGGCCCGATCGCCTCCTAAAGGAAGGATGGGAGCACCGGTTAGCAGCATTGCAGAAGAAACTGCATTGAAAAGGGAAGTTTTCCTCTTCACCCAACCCAGAGTGCGTGGTACCATCAGTCGTAGGATCAATCATAGAATCGTATTCTGTTGGAACATATGCCTACTAGAAAGAATCGAGGTCATCAGAAGCTACCGTTTAGGCCAGCCCTTGCATTGAGCGGAACTGCAGTAATTAAAGGAACCAACAAATAACGATAGAAGGTGGGGGGTAAACTGCATTGGTTTTCGGGCTGCCTTGCTCCTGCTCCGACCGGTGCATTGGAGCATTCGAGCTAGCGAGGTTCCTTGCCATTAAACCCGGCCGGGAAGGTGGATATATCTGGTTGGAGGGAAGGGCTTGAGCTATCAATTCATTCCATTGCCGGGAACCCCCAGTTGTTAATACTATAATAATATAAAGTGCATTTCTTGGGGCAGATGGGCATCAACCAAAAGACTGTTTATCAAAGCAAAGCCTGAACTCAACTTAACAAGCAGCCTTCTTAGTCACCGTTAGTTCGATCCTTCCCTTTAGAGCATGCCTTTCTTTACGGGCACTCGACCTTACAGGTAGGACCTTGTGTTAAGCCCGGTTGGGGCAAGGAGAACAGCATCTCAAGTTGAGTCGGTCGGATCAAGCTTGAAATGCACTCTCCAGCAAATGCCTCTCCCAGTCTTCATAGGGTGTTAATTCGCCTCTTTCGAAGGCAGGCCTTTAAACATCATAACTCGTTGGACCATCAGCAGCTCCAGATGTAGCTTGCTTGGTTGCATGGCCAGGAGAGGAGAGTGAGATCATCCCCACCTGTTTGAGTTTTTTATCGAAGCTGAAGAGCAACAATGATATTACGTAGATAAGATAACGCCTTGAAACCCTCTCCTCTCCGGGGAATAGCTAGCAAACACCTTCCTTCGTACCCCCCATAGATTCTAAGGTCGAGTCCCCGCTAAAGCTGGAGATACGGCTTCAAATGCAGTTGATTGCCTGCCTTTCATACATACTGGAGCAGATGGGTCTCCTCAATGCACGAAAAGAAAGACTCTACTCGACTGACTACGGGCCTACGCCCCACTGAAGCCCTTGTTCGGTGCTGCCAGACAGATGGTGGAATTGAGAAAGGTGATTATTGATAAGCTCAAGCCGGAGATTCCAATAGCAGCATTACGGTTAGTAGCGGAATGATACCAATAAAGCCGAGAAAGCAAGGAAGCAAGAAAAGGAGTTATGAATGTGCCGCTATTGCCTGGAGATGTTGGCCTTGGCTTTGCTCGACTTGATTCCGTACTTTCGGGTGAAGGATCACCGGTTCGGGCGGAAGCAGGCAATCAATCTCAGTTCTAGATGCAAGGCGTTGTTGATATTACGTAGATAAGATACTGCGGTGATGAGCCCCTACGGGAAGATGTCGACATACTGTGCCGGTTGCCCCACTTAGTAAATTCCTTCCTTCCTTAAGACCTTCCTTCCTTGTAGGGGTGGGCGGAAGCCTCCAGTCATCAGAGTTTGGGTGTGCACCTTAGCATTGATATTACTACTATAAGAGGAGTTGGCCCAGCAACTATGATTGGAGAGGGGTGAAATGACTTCTTTTGTTCGAGGGTTTAGTGAGAGCTGGAGCAAGGCAGCCAATAGCGGCACATTCACCAATGCCAACCCCAGCTTCCTTTATTCACTCTACCCCCCAGATGTGAGTATGTCAATTCCTTCCTTCGTTCCCTCTCCTGTGTTGCTGGCAAGCTGCTTCTGCAGCCAGTTGAAATCGATCGATCAAAGCATAGACCCAACCGACGGAGACTCAATTCAACATATCCGCCCGCTCCAACTGATCCTGTGAGTTCAGAAGATTGATTGATTGCCTGCAGTACTGCCCATTGAAATGAACTCTCCTCGACTACCGGAAATCAAGCTGCTAACAGCATCGGTTCGAGTCCCCTACTTCACTTGATTTCTTTCTTTTGGTTGGCTTCGCCGGAGCGGAGATCCGCCCCTAGGAGAGGGAGTGAAACTCCCAGACCTGTGCTTATTTCACCCCTTAGCTTAGCGAGACCAGGACCTGAGCTTTCGATGCTGATTCCTCAACTTGTCTTCATAGCAAGCAGTTTCATTCCTCAGTTGGGTGGGGGGTAAGGAGAACATAGATTCATTGAAGCAAACAAACAAACAAAGTAGAATTCAACAAATGGGAACCCTGTAGATCCTATTGATTTCTCTTCCTCTCTCCCACCCTTCTCCGGTTGACTCTATTTCTTCCACTTCTTCGACTCCTTTTCTCTCTCCAGCATCCAAAAGAGTATCCCCACCCACGCGGGGAAAGGAGAGGTGAGCTATTTAGTTCTTCGCCTTCCTAACCAATAGGAGTATACTTTTTTGGTGGAATTGATTGATCCGAAGAAGGGCTTCGCTCCCTTACATTGCTCTCCCTCTTCTACCCGGCACAGTCTGAATAGTTAGTTGGGGGCCTTAAGGCAGGTTCAATGCTTAGGCCAGGTGGGGGCTTATTATATACGGCTTAACCGGAGCTGCTAATGCCCCACATCGGCACATTCAAGCTGCACCCTACCCACTAGGCTCTTACTTCGAGTGATCAAAGGAACTCCCATGCCCATATCCAACTCTTCGGCTCCTGCCTTACCCGTAAAGGGGGGGCAATCGAGCTCGACTAAAGACCCTGGCTCTCCTCATTCTTCCGATTTCCTGCCTATATTTCTATCTATCTTTCTCAATACTGCTGATGGAGTTATGAGCCGTCGTCCCTCTGATGTGAAACCCTCTTTCGAATGCTGTTGATTGCTCCCACCACTCGTTGAGGTCTGAGAGTCGAAGGGACTGGACTGGGCGCCTCATTTGGGTACTCTTTTCATGATGTTTGGCCCTCCTGGCTGGAGATTGGCTGAATAGACAGCCATTTGATAGAACTGATCAATGGAGGGAAGTGCGGGTTGAGTCGTTAATTCATCCCTCTCCTTAACAGTCTTAAAGAGCCATTTCATCCCTCTCCCTCGAGCCCTATGGTCGGTCTTAAAGAGCGCTTGACCCCTCTCCTTGCAAAATGTTGTCGGAGCCTTCCCAAGGAAATAAGCCTAAAAAAAATATCCAATTTCACTAACAAAAGCTGCCTTCCCTCTATAAATACATTGCTTCACACCGGTAATGCGATGGCCAACAGCGATGGTCCAACTGCGATGCTTTGACCGAGTAGATTTGAGCTTTTCTGTTCATACAACTGCGAGGGTCCAACTGCGATGGTTTTGGTTAAGGGAAATCGGCTTTTCTGTTCATACAACTGCGATGGCCTACAGCGATGGTCCAACTGCGATGCTTTTACCGAGGATGCGCAAGCACGCTCGACAAAAAGGAGAGGATATTTGAGCGTTCATGCGATAACTGCGATGGTTTTGGTTAAGGGAAATTGGCTTTTCTGTGCAGACAACTGCGATGGCCAACTGCGATAACTGCGATGCTTTGACCGAGTCTATTTGAGCGTTTCTGTTCATACAACTGCGATGGTCTTTTTATTTTTTAATAAACATACACATTCACTAATAGCTTTAACTACGCTTTCACTACTTGTGCTTGTGCATCTGCTGTATTAACCGCTTCAAAGTATGATGCTACTGGCTCTTCTACTACTTTATTATTGTGGGTACTCTTTTGGATGGGTACTTTTTCACTCGCTCACACGAGGTGCTTTTTCTGATGGTGTGCTGGTATTGGTTTGACCATCACAGCAAAATCGGGAACAAACCTACGGACGAATAGGTCGAGTCTTTTTTAAATTCCAGGTGTTCTCTCTTTCTCCCCACCTCCACAACATTCTACCACAAATCCATGTCTTCAAACATGGCCAACACAGGCCATTCTTCTATTTCTTTTTCTGTAAGGTTGATCTCAGCAACAACAGGCTCAGTGGAGACACTTGGAAGAGCATCTATTTCGATTACTTTTGCACTGACAGCATTCCTACTGTCCAGGTTAATGATCTCCCTTTAAAGGGGATCCTCCACATAGTAAAACGGTGGTAACCCTGCATTTATTCTTCTGCCGTTGAAATTACCTAAAGGGTAAGTCTCCAGGGCAGTTCAAGGAATTGAAATTCCTCCAGCCTCTTATAAACAGCATTCATGCTAGCCTTTGATTTAGATCTGATGTTATGCGGGTGCTTTAATCAGGGCAGCTTTCTTATTCTCTCCAAACTGTTTACTTTCCTGTACTAGCTGCCTTATGAATCCATGGGAGAACACCCTATAAGTTACATGAGTTGGCAGGGCTTTAGGGGCTACACTGCTGCCATACACCCTTATGTATACCCTTTAATATACAACCAATCCCGCGAAATTGATTTTACTTTTTTGGTGCAGGTTGCACTCTTTCTCTACCCCACGAAGGTATTCTGGGCATTTCTGTCTCACACAGCCATTTATAATACTTGGCAGCAAATCTGTCATTGAAATCACAATAATCCCTCATGTCCGTACGTTTCCCAATCCCCGGAGCCCACTCTTGTACGGGTACATCAGGATACTTTTGAATGCCAAGCCCAGGGAAATAATCAGCCAATGCATACAGTATAAGGTGGATTAACAGAGAATAATACTTAAACTCAATGTATTGCCAGGGAAGGATTCTAACCTAATAGAAGTACGAGGTCCGAGGTGATTGAGGGAATATTAAGAGAACCCAACAAAGCTAGGCAAAGTCAAGGTGAGGGACAAGCCAGCCGAGCACTAGACTATATATAAGGGTTGAGTAGGCGCCCAACCCAGCTCAGCTAGGGCGAGCAACAAACAGAAGGTTGAGGTCAGAAGAAAGAGCACAATAGAGACCTTAGGCAAACAACCAGGCTAGTTGGATCCCCAAACATAAGGGCGTGGGCTACCAACCAGCTCTCGTCCACACAGCACCAAGTACGGGTCAGTGCAAAGAGACAATCCGTGGGTTCGCTCAGTAAGGAAGGTCAGTTACGAACCATTGTAAAATAGGATTGGACGTCAACCTATATAATAGATAATAGGCACTCCTAGAGGGAATTCCCCGTAAAGCTGATTCAATAAATGGGAAAATGGTAAAAAATGGATGGAACTGCATTTCGATATGCTCAATCTCCAACTGAAGGATCTGGGGAACGAGCTCGATCTGGATCGGAAACTGATGGGTAGCCGACTTAATTTGGATATGGACCTGGGGCTACTAGCTTTCAAACTGCTGCTTATGAAGATCACAGATGCAAGAATCACCCGTTTGAGAGAAGCCCGTAACCCAGACTAGGTGCATATTAAACTACTTACGGTTATGAATCAACCTTGGCTACTAGCTCGAGAGCTGCTTCTAGGTAAACTCGGTAAATTGATGCTACCTTCGTTGCTTTCACCGTTGCCTCTACCCCTGCCTTTGGTTCTGCCTTTGTCTCTGTCTTTTATTCCTATGCAACCTTCGCATTGAGCACGCTTCATTCATTAGTGAATACAGGATGCATGCCTTTTTCATACCGAGATTGGATATTCCTTTATTTCTCTAGTCCTATATACGCGATTCTGCGAGAGGTCCACTAGCTCGGGATCACTGGCAATGGCTTCTGGAACCGTTAGAATTGGGTAAACCGCTGCCTTTACCTTTTACTCTGCTAAAGAAGCCTATGCCTCTGCGGCGTTCCGAAGAAATAGTATTTGGGACTTGCTCTCGATCTCGATATATGCGCTATTATGCCCTCACCTCTGCGGGTTTTCGATCTTTATCTGTTGCTGATTCAACTTAACCTGGGACCCGAACTGCTCCTCCCTTTGCCTTTGGGTCATCCGCGGGATTTGATACTGGAAGTTTTGCAACGGGATCTGCTGCTTTCTCTAGCTGCCTTTGGTTCTACCTTTGCTTCTTACTCAGATGCCTTTTGCTTATGGATCAACTGATGAAAGTGAAAATGCTCCCATTTTTTCAAGGTAAACTGCTGGCTATGCTTCTGTATAACAACGCTCACCGGGCGGTCAGCAGTCGAAAAGTGCACGTAAACTACTAGAAACGTTACGTTGGACCATCAAAACGCAACATCCCGGCATCCCGGATGGACTATCTATAAGAAACGCAATGCTGGAGTACTAGCGCGGATAATTTATAAGAGATTTGCCGCTGAAGATGGAACCGTTGCTTTCACCCACTATTATCTTCTCGCCTAGAACCCCCTATTTTTCTATAGCCATAGCCTCGTCCAGATACGGATCCGGGGCAAGTTTACCGAATGGACTCATAACCACCACCAATAGCAAAGATACCAGAGGCGGATACAACACCAGCAGAGACAAGGGTAGCAGCATTACAGCCAACAGCGGGGGGAGCTAGAGTCAGAGTGTTATATATGTATATAGCTCTTTACAGGTCATTTGGTACATATCCACCCGCCCTGGGTAGAAAATGTGCATTCATTCATCATTGAGATTTCCTTACGCGCTTCTTCGATCTTGACATGCTTTGATTAGATATTGACTATCACCAGCACCTTAATCTTCTATTCTTGCAATGGCCTTATCTCTCCCTGCAATGACTCAATCTCTTCTGCGTGCAAGGCTCGATCTCTTCACCGGGTAGAATAAAATATCTAACCAAGGCGTAGTCAAGTACAACAGGTAGCCACCAACAGATTGATCCTCGAACCCTGCTGCTCTTGTTCTGATCATCCTTCCAACCCCTACACGAACGATTTTTGTGTCCGAACGATCCGGGTAGTACTCAATCCAACCAATCCAAAGTCTCTGCAGCACCCCGGTATGGTCAACGGGGGGAACTCCATGATAAAGCCCCACCTTTCCAGTTTATATTCCCTATATATCCTACACGCTCTCGACCTTATGCACCCTCAATCTGATCAATCTTATTTATGCATGCCCAACCGAAGCTTCTCCTTAAGCGATCAACCCCAAACTCACAAGGGCGGAGACTCTCCCTCTGGTTAAACCCCTATGTTTTAGCACATGCGCACGCTACTTACCTAGCTTCGCTGCAGGGGACTTCACTTATCCCACTTTACCCTCGCAGAAATAACGGTCTGGGGCACTTCGAGTCATTAAAACAACTTATTATGCCTTCCTATTGATAGCGTTCCATTTAGCTGCTTTCCGTGTGTATGCTACATGTAATAAGCACCTTCCTCCTTCTCCACAATCTCTGCGGCTAGGACTGGATTTGGATCTTAATCAACCGCCTCCTTCTGCACAGGTGGTACCTGATGAGTCTACTGAGTAAGCTTTGGCTAGGGAGAATCTCTTCAAGGCATGGCATGATGCTTAAGTATTGTAGTAGGGTCTTCTTATGGTAGCATTGATCAATTTATAGATGGTAGTTCGGTCGAAAATGGTCACTGTAGGTCGGGACGTGACTCAATACAAGTAGTGCTAGTGGCCGTATGTACCTGGCTGGTAGCCCCACATAACACGTGATTCCCAATGCTAAACAGTATGGTTCAAGCGTAAACCCAATACAGACCAATAGTGAAACACTGACGAACGGCGCCCTTCCTTAAAGGCTTGACGATCTAGGTGCAATACAGTACTTGGTGGTGGGCCTTTAGTTACTCTGCTTCCGGTTGGCGCATATACTAGTCCTAGCTATGCTGCCTTTGTTGCTGCATCATAATAAGTCATAACAAGTGCATATCCGGGAACTCTACTTATTGGACCATTCCCTGGTTATGGATTTAAATCTCGATCTCTTATGAATGTCGCAGAGATGGATCCAGTCCCATAATCAGTTGGATCCATTCCATACCCAATTGACTAAGAACCAATAGAAGCAGACCTTATTCCAGCAGCATAGGCAAAGGTAAAGGCTTAGGCATACCGGTAGGAAAGCTAGCCATCCAAGCCAGGAGCATTACAGCCAGCACCCCTTCCAGCTCTAGTCGCAGAGGCAGTTCCCGATCCAGTTGACTCAGTTTACTCATAATCCATTGATCCATCAGTTGATCCAATTGAACCAGCTGACCTCGCTTACACACACCCCGGGCTGGGGATCCCAGTATATCTCTCTCCCAACAGAGGAAGGCGCATAGATCCGGTGCCCCACTAAGCTAGCGCCCCTCTCTAAACCCCGGCACCCGACCTCTCCCTAGCTACTTAGGTTTGAATGAATCAATTATGTCGATATCCTTTTATATGAGTCTCCAGTTCCAACGCGTACTTCTGAAACCCTTTCGGGGGATCTGGGTTGGGTTACAATCAATCTGGGGCTCCTTATAGTTACCTTTGATGGAGGCTCTGTTTAGGTTTCTTAATTCTACACAAAGCATTGAAGTGATTCCAAATTGATAGAGATAAATGTGTGTGAACTCCGAGAGGGAGGTGATCCCAAATTAAGAGAGGTAAGCGTATCTGAACTCCGAGAGATAAGTGGGTGTGAACTCCGAGAGATAGGTGGTTATAATTAAGAGATTTAATTGGGTATTAAGTCCGAGAATGAAGTGGGTATTGAATGGCGAGGAGGCTAGGGTTTGCCTTTTTCCTCAAAAAGTAAAATAGGCACAACTCCGCCGCGAAGATTGAGAGGGAAAAAGGCAGGTTCTAGAAGGGATAAGTGCGAGAAAGGAGGGATGGGAAAGATAGCGCAACGTATTGATGCAGGATGGGAAAGAGAAAGGTTGTGGTCGAGAGCCTCATATATTATATAGGCTAACCCTAAGCTTCAGAGAGCGATCAGCGGGCGGGATATAAAGAGATATTATGAAAGAAAGACGTCGTGTCTCACTATAACCAGTGATATGTATGTCTATTTGTTGCTGCTATTTGTATGCGGGATCTAACGAATGCGGGCGATTGATGACCAGGCGGCTATAGAGTTTGGGAGTTTGGTGTGGGATGATCAGACTTACGTTAGCTGCCCGCTTTATTTCCTAGTTTTGGAGTTCCCGACCGCTCCATATAGCAAATTCTCTGCATTCTGGCGCGGGGGGAGCAGCTTGGGAAGGAACGGTAGAACGCCTCCCGCACCACTTTTCTTCCGGTTGTTGGGAGGTCGGTAACGGAGGTGTACGTGATGCGAGGAAGGTTGGTTGCTCGCACTCTCAATACCTATTTTCCGACCTATCTCTTGTCGCTTTCGCTTGATCACGTCTCTTACCCCTTCCCCCCGCCATTATATAGAAAGGGGCGGCCTATTTCTTAGAAATTAAGAAATTTATTTAAGGGGAGCAGGAGTTGGAACTGCAAGAACGGAAAAAAGAAAGTCTGATAATGATGCCCCTTGTTCCGAAATTTTGCCAATTGGTCTAGTTCCCCGTCTATTTCCTCCTTTCCCTGTTTATCCATAGCTAACCGAATCACCTCACTTGGGCTTGGGAGCAGCAAATAACTAATATTCAGATATAAGTGAAAAGAGAATCGATGAGGTTTGACACGCTGGATCGATGGAACTAACTAGAGATGCCTTAGGCGAGGGATTAGGCGGCTATGGCACTGGAGATGCTGGAGGTTTTGCCTATTCTTGCCGAATGAATGGCACTAGCCGGGTGGGTGGACCTTGTTTCTTGACTGGCGCATCGGTTTCTTGATTGATTTCCTTTGTTTGGTCGGACCAGATACATTGGTTGACCATCAATCGATATGGGTGCAACTATCTAGTAGGCCAGAGTGTCTGTTCATTGTGGTGGGCCATCAACTAGCAGCTATTCCCCGAACCAACTGCCTCTGGTCTTCGTGAACAACCACCAACCAGGGCATGCCTACCTGGGCATCCTGGGTGGGTTAGGGGTAGGTGATAAGCCTGAGCTATGCATATAGTGAGCCTACCTGGGTATGCTTTTGGTGGGCCTACCTGGGCATTAGGAGGCCTACGAGATGCTCGGTAGGTGTGTCGTGCATTGTATTGAGGGAAGGTGGGTGCAGATGCCTTTCCTTCCAGGCAGGGTTACGAGAGCCATTCCTTTCCTTCTGTGAACTAATATCTCTAGAATAGGTAAGAGACTACTATCTCTAGAATAGGTAATCCCAGATAGCTTATGATACTGCCTATCCTAGGCCAGAATATAGCACTCCACACTACTATTAGATCTGAGATTACCTATCGCCCCAGAATAGATCAAGGCTATGAGACTGAGCCCCACCCAGAATATATAACTCCCCACCCCACTCTTAAGTATATGCTTTAGAATGACCTATCCCTACTACACTAACTAGGCATGATCTAATAGGCATGGGCTAACTTCCCTATACTTGCTAGGAATGGGCATGAGCTAACCTTCCTTCACTAGATACACATTTCCCACTACCTCACTAATGCTAGCTAGATGGGAGCTCACTTCCCTATACTCGCTAGATGAGCTAACTTCCTTCCCTATACTTGCTAGATGGGCTAACTTTCCTATACTCGCTAGGATAGGCATTATCTAACTTCCCTATACTCGCTAGATGAGCTAACTTCCTTCCCTATACTCGCTAGATGAGGTCTAACTACTACTATGCCAGGGAGATAAGTTAAGCGTAGGCCCCAGAATATCTTATATAAAGGCGATCTCACCTATACTCGCTAGGATGGGCATGAGCTAACCACTACTAAAGATAGCAATCCCCTGACTATAGATTGGTCAAGGTTCCTGGTCAATTCCCTCCCTTACACGATGGATAGCTCAGTAAGGATGGTCTTATTTACGATATTTAATTACCTAATTTATTTACCTAAATAGAGTATATAATACAATATACTCATCTGTCTTTTTGCTAGGCAGGTAGAGTATTTCTTCCCCTCAAATTCCCTCCCGGGCGGGAGGAAGTCCCTCTATCTCTCTCTTTCGGCTTGAGAACTACGAGTTTGAAATGAAGCCCTGAAATGACCCTGAAAAGCAAAAAGAATACTACTATTCGCGTGACCGGTGGAACGATGGAAGGGCATGGCCTCTGGGGTTAAGTTAGTAATCAAGCAATGGAGGGAGCATCATCACCATTAGAACAGAAATGACCCTGAAATGAAATGAAAGGACCTTACAGGGAATACTGTCTAGTCAGGCAAGACCAAAATAGTAAGGACCTTACCAGTAAGGACCTGACAGGAGAGAGAGTCTTTATTTAAGGCTCTCTATATTTCTGTCTCTGTCTCCAGCCTGTCTTTCCGGCACTGTCGGTTCTCCTCCGACCTAACCAGGTGAGGCTTGGGTCATGGGCCATAAGCTATCCATCATTTGACTTATCCAACCACCCCACCCAATAAGTAAACCAAGGGGCCCACCACTCGAACGCACCAGCTATTTCCCCATTTCTGCACCCTCCCTAAAAGTAAATGAACTGGTATTTGATGGGCGAGATTATGATCGATGATTCGAGCAGAGATCCCATACGATGCTAAAGCGTAATTACATATATAATAGCAGCTCGGAGTTGGTCGAAATGAACAAAATCGATCTCTCAAAATAGCATAATTACATATCTAATTCATGACTGGATTGACCTTGTCAACTCGTATCGGATTGATTTCTTCTTTTCTCAATTCTTCGATTGTGTAATTACGTATATAATAATCTGAAATCTCTCAAGAATGACTAACGG
>Ga0316212_1000020_pt1 | contig 15875 bp, 12 predicted proteins | sample NRE1metagenome_FD_207799 | JGI IMG/M metagenome (GOLD analysis project Ga0316212, IMG submission 207799) | Spruce roots microbial communities from Maridalen valley, Oslo, Norway - NRE1 | ecosystem: Host-associated > Plants > Roots > Unclassified | place: Norway: Oslo | collected 2017-09-14
CCATGAAGGATTCCGGGGCAAGGTGATTGATTGAATAGTTTTGTAACAGAAGGAAGGCCACCATTAGGTGGGAGGGCGATAGTGTTTCCCCATCATCGATTGAGTCAACCCAGCCTATTGATTTGATTCCGGAACTAAAAAAACCAACCCCCAGCATCAGCAGATCGATGGAGGAACGGGTCGAACACAACAATCAATATTGTTGCCCTGGTCCGGTTCTCACATATTGGTATGGTAGCTTGGGTTGCCCAGCAGTATTCATCATCTTAGTAGTGAGCGGGTCTTCATCCATCCAGTTTCTCAATATGAGCAACTATGTCTCGAGTAGTAATAGAGTTACCAGTTTTCCGATCGATATGGTCAAGGCTGAGTAATATCAGTCAGTTCGGGGATCACTAGTCCAGTCCAAAGCTGGCAGGGGCAATCGACTTTGTGACAGCTCGGGAGGGGAGATATTAACTTACTCTGGGTTGATCATCGGTGGGGTGAGGTTCGCAATGTGGGGTAGTAGCCTAAGACCTGCTAGACCATTCAATATATGTATGAATATTATATGCCAACAACGTATATAAAAAACAGATTCGTTTGGGTTGTACCGTGAAAGAAGTGTCCAATATATATTCGGTGGTAAGGTCCCGTATTCACATTGCCCAGTTATAAGTAGATCAATATGTATGTGGATAGTGGAACCAATGTGATATGGGGGCACGGCTCAATACAGTCAAGTGAGGAGAAGGAAAAGGGTCTATATTCACATAGGGAGTCCGATGGTGACCAACAACCATAACCCTCCCTCCACCTTAGGGTTCAATGTGGATCTACACGGGTTTCTGTCCATCCATGGGCAAAACCATTCGTTCGTTTTTACCAGAACGGGCATAGGTCCAAACACCAGCCAGGCAGCATGATCACTTCGTTACTACCCCTAACTACGTGAAGGCGAGGGTTAACCTCACAGGTCAGGGTTAACACAACGGGCAGTAGGGTAACAGGTCAAACCAGAGTGAAGCCAATTAGCCTTACCTTTCAGTGTTCACCTTAAGGTCAATAAGGTCAATAAAAAAATAGATTATTCCCTTCGTTGTCCAATACCGACCAATGGAAAAAGCATCTTACGATCACAAAAGGGCGGAATATCTGTCCTATACTTTCGCACGCTCCCTCACCCTTTTTCTTATCTCCTTGGCTTTCTTTATGCACTTCACTTGACTTATTTCCTTGGCCTTACTGTTTCAGTGCAGTTTGCCATATATCGGTACCTGCAATATCTATTAAGGTAGGGGCAGTCCACGGGGTTTTCAATCTTTCCATCCGTCAGGCGACTTATTCACTGTGACTGAATCACACTAACCCCGCGAACTGTGTGAACTTGACCTCGTATCGCACCTAAAACAAGAAAACAATAAGGAAAGCAACCTTACCTGCCTACCTTGACTGATTCTGGGGATTCGATCCAGCCGCAGGTTCCCTAAAATCAGTCTTTGTAGGCAGGTGCAGGTTAAGTTTACCTACGAGGCATCAGTATAAGTTGAGGTTGACCTTGAACCAGTAAATGTGCCAGTGCTAGCAGCTTCTTTTCCAGTCGCATATAGAGTGACCGTTCGAGAATAAGCATCATAACCCATTTAAGTAGATCCACCGGTAGCGGGAGTTTCGGATCCTCTAGTTTCAATAGCCGAAGAACAGACGGCCAATGGGAGAAGTAAGCGGGTGAATGAAGCCCGATGTAGCTTATTTTATGCGAAGTGCAAAGTCATGAGAGACGGTACGAGAGCGAGAGCCATGCCCAGAAGCGGTACGAGAAGCCATGTATGTCCGGTATCACGCCACACCAAAACAGGCTAAGCTACCCGTCCAAGTGCTGAAGGAACAGCTGGAGGTAAACCATCAATGATCGCTGTAGCCATCAAAGACAGGGGCCTCTTCATCAGCACCTAAGGAAGCAGCAGCTCTGCGTGCAAAGCCTGCTCGAAAGCCTATTTCATATCCTCCAGTCGGAGATAAATACCCACCTCCAGTTGTTGACCCGAAACCGGTAAATGATCCCGCTGGGGCAAAGACTACAGTTGAAACGGTTGTTGATCTGGTATCATACCCATATCTAGTAGCATATCCGGCAGATCGAGATCCAGAGCTAGATGCGGGTTACCTAGTGCTATAGCCCGTTCCAAAGCTATAAGTTTCTTCGCCACCAGCATCACCCCGCTCAGATCGATATAAAGTAGCAGTTCGTTTAGCATATTTTCTAGTTCGATAGCCAATTGGGTCTTTGTCTCGCTTTAGTGTTGGTGAATCTATCTTTGCTCCTAGTGATCGATGCCCATGTGCACAAAGTCGGAACGCTAATAGCCATGTGCACTTGGAACTCCATAGGATGTGCATAAAGTTAGAACAAGTAGGTGGTTGATTCCACCAACTGGGACTGAAGGATCTGCTACAGGATATGGATATGGATCAAGGTAAACTAGCGCTACTTATGCCTCTGCTTCTATTGACTCCGCTTCTTATGCCTTTATCACCCCTGCTTCCTCTCTTGCTGCGGGCTCTCTAATGATGGGAACTTGCGGGGATACCGGCTCTATGACCGGCAAAGATGCTACTAACACTAGGATACGGACTGGGGAGCTTCCTGTGCTTTCTCTGTCTACTGCCGAATCTACTGCTGAATCGACTGAGTAACCACCAGAATCAACAGAATGAACTGGAAGGGATGCTGCTGCTGTATCTGCTTCTGGATCTCGATATGGAACAAGTTATCAAACTTGGGGGTATGCAAGTGTAACTTATACTGGGACTGTTACTGGGTAAACTCGATCTTTGACTGGAGGATATGAAACTGGTGGACAAAGGGAAGCTGGGACAGGAATAGACACCGGGCGAGGTTCTGCTGCAGAATAGAGGCATGTCATTATATAAGTTGATGAGTACCTCCACCTCAATCTACTATTGAACCCCTCTGCTCTAGGCGAATGCCACCTCGTATACCCTATTTGTATGGAGAGCTGATCACTCTATTTTATATAGGTTATCCACTACACTAACCCAAATTTATTGTTTGCCACGAAGATTTTCTCTACACATTGAATTAATCCTAATGGGTATGTATATGGTGATTCTCCCTATTCGTTTCTATCTCTATCACTTGCGGTCTACCTTGCATTGCTCCCACAGCTTATAGCTTATCCTGCTTTATCACCCTCATTGGTTACTTATCCGCATTACCCTCATTTACTACCTTTGCTGGTGGGTCATCTTATAGTACCCTTTCATCCTTCGGGTCCACCTATCACTCTTTTTTATTCTATCTTAGGCCCTCCTCCTCCATCATAACCTGTCTCTCATATTAGGGACTCCTTTGCTTCACACCCTTCATGTTGAGCCCCCCGACTAGTTCACAAGCCTAGGAGGTCTGCTGGTGTCCTTAGGAATTACACTTCTTTGGTAGATTTCACCACCCATTTTGTACCTTAGATCTAGCTAGTGATGACTCTCTTTCATTAGCTCTGAGTAATCCTACATCACGAGTTTGTATACCCACCCTTCTAAATGCCTAACACCCGACCACTTTATTGCTAAGATAATAATTAGGTCCTCCATATGAATCTGTTGATGTAGTTGGTATAGACCATGATCTGTTACTTATTTTAGGTGCCATTCCTTCCTGATAGTCTTATCATTTACCCATAGAGAGTTTGACATGTCGCATGACCCCTAGGTCTTATTTCCATCCCCTAGTCATGTCTGTAAAGAATGAATCATCTTCCTTCTAGTCTAAACAAAAATGAACTAGGATTGTGTCCTACCTCAGATACATTTGAGGAAGGTAATCACCTCCTCATTGATGACATTATGGATATAGATATAGGGTCCCTAGGTTGCCCTAGAATCCCAAAGCTTAGGGCAGGACTCTCCCCTAAAGAGGTTGAATGGGCTCTACTTTTCTAGTTCGAGGATGTTTTGTTTTGTGGGAATATTTAGACTTGCCTAGCATGGATGAATCCTTTGTTTCTAACAGTATCATTCTTAAACTATATTTTAATTCAGTAAAGAATAAGTTTCGCTATCATCACCTTTAAGTTAATGCCTTGGTTTACTTTACAAGGAAATCTAGAAGCTTTTGGATGCTAACTTAATACAATCTACAAATTACCTTGATTACATTGAAAGCCCGAAGAACGTTGTCTTCTCGAGGGCGAAGCCCCAGGGTTGTCTTCTCAAGGGCGAAGCCCGAGGTCTCCATCTTGGTCATAAAATAGAAGGGATCACCCTGACCATGAAGTGTCCTGCGGAGCTTGTGTCCTGCGGAGCTATCCCCACTTGTCCTTGAAAAGAAGAAGACAAGCCAGAGCCTTGAGGAAGACCAAGGGAAAGCTCAAGGGACTCATCTTGACCATTAATTTGAAGTAAAGGGATTTGACTTCAATTCTTAATGTCCCTAAAAAGGACGAAAGAGTAATTTATTGCTTGCCCGCTGCCCCCACACCAAATAAGTAATTCAGGGATTTCTTGCTTTCCCGACGAAGGTTATTTATTGCTCCCCCATAAGGGTGAGGAGGGGAAGGAAGATTGAAGGCAATGATTGAAGCTTAATTACATATGCGTCTCCCCTTGATGAATACTCTATATGACTGTCCCATTCAAATAATAGCAGTAATCAGGGCGGGCTGGGCTCTCTCCCCACACCATTTCCCCTTGAGAGCTGCTCTAGACCCATCATCCCAATAGCAGGAAAGAGGGCCATGTTTAAGATTCATTTGCCGGATCAGAGAGAGTCAATTCTACTGTTGCTAGTCGAACTTCAGCGGATAGATCGGTTGGCTCTAACAAATTCATTGTATTAATTTGAAATCCTGCAACAATAAAGTAAACCCTCCCATAAATCATAAATTGGAGGGGGTGCTTGCCTTCTTATTTGTTTGGTATTGGAAGGCGGAGCCTGACCTAAGAATCGTTGTATCGATAGGAAATAAATAGGCTATCCAACCGTGGGCAGTGATCCAACATGCGATCTTTATGCTTAAGAGTCGAGCTTGACAGCAATCCTTTCACAAGCCCAATCTTCGTTTCTCGAATCCGTCAACGGACAGGGAAAGAAGGTCTTTTACCAGCGATATGCCGCTCTCGTGCTAAGGTCAAGGTAGATATTTTTTTCATGGCAATAGAGATATGAAAAGCTGGTGACAGAGACAAGAGCAGCGAAGCGGGGTCTGCTTTATCAGTCATTTTTAAATTAAAATAGTAGAGGTGTAACCGATCTGTCAATATGTGCCAGTGGGAGTCACAGGCAGTCTTCTTGCGCGTGCTTTCTTCTTTCAATACCAGACATGGAACTACTAGATCTTTCCATTCCATCCCGAGAGTTAAGCGAAGCGTAATCTAGCGCAAGAGTTTCAGTGAGCGAGCATGGAAGCGCTAGCATACAGGTTAGCGTGGAGTGGTCAGTAGAGCTTCGTTCATCTATCTGTCCACGTAGTAGTAGGTGAAGCAAGAGGTTCCTTCCCAGCAGCTGCGATGTTAGACATTCCACTTATCTCTTCTCTTTTTCCTCCCCGTTCTGCCTTGATTCATTCTCTTGATCCGTCCATTGAAGCATTCTTGTGTACCGGAACAGAAAATAAAATGTGTTATTCAGGAACCAGCAAAGCGAACGGAGCTAGTCCGATCAGCTCAGTAATGCGTAGTAAGTACGATTTTATTTATAAATGTCGGTAGGAAGAGCACTCATGTTGTTTTCCTGGCAAGAGAAAGGAACAGAGCTTTCGCTCGAATAGTTCGTCGTGAGACAGCTCATAGCTTGGGATTAGGCGTGGCCGGTCAGGATCAGAGTACAGGTACTGCCTTAGTAACAGTTTTCGGACTATATCAATAGTACGGGGCCTGCAGTTAGCTTTCATTTTGTTTTGTCTTTAATAGTAGAGGTGCCTATCAACATGGGTAGGAGTCAAGACGCTTCCTTCTTCCAATACCAGAAATGTGGAACAGACGATCATGGGCAGATCTTTCCATTTCATCTCGAGAGACTAGAGCGAGCACACGGGATTCACTGAGCGTAGCATGGAAGCGATAGCACAGAGCAGGAGGTTAGTGTGAAGTAGTTTTCGGTAGAGCTTCGACTCATTGATTGATTGTGGTTCGCCTAAGTGGCGAGTCAGTCCAAGAATGTGATATAGAAAGGTTATTCCACCGATACACTGTGGTAGGGTTCGCTCGTTTGTCCATGCATGAGCAAAGAAGCACAGCGTGGGTAGGGATGAAGTAAGTGAAGCAAGAGGTTCCTTCCCAGCAGCTATGATGCGAGAGCTTTCGCCTCTCTGTTTTCCTCCCCAACCTGTGAGAGGTCTTCTCGTCTCACCTTGTTCCTTCCTCATCCCTAGAAGGGGGCCCCTGATTCCAAACCTTTATTTAGCACCGTCCTTCCTTCTCTCCGGCAGCGAGCTTCTTCTGACCCCACCGTCCTGTGCTAGTGTCAAAGCAAGAAGGAAGTACGTCGAGAGACCTCCCAGTCAGCGTAGAAAGAAAGAGAACGGAGCGAAGGCAAGCATCTGTATCCGCGCTAGCGTAGCGGAACTATAGCTTCGAATCTGCTTTCCTCAATGACTCAGCTAGTGAAAGAGAATCGGCATCCGGCTTTCAATCCGATGTCAGGTGCAAAACAAGTCCATCTTTCTTAAATCTGTCCCCAGCGTGTCACGTGCTTGGTCGATTCTTTCGTGTGATTGTTAGTGAGCCGAATTCGAGAGGAAAGTCCAACTGCCGATATCCCGAAATGTAATATGGAGAGCATTCTGACATCAGTTATCGGGGAAGACTCGACATAGTAGCTCTCGCATACAAAACATCGATTCCGGGGCCCCCTATGGGGAATTCTTTTTCCGATCCAACCCACGTGAAAGCAATGCCTACGATCTTGGTCTTTCCCTAACGCATAGCTTGAAAGTGGAAGGTGCTCCTTGAGGTTACAATCTCGAGGAGGTTACAATCTCGAGTACTCTTTCTTGATTCTATCATAACATTCTCTTCTCGCAAGATGCTCCTACAACTACTGAAATAGAGGTAATTTACCCAACAATGGCACCTGAGACAGTCGATTCAGCAATTGCTTCAGAGGAAGAAGCTGTGAGACAAGAGATGCGAAACTTGAATCATCAAGATGTTCGTTCTGCGTAAACGCATCTTCTTGAGAGGTGTGTTGCAAGAGACAGAAATGAATCAGAGGTAGAGTCTCCTGTCGAAAGATATTGTTTCTACGACCGATGGCTAACCATAAAAACGAAAGAATGGGCAAGAGGATCCCAGAAAGATGGCCACAAGATGGAAGTTTTTCGTAGTCCCCATGAACCATTTACGTATGGATTGAAAGTGTCGAAGCAAAAGAGTCTACTTTCAAAGGATTGCAATAGAATTACCCATTCTGTTTATAAAGCAAATTAGGCCAGCCCGAACTTCCTCCCTTACATTACCAGAAATGGATAATCGTAGTAGTATACCTACTCGTAGAGGCACCTTCCGGACCAAGGCAATAGCAAACTCGCCCCACAAAGTGGTCAAATTGTTGTGCTTAAAGTTAAGCTTGGCTTAGGCAAAGCAGCCGGGAAACCAATCCAAGAAGAGCAATCCGGATAAGTGCCAAAAGGGGTCAAGAGTAACCTCATCGATCGACCCAATTCCTGCGTATGTTGGTCTAGCTGTCGTGTCACCTTTAGTAAGTGATAGAATTTTGATTCCTTTTGGGAATTCTCTTCCTTCTCGCCCTATCCCGTTCGTGAGGTTTTCCCGACTGGCAATATTAAAGTATTTTTCGTCGGTCAATCTAAATATCTGTAATCAAATAATTGTAAGCATGTGCTGTTTGATACTCATTGGTAAAGGAAGAAGTCGTACCAGACAAGTTCAATCAGTAATGGCTGCGAGGCACCGAGTCTGAATAGGCATCAACAAGCACATAGATGTCCGAGGAAGCAAAGGCTAGGGCAGTTGGCGGAGAGGTAGAATTGAACTTCCTATGACCGATTTCTAAGCGGAGAATCAAGCGAAAAGGTCTTTAGTGATCTCCCACGTAGGGGTCAAAAACGACTTGTCCAAGCAAATACTTTCTAAGATGTTCTCATTCGAATGATGTGAGGGTATTTTATTGTGGATACAATAGGAAACTAAGGCATCTAAAAAGCAACCGGCAAAGCCCCTTCTAAAGTTGTTGGTGGGCTTGACAAGTCCAATTATTCTCATTTCTGAGATGCTTGCTATAAATAGCCCATAGGCAGATCTCCTTTCAAGGTCAGGTGAGACCTTTCTGGTTGATCCTACTAATGATCATGCGATGAGGCATTTTAACAACTCATTTATGAAATCCTGCTTTCGATGAGGCTAAGACAGGCCAAAGATCAACAGAACGGGATCTTTCTTTTCCAAGTAGGTCTCTCTTCGATCTTTCGAACGAGAACTCATCGTGATGGGTAGGTGTATCACACCGGAAAGCTCGCCCGCCTCTGTTTAGTCTTTCTTGGATGAACAAAATACATTCCCTTGTCGGTTAACGCAGACTTGGATGCCTATTCTGATGCGGAGGGATCGCCCGCTTCGTCCGACCTATCATGCAAAGCAACTTCCTTCTGGTCTTGACTTCGATGATGACACGATCTTTATTATCAAATTCTTTGGTGACACAATCTGTGCGAACTGGTGCCATCTTCCTTTTGTGCTTTGCATTCTTATCTGTCATCTCGACTTCACTTCTTTAACAACTATAATTCACGATTCACCTCGCTCAGTGGTTGGGGCGGTGGGAGCGAGTGGAGTATGCGAAGCGAGCACTAAGGTTGGTTTGTAGATCTCCCGGGAAGAGGTGTTCTTGTCTCCATTCCCCTATCTTTCCTCTTTTGAGACCAATCAATATGGATTCTCTCAAACCTCACCGGTCATCAATGAGGGAAAAGAAGCATCGACATTATATAGAATTCCTTTTGTGATCCGAGCACGCTACCGCTCTGAGGGATTCGCTGCGCTGTGTGTCTTCCTTCTCCGCTTTCAGATAGCATTGTCAGTCATTGATGCGAGAATCTTGTTTACAATTTATTTGTGGAACAAGAAAGAAAGGACTTGACTAACGACATTCATTCTCGCTCTAGCTCTTCGTTCGGTCTTTTTCTATCGCGATCAGTCTCTTTTAACTCATACTGACAACAGTAATTCAAAACGCACTTCCTGACCAAGCAGTTGGACAGACAGCCGTTGGGATTGACTGATAGAAATACTAGTCCAAATACTAATCCCAAGCCCTTCGACAAAGCACACTGCACGAGGAAGAGCTAAAGCGGAATGAGTTTTACAGGTGTCGGACAGGGAGATCGTTTTCCTTTCTCAAATATATTCCATATATGGTATGGTACTGTTGGCTGAGCACTAAACCGATCGTGATAAAGCTTCACATGTTGGCATTCCACCTGTGCTTCACACTCAAAGAAGTAGGGATGGAGGGTGGGAAAGGAACAAGCTTCAAAGAAGCATTAATTAGAACATTCATAGCTTGGGATTTCCTTGTCGTTCTTCGCCTATCTATCTCTAGAATAGCATGATATCGGTCCTAGTCCCATTTATCCGTAAGAGGAGTAGCGCTATGCCTTCTGTCAAACAGCCCATTTTATTCTAATAATATAAAGTGTTATTCCTATTCTATTTTGTTTGGCATTTCTCATTTCCGGAGTTTGAGCCCCGATTAGTGAAGGACCAGAGAAGCTATCTAGTGTTTAATCGGGTATAGAACCAATGGGGGATGCTTGGTTACAATTCCGAATCAGCAACTATATAGCGTGACTAAGGCGCAACGGAGCAAAGAAGCAAGGGTACGAGGTAAGTGCGTGCGTTTGAGTATACAGTGATATAAGATCCATTCTTGCTTTCCTTCATCCAATACATCTCGACCGAGACGCTACTTGTACCTACGTGCTCTGTCTCGTCCCTCCCCATTCACAGATCACTTGATCTCCCTTGGATCTAAGCGAATTCTGTACTCGGTTCCGATCCTCTCACTCATTAGGTGGGAACTTCTATCTCATTCATTAGCTGATCTTAACATATGATATTTACTCCTTCAATCACGAATCATTACATTACGATATTGACTCATCAATCACTCCTCTAATCGCTAGCTAAATCACTAGGCATCGTACCATCATTCACTCTATCACATCCAGGGGACACACTAAGACCAGGGGACATCTTTCACTCATTCAGGATATCACATACGGTAGGATAAACCATTCTTCATTAAAAAGACCTATCACAAAAGCTATTGTTATCAAACAAGACCTACAGAAGGACACATCTATCAGGTCAACAAGTCTTCTCATCCATTAATATAAGTTTAATTCTGATTTTATCAATAGGGGATTACGCATCTGTCCTATTTGTTGGGGAACTATGCATAACAGTCAATTCTCTATAATTATTAGCTGCTCGTTACCATACAGAATAACATTATCCATTGCTCATTAAATATTGAAGCATGCATTATATAATAACATCGCATCTCATTTCCCTCTCTGATGAAGCTTGGAAATACAGTTATTATTATAATTGAAAACCATCATTCCACTCATTTCAGTGCTCCAAATGCTGAGTCTAATAAGAGGTCGTCGTTCCGATCTGTAATCGTAACTGAAATATGCAGATATATCTATATACAATGCAGTTAGAGAGATTCTGAGCTTCGTGATCGCGCTTCTCTTCCAGATCGATACCCAGATGCAGATCCATTACCCGCAACATACCTTCCGTTTTTATAGCCCGTATTCCTTCCTATTCTAGTAGCAGAGGCATAGGTAGGAGCAGTAGTTTTAGTTACATAGCTATAAGCTAAGGTACCTGGAGCAGCTACAGAAGCAAAGGTAGTAGACCCTGTAGGTGAAGCTGTTGATGCTGTAGTTGATCCAAATACAGATCGAGAGCCATAAGCAGCACTACTAACACCAATGGTAAGGGTAGCATATCCAGTCAATCCAGTACTAGTAGCTAAGATACCCAGCATCAATAGCAAAGCTAGCAGAGATACCAATAGCAAAGGTAGCATACCTTCCAGTTCCATGTCGAGAGCGGCTTAGCCGATGATCCCAACCCATACCGAGATGCAGATCCTTATGATTATAGGCACCACATATGAACTTCTGGTTCGGCCGAGTATAATACGATTCATCCATTTGAACCCACTGGTTAGGAAGAATAGACAGACCTATCTTTTAATGCCTGAACCTTATAGTTATCCACCTGAAGACCTAGCCTGTTTTCCCTATACCACTTGATGATTCATGAAGCGCTTAGGAGGAGGTAGGTACTGCTTAGACCTTCTCTTATCAGCACCGGATGGATAAACCCCTTACCCAGAATTTATTACTCCCTTCTCATCCTAGGATATGGAGTTATGCCCCTTACCAATCCATTGATGAAGCCAGGAATACGAGCGAGGAGGGGAAGCATCTATTAATCCTTTATTTACGTGCATGTCACCAACCACCTGCAAGAACTAGACCTGCCCTATACACACTTGCTTCATTAATTGCTTAGTGCGTGGGACTGACAGAGACCTTTACGAACGGGATGAACCAAGCTTACCCTTACCCTTTATGCCCATCATACATCACGTAACACCATCACGTAGTACCCCCTATACGACTTAGATTAGCAAGCGATACAGCTTCCAGAACACTGAATTAATAATTCAATTATCCTGGGTACCACTATGAATATTGTCCCGGCTGCATACTCTTGAGGAATTATTTACCACTCCAATCCTAGGAAGAGACCTAATACCCTTTCAGTTTAGGAACTGTTAACCACCCTTCTACAGACAGTATCACATACAGCGAGTGCACCCCATCCATCACTACGTATCCACCCTTAAGACCTAGACCTTGTAGCCCTAGAACACTTGGATGAATTAAGCGCTTCAGAGAGAGGTACAACTAGAGACCCGGCATAGCATGGATGGATGGCATTAAACCAACCTTCTTAACCTTTCCCCCCTTACTGAAGTGTTTCCTAACTACCTGTATATCTTCAGACCTTGTAGCCCTAGAACACTTGGATGAATGAATCACTTAGTGAGTCGGGACTGCTATCAGGACGGACAGACGGGTTCAGACTACCTTACCTTGACTTTATTAATGCCTGAACCTTATAGTTACACCTTTAGACCGAGACCTGCTATTAGCCTTATACCACAACTTCATGAAAGCGCTTAGGGAGGTACGTACGGTAGGTACAGCAGCTAAAGAACCGGGCGGAATGGCATGGCATTGATGGCATGAAACAACCCCTTCTTACCCTTACCTCTTTCTTAACTTCTTTGTTTCCTAACTACTTGCCCTATACCACAACTGAATGAGGCGCTTAGGAGATATCGCTAGGAACCCCCTTCTCTTAGAAGCTTGTATCAGGACGGGTTCAGACTACCTCATCCTTACCCTTCCCTTACTACCCCACACGTATCACCTTACCTCTGTACACCCCTCTTATCCACACAGTCTTGTTACTTGCTTTTATATACGTATTTTGAAGTAAGGTATTGTCCCAACAGGGGGTAGTCAGCAGTGCCACCAGGCCAAGACACAGTGGGAAGGCACCAGGAGGACCAGGCACGGCCGACCCACGCAGGGTCATAAGAGCCCCTAAGTACAAAAATGTCCCAACATGGCCTTTTATAATGCAGAAAAAGATACCCCTCATCTGGCCCCTCCATCTGGAGCACTACAGTGTAACTAGAGGGCAACAGTGCAATGCAGGATGAGTCTTTGAACTTTACTCATCGCTGCCCTTGCCCTAGGAAGGACAAGCGGCTTCGCTCCTCTCCCCTATGGTCGAGCGTTCAAACCCTCACCCATGAATGGATGAGCGACTTCGTTCCTCGCCCTTTTTTGGTCGAGTCACTTAACGTACCTTTTGTAATTTGCCAGAAGAAGGATGGGGTGGCAATGTGTTACCACCTTCATTCACCTCTGCTCTTTCTTCTGATGAGCAGGACAACTCTGCCACATCTTTTGCCTTCACAAATTGGATCTTGGTGTCCATGGTCTTTTCCTCTCTACCATTGAAAGCCAGCTTCATTCGCCTCTGCTCTTTCTTCTGATGAGTAGGCCAACTCTGCCACATCTTTTGCCTTTACAAATTGGATCTAGGTGTCCATGGTCTTTTCCTCTCTACCATTGAAACCCTTATGGTTGACCCTCAGTTCAACTACAATGGGGCTTAGGATGCCTTGCCTTCTCTAGCCTAGCCCTTGTCCTTCGTAGCCCATCTACCTTAATAATTGAAAACCAATGCCTCTTGTATGCTTTTAAAAATAACCAAGATGTTCTTAAGAAAGGTCTAAAAGAGATCAACTTACCATGCTTGACTCCGTAATGGTGTTGGCTTCTACATTAACAATGGAAGGTTGCTTTGCTTCCTAGCTCTCTCCTACAACTGCTTGTAGCTTTGTCAATGCCTTCTCCTTCTCTTCCAACTCTTGTTGTAGCTGAGCCATCATTCAAGTGAACCTCTCTTGCCAAGCATCCAACTGAATAACCTTCTCTCTCAATTGCACAAGCTAAATCTGCTCTTGTCCCAATCAGCCATAACCGCTACGAAGGAGTCTTTACAATGAATGAAACGATCCTTTAGCAATGGCAACAGTTTTACAGAGGTCTCTAGGTTCTTTTCCATCTCCACCATCTTCTAGTAATAATATGAACCTTCTCCTTCAAGTGCTTTTTCTCTTCTTTAAGCTGCACATTGATGACTCAAAGGTTCACGTTCAGGCTGGAGGATCGGCTGAGATCCCTAGTTTGTTTCGACTCGACCCACCTGTGAAAATAGAATATTTCCATCGCCCCGTATATTTTTATTTATTGTTAATACGTAGATAATAGTGAGAAAGTAATCCTTCTCAAAGCACTAATACGAACTGATTAACAACTAACTCTATTTATAAGAAACAGAATAAGGTAATAACTAAATAAACCAGATGTTAATACGTATATAATATAATTCCCTACTATTAATATTATTTGGCCCACCCTTTTATTTAAGTTGTTAATACGTATATAATACTTTGGATGAACCCTTTGGCTTTGGTTATCATCAGCTTGAAGGTGACGTATGGTAATACGGAGTTAGCACGTGCACAGGAGGCGACATACGCTAATCCAGGATTCTAAAAGTCATGGAGGCACCATGCACTAGCCAAGGACAGTGCGATTCCCGTGCGACATACAATAATCTGGAGTTAGCGCGAGCATGAGAGGTGACATACACTAATATAGAGTCATCACAAGAATGAAGACGACGTATGATAACCCATATTTAGCGCAAGCACAGGAGGTGACTTACATCAATAGGGATTTGATCCAAGTACAGGAGGTGACATCATTAATGGGGAGTTGATGCAAGCACAGGTGGGGACATACATCAACCCGAGGTCAATGCAAGCGCAAAGAATAACAATGCCAATGGTATACCAATGGAGGAAAAGGAAGTGAGGGGAGGATATTACACTACTACATAAGGGGCTCCATAGACGTAGGATTATGGAATGGAAATTACTAAGGGGACAACTCAGGAGAGTGACCAAAGAAACAATAGTTGATCCTAGCTAGGGAGAGGTTATCTCAAGTAGGGTCATATCCGATATAACGACGTAGAGGGGACCCATCTATGGATGACACAACCAAAGCAAAGGGAGAGAGAGGGGCCATGAGAAAGGGGCGAAGCTTTCCCTGAGCATCGAAGGGACAAGGAAAGTGGAAGAGGAAGAGGAAGCAAAAAGGCACAAGAGGCTTGGAGAAGGAGAAGGCAAGGGGCGAGACACAAAAGATAGAGCACTACTAGGCAGGAGGTTGCTAGGGCTGACAACAAGAGGTCCAAGCTGTCCCAATCAATTTCCCATCAGGGATGGGGCTTCATTCAACTTGAAAAACTCATGTGAAAAGATGGGACCCTTCTTAGGTTAGCTAAGATCACCTTGGGCAACAGACGAAAGGATGAGGAAAGGAAAGAAGGAAAAGGGAAGGCGAGAAAGGGGAGGAGCTACCCCAAGTAGATCAGGACAGGCGCATAGGAGAAGAGACAGAAGGATCAAGTGATCCAAAACAACCTCGAGGAGGCATGCCTTCTAGGTGAAGGTGGACAAGAAGAGGGGTAAGAGGGCAACGAGGCAGTCCTGGAGGTCAACCGCTCATCACGTTTAAGGTGTGCTAGAGAAGGTTTGGTCTCTAAGTCTCGAGAGGTTTTGTTGAGAGATCCTATAAGGTAATAAGGAGGCTCAGGGGAGTTAAGAGGAATTTAAACCCATGCTTGTAGCAGGGGGAGTTCTCCGAATTCTTCCGATGTAGCCTTGGGTGGGGGAGAGGGTACAATGTAAAAAGGTTGAGGAGGAGAAACTCATCTTGAGTAAGTGTAAGGTTGAGATGTCTTAGCTTGTTTATGGGTAGTGCGGCATTGAAAAGTGAGAACTTGGATTGGGGGAGACTGTGAACCCTACTTGGAAGAATAAGATTGCCTCCGTTGAAGGACATGACATTCATCTGTGTTGTTCATTTTGCATTTATGATACTTGCACCACTTGTTTGAACTATGGAAAGGGTCGGAACCTGAGTCTTTGTGATTAGTTGTATGAGTACCTATCTCGGGAGAGGGCACCTCATGCTCCTCACACCAGATGATCTCAGCGAGGGAGCAAGCTCTGGCTGGGAAAAACCGGATCCTTCTCCCAGATTAGGTGAAAGGTCTGGTTCATCGGTAGCATTTCCTATTCGCCCATTCCGATCAATGATGTTGGCATTAGGAATAGATGTCGGACGTTCTCTCTCTGCGCCAACCGAATAAATGAAAGGCTCTATTGCTATTCG
>Ga0316212_1000021_pt1 | contig 15614 bp, 11 predicted proteins | sample NRE1metagenome_FD_207799 | JGI IMG/M metagenome (GOLD analysis project Ga0316212, IMG submission 207799) | Spruce roots microbial communities from Maridalen valley, Oslo, Norway - NRE1 | ecosystem: Host-associated > Plants > Roots > Unclassified | place: Norway: Oslo | collected 2017-09-14
ACTACCGGAGATATTCGTGTTATTTCGTCTACACTGGTTTGTACACGAATGCGTGGGTTATACCGAGTACTTGGTGAATTATAAACCGCTTCAAATCTTCGTTTTCGAGAGGGATAATCAACTCCGCGGATATCGATCGAAACTTGGGAACGCGTATAGGTATTATTTTTCGGGAACCATAACAATTGAAATGGGTAGTCCGTATCGGTATATGAGATATTTTCGTGTTCCGATCTTTCCATTTTATGTACCCATCTATTGGGTGAAGTATCTCTCGGATATTCGAAAATTAATTGGTTATCCGTAAAGGCTTCCTTTTCGTTTCTCAATAATTACTTGAAGAGTCCGCAAGGTTATACCGAGACCTACCTTCCCCTCGACTATAGGGGGGGTATAACCGATAGGTTTCACCTTGCTGGGCTGGCTGAATCGAAAGACTTGTTCTTGCCGGCGGCTACTTAGATTTATTCCCTTAAAAGCCTGAGCTCTGCTCAAGGGATAACCTTACCTTCGCAGAGCTCAGGTGATTAACTTACCTGAGCAGAAGGGTTGGTTATCCTTACCTTTCGCCTTTCAGGACCTTATCTGAGAAGGATTCACCTTTCATTCAGGTGATAAGACCTACCTTTCGCCAACCCTACTAGATAGGCCTTTCAAAATAAGACCTTAGACCTACCTTTCAAGGTCAATCTTTCATGAAATAAGGGCTTAGGAGGCCCTTTCAAGGCCTTATTCTCGAACGAAGGAAGGATTCACCTTAAAATAGGACCTTTAAAGGCCTTACAGTATTCACCCCGAACGTGACTTTAAAGGCCTTACTGGGAGCCATGCCTTATGTAAGTATTCCCCGCCTCCTTTTCTTGATGGGCTAAAGTATGGAATATAAGGAGATGGCTGTCCTAACGGTAACCTCCGCTAACTCACCCCCGCCTTGCCAAGCCTTAGCCTTAGTGTAACGAAGTATACTTACTTATTTCCTTGGCCAAACCAGCCAGCAGACCTTTCGCCGTATCAAATTTGAGGATCTTTAGATTAAAGACCAACGGGCCGCCATCGAAGAAAATAGGCTAGCACGTGAAAGGGCCTTACCATGCCTGCTATTTTTCACCCGTATTCTCCTAACGACTTTTCTTGATGGGCTAAAGTAGTGATAGTGTTATGGAGTTATGTCTTCTCTTTATGCACGACGATACCTGGCTAATTACCGAAATTAGATAGGACATTACTGAAAAGAAACACTTCGTCTAATAAATCCAAAGAGTTATGTCACTACTATTTTCCTTGGCCCCCTTGGCTTTATTATCTCTCACTATACATGATACGAGCTCGCGGGGCAAAATAAAGTGCCTTACAAAGAAAGACTTTGTTATGCTTTCTATGGTGGTATGTCACCATTTTATTCCCTTGCTTGGCTTTATACTTATCTCCCTGGCTCTAGTTACTAATGTAACGTCATTAGAAATTACTTAGATATGGGTTATTTAAAGACCATGCATGTAGGTGTTATGTTCATTCTTTCTTTATGCTATCTCTAGTAGAATTACTTAAAATAGATCAACCAGAGACTTGGGAAAGATTTGAAGATATTGTGTAACTTACTATAGAAGCTTTATTCTATCTCTAGTTACTTTATTATACGTAAATACGTTATAGAAACACTTCGTCAAGGAAGAGCCAATTAAAATACTTTCAAGGTGCAATAATAAAGCCAGGTATATTTCTTTCATGTCGTAAAGAAGAGGCTACTTAAAGTAATAATGCTTTCCTCTCCTCTATGGTGTTATGTATTCTCTTATATAGTTGTTATACGTCATTGCTTAAAAAAGGAAAAATACGTTATAGATATATTCTATATTATAGAATATCTAGAATGATAATATATCTACTCTATCTATATTAAACGAAAAAGACCCCCTTACTACAACCAGTCACTTAATGGATGGAATCAAACAAAGAGAAAGTACTTCAGGAGGAGAGCAAGGTGGATAGGAGAGAAATTAAAATAGCTGGGAGTAACTCCGTGACTTCCTCACCTGCTGGACCACTCCCTGGGCCGACATAATTCATGTGGTTGGGGTATGGCGGGACCGGTTGATGCCAACTGAGCCTGCCAACAAACAACAGCCAAAATGATAGAAACTTGTGTGTGTTATCCCAACAATAGCGATCACGCCTACCTTAGCGAAGATCAGGTGGGATTCGGACCAGTAAGGTTTATGAAACAGCACCTACCTTAGCTCGTGTTATTCCAACAATAGCAGTAGAAAACCACAGATTGCGCTTTCAACCACTCCACCCAAGGAGATAAGCAGGCGCTGTTCCGGGAAAGAAAGAAGAAATAGAATAAAACACCCTGCGTGCTGAAATGGTTTTCTACGTAGGTAGGTCCCTGATCTGGTACTGCCAAGGAAGGAAAGTAGGTTTTGTTTCTGATCTGGGCTGGCTGTAGGTTTTGTTTCTGATCTGGTACTGCTATGGTTGGGTTGAATAACACTCAGTGATTGGGCAACCGGATGGTCCCCAAACATAGATATGAATTGATTTCCCCCCACCTGTGCTTGCTGGGTGGACACTGACTGGAGAAGGCAGGCAAGCAATTTGAACGAAGCAAGCGTCCGTCTAAGTAGGGAGGGGTAGCGAAGCGATTCGAAGGTGGTAATTCCATAGATAGCATGGGGTTGCCATTTCCCATTCCTTCCATAGAGAACTATCTATGCATTCTATAGATAGATAGATAGTTTAGAAAGAAAGATATCTATATCTCTTGGGTGGGACCATAACCAAGCCAACGGACATGCTAAAATGACCTTCTTTCTCTTCAATAGATCATCACTATAAATAAATATAACGGTGGATCTCCTATATTTACCAAGTCTCTTAATCTACGAAGTATTTATTTTAAGTTAAGTAATTACATTAACTATAGAATAAAGATAAAAACTCCATACGTCTCGTATCATTTCGGTAACTAGAGAATAAATAGAATAACTCCATAAACGTAAATTCAGAGTCTATTTCAATTTTTGAAGCGACTGGTGAGTCTAGTTTTAAGGGAGTTATGTCTTCTCTTTATACTTATATCCTTGGCCCTGGTTAAATGATACGAGATGAAAGAGATCGTGTTCTATGTTTTCTCTTTATTAACTCTCTAGTTACCGAAGTCATTACTTAAATAAAAGAGAGGAATTGGCCCATAGTTTACATTCTGTGGAGTCGTGTCTTCTCTTTATGTTATATTAGATTTCAATGTTATATTAGATGTAATTACTTCAAAGTATTATTAATGGCATTTTCCTCGTATTGCTTTAACGTATTGACGACTAGTTTAAGTTATGACTTACTTAGTACAGAGGCATTGCACTTAGATACTTGGCTTTCCTGGGGCATTTAAGTCCTTTCCAGGTCTATGGAGTTATGTAACTTACTATTTTCCTTGGCCTTATGCTATCTCTAGTTACCGAAGTTAGACGAGTCAATACGTTATAGAAACACTTCGCCAAGCGATAGGCTATTTAAGTCCTTTCCGGGCAAGGCCCTTACACGTTACATAAGTCATAGCAAGGCCCTTACACGTTACATAAGTCATTGCAAGGTCTCCATCCCAACCCGGTAAGACCTTTCAGGACCTTACCTTCGCTATGCTCAGGTAAGTGACCTTACCTACCTTCGCCGCTATCTCAGGTAAGTGAGAACCTTCCCTGAGCTACGAGGGATAACCTTATATAATAGAATAGTCGTCGCACGGCGGGAAAAACACCGGGCGACACGACAGAAGCCAGCCTCACTCGGGGCCACAAAGGAAAGCGGGGTAGGCTAGCAGGAGCCTAAATGAAGAGATGATCAATAAGGTTATACCGTGCATGCAACTTCAATCAATAAGGCCAGAATGCAACTACTGCTACTGCTTGCTCGCTATAGTGAGGTGAGCCGTAATTCACAAATTCTGTGCTATACTAGATGACAGAATTTGCCGTAATTCTGGCACAAATTTCATTTAGGTAGGCGGAGATCGAGAAGTACCAAGCGTGAGCGAGCGATAAACAGCCAGCCTTCCATATCTAGTCGATCGAGTGATAAAGCATCATTAATTCCATTTATGCATATCCATTTATACATTGATTCTAATATATTACTCTCTATCCATATATAGATTGATACTAATGGATATATACCTATATATATATATATATATATATCTATATATATATACGTAGCTAACCACCTGAGCCAGCTCGAAAGAGGACCATGTACAATCCCCCCAGTTTGGTTCTTCAAAAATCACCGAGTACGAACGCACATCTGGGCCGTCGGGTAGCTGCTCACCATTCCGAAGTATATATATACGGTTCCAGAAATGAAATTGCTATTCCCAATCCAGACAAGACACTGATTTGTTCACGAAACGCTTGTCATTCCATAGGATCTCCCATTCGTGAAAAAGGCCTTTTATTATTCGTAAATACCAATTCGTTATCCGATGATATAGTGGAACAAATGGCGACGAAAATCGATCGGAGCTGTATAAATGATTATCAATGGAGGATCGGGGGTTTTTTGACCAATTCTTCGAGTATGCATCTATTTCCGATTCCGAGAAAGATCCGTCTTTCACGTTCGAGGAATAGGAAGATCAATTTTTTCGGAGGATCCGGCCAACAACCAGATCGTGTAGCAATAATGAATGCAGATAGGGAGTCCTCGGTCATACTCGAAGCTGATCGATTACAAATACCTATCGTATCTTTGGTGGATTCGAATATCCCATTGGGATTATATAGAGGAATAACTTATCCCATTCCAGCGAATGATTCTATACAGTTCGTATATCCATCTCGTAATTCGATCACGAAAACAGTTCCTCCTGAACGGGGAAAAATGCGATGGATGAAGGAGGGGAGAACGACTCATCGATCAACTTCTTCCAATGAGAATTACCATTGCATGCACCAATCTACAAGTCGATGAGATCGGTCGAGTGGTCCCAGTTGGAGATGGGTGTCTGTCTATGGATTGAACAAGATTCCCCATTTGGTTGGAACACTGCTGGTTCGTTTCTAATCGTGGTGGTCGGTACACAGCAGCCAACGTCCCTCCCGACTTACTCGATCTTATCTTTCATCTTTCCTCGATCTTATCTTTCATCTTTCCTCGATCTTATCTTTCATCTTTCCTCGACCTTATCTTTCATCTTTCCTCGACTTACTCCTGTATCAATACGTTACGCCACCCTCGTAGGTAGAACGAAGATCGGATAGCTTATGCTCTTGCCCGAGCCCCCTTTATCCTCTCCCTGGCCCGAAGCTTCCTCCTAGGCAGAGCCCCCGCAAGCAACCCAGCCCAGCTTCGATCTTGATCTCCATTCATCTCCTCTCATTCATCAACCCCCGATCGGCACCTACCTTATGGATGGATGCCGCTTGCCGCCAACCTTTAATGATTCGATCAAACCTTTAGTTGATTCGACCAACCTTTAAAAGAACGTTAGCTTAGAGGTAGGCTATACCTGAAAACCGGAGAGAAAAAGAAAACCTTAAAACCGTAGGGGAAGAGTATAAAGGTTTCTTGAAAGCACTTAAAAGGTATGAACGTGACCTTAACACCACTTAGGGGATAAGAGTACGTGGGAAATTAGAACCTGAAAACCGGTAGTTTCAACGTTATAGATTTGCTAGGGGGTAAGAACGGCACAAACATTTAGAAGTTCAGGTTTAAAGAACTTAAAACCGTAGGGGAAGAAAGGGAAAGATCAACCCTTAAAACCGTATATAAGGGCAGGGCTGTATAATCGATTTGCTTTCTTAAAAGGATAGAACTAAAGAAGGGTTACCTTCAAACAACCCACCCTTAAGAAGGGAAGCTCTTTGAGGGGAATAAATATAAGTGGATAACCTGACCTTCGCTATGCGGGATATCCTTCTCGCTATGCTCAAGGGATAACACAAATTCACACACAAATTAAGGGGCACTACAGAGCAAGTCTGATAAGACGCCCGCGCAAGGACCTAAATTCCCATTAGGAGGTTGAACCAAGGACCTGTGGAAGTCGGGGCTACCCCGTCCCCATGGCAACCAGTGTCCTGAGGGAGGAGTTCAGAGGCCTTCTAGTAGCACGGACCTATTTCCTCTCCAGGTCATGCGAAGGAGGCCAGTCCAGGATCGTACTGTTCCTCTACAGACAGAGACAACAAACGCACGGATCTGTACCTCTACGCGCAGCGCAAGCAAGCTAGACAATCTCATTAGAGAGAAGCGTAGCTCAGGTTATCACTTACCTGAGATAGATTGAGATAGCGGCGGCCAGCCCGATCAACCCTTCACATTTTAACCCGGGCTTCGAAGAGCCCTTCCTGATTTCACTCTAGCGAAGCTTCTAAAGATCAATACTTCTAGTTGGCCTTGAGAATCTTATGGAGGAATTCATTCACCCTGCTATTACCAACCCTCTCCTTATCAATCAATAAAGAAATCAACTGGATATTATCAAAGAGCGAAGGACGCATCGTATAATATTGGTGCTAAAACTGAAGCTTATGTAACATATAAAGGATCGGCGCGGTCATCCAATCGGGTTCCGCCTACTGCTAATCAAGGTGTTCCCTCTGTTTTGGGATTTATGGGTTCCACATATTACTAACATATCGCTCAGGGCTGCCGGTTCGGGGTGTTCCACCTCCGACTGTTAAGGGTGTTCAACCTTGTATTCCTCCTGTTGCAGATGCGGGTCCTGATGAGTCAACTTAGGTAGTTGGGCATCGTTTGTCTTTTATGGTAAGCCGCAGTCTTGAACGATTATTAATATTTGAATGACGCGCTTGCTCCTGTCAAATGGTACAGCAGTGTGGCAGCCCTGAGCGATATACTAAACGGTAGAAGCGGGTCGGTAAACTTTGTTGTGTGTAAGTGCTTTCCAGTTGTTGGGATGGGCTCTGCGCACATAGATCGGGGTGGATCAGGAAGCACTTGTCCATGTCTCGGACCAGGCCGGAGCTGCCTCTTATGCTATTGATCTAGTAGTGGTTGGACCTTTTCCAGGTTGAGATAAAAACCCCGTAGCGAAGGCAGGAACATAGGTTGCAGCAGGCAGCCTTGAGCAATATATAAATTGATTGGAGATGGAGATCGATATCCAATTACTGTTTGGGCGGATTCAGTTGCATTCGTTGGATATCCCATTTACGAAGGAAGTTCCATCAAACCCCTATACGAGCTGGAATATCACCGAATTGCGACCATACCATCAGACGTTCAGTTCTAAAGCTAGTTGTTTAAGATCCTTCAGTTCCAAAGCCAGTTGTTTAAGGTTCACCCGTAGCAGCATCATAGCCAGGACCAGCCACCAAGCAAGCATCAGAAGGGCGGAGTTTTCCCAACAATAGCAGATTCAGATCTACACCCTTCAGTCGCGGATTAAGCCTCTGTTCAAAAGCTAGTATCCTCGCCGCACTATATATCCCACGCCTATCTCTGTTCCAATTCCAATTCCAGATCGGGATGCATATCCACGTGACGTACACGTTTTTCCAAGAACAGAGCTAGTCGTTGATTGACGACCCAGGTAATATCGCACCTACTAATAATGATATATTGCTAAAGGCAGCCCCGGAAAGAAATGCGCGGATGCAGCCTTATGGATGGAGAAGCATAAAGGGGATACAAAGGGAAGAAGCGAGTTTATGTACCAGTATCTGAGCTAGTTCCAGAGCTGGTTGACTCGGTTTACCCAATGCCCATTAATGAAGTTGAACCGTCTCTACCAGTTTCAAAGCGAGTAGTTTAAGACACCATATTTGTTAGTCCATAGCGGTAGATCCAGCCCTAGAGGGCGTGAACTATACCCTTGTCAAACCCGTGCAAGTACGAGGCACAGGAGCGCCGGGCCAGAGGGCCTGGTCCCAGGGAGACAGTAGGCCCGTGTCAGGAAGCATAAAGGCAGGAGTTTCATTTATAGATTCAAATCCAACAAGTACAGAAGCCGAGAGAGTAGCTACGCGGAAGCAGTTCATTACCCAGTTTGAGCTCGAGCAGATCTAGATCCTGTGCCATAACCCGTTGATTCGGGACCAGAACTAGCATTCTAACTAGTAGATCCATTTATAGGTAAGCGCTAAAGCAAAGCGAGGTCCTACTACTGCTACTACAATAAGGTTATCACACTTAATTAATAATCGTTAAAGTATTAATTAATCAAAGGAGAGCGGGGCATAAGGTAATTTTCTCTCGGGATCATCTTATCTTCGCAGTTTACCTTGACTACTTACCTTGCCCTTAGACTGTTCCCGATAGGTGAACCCTACCTAAAGAGCGGGCCGTGCTGTCCTTCCCCTCACTGAACAGGCTATCGCGAAGGGGAAGCTTTCTTTGCATAAGGTATGACCAATGATGTTACTCTATGATGGATGAGCTTACACAATGCCGGTTCGACTGGGTTATACGGAGAGCTACACAATCAATGCAGGTGAGATTAGGAAGGTTACACGATGCATTCCAGTTCAATTTTGATGTTTATTTGCTTGCGTTGGCAAGGGCGTTGGCGATAGCGATAGCAATAGCGATGGAAATGGCGTTGGCAAGGGCAGATACACTTTCCCCTTTCAGTTCGCCTGCCCCATTCAGTTCGCATTCCGTTCAATACGCCATCCCCCCAGTACGCATTCAATCCGCATTACCGCTTTCCCCATTACCCTTTCAGTTTGCCCGCCACATACAACTAGCCACGGGGGCCCCCTCAAACCCCCCGATACTGCACAAGGACCAGGATGCCACACAGGATACCAGCAGAATGAACCTGAGAACACCAGCTGCTTGAGAGCTTGGTTACACGATACGATGACCACACGATACAAGATGAGGTTACCGATAAGAGGTTACACTTTGAGGTTAGCTTACACAATAAGCGAGGTTAGTAAGTCAGTCAGTGAGTCAGTGAGTTAGTCCGTTAGTCAGTAAGTGGGGGTGACACAATGAGGTTTTCCAATAAGGTAGGTGTTTACGATGAGGGTTGGTTACCAATGAGGGTCGGTTACCAATGAGGTTACACAATTCAGGTCGAGGTAGATGCCCAGTTAGCACAAGTATCCGGGAGATGCCCAGTTAGCGCAAGTCTTCAGTAGATGCCAAACTAGCGAAAGTATGAGGGATTGATAGATAGATATGGAAGGATGAAGTCTTTGGTAGATGCCCACTGGAAGGAAAGAAGTATGAGGGATTTCTAAATAAATGATGCCCTGTTAGCGAAAGCTTTTGGTAGATGCCCTTTTAGCAAAAGTATTTGGGAGATGCTTTAACCCCCGTATTTCAATGGTTGGTAGGTCTTTAACACCCGCACCTTCGCACCCTTAACCCCCTATTGAAGAACCGGCTACAGCCCAAGAAAGCCCGCATTGAAACTATAAGTCCTTGCCCTATCGCTGGAGGAACCGTACTTCAAGCTCGCTATCACCAGATAAGTCTTTCAAGCTTGCCTTCTTACCGGGTACGTCTTATCACTGGAAGGAGGAACCGTCTTTCCAGCTTGCCTTCTTACCGGGTACGTCTTATCACTGGAAGGAGGAACCGTCTTTCCAGCTTGCCTTCTTACCTGCGTAGTGAAAGCTGGCTGGCATCACTGGAAGTGTCCTTCAAGCTTCCCTTCCTGATGCGTAGTTAAAGCTTCCCTTCTGACCGGAGGAGTCTTTCACCGGCATCACGGGAACTTTCTTTCAAGCTGGCCGGCATCACCGGATCTTGACTTCAAGCTTGCCATCTCACTGGAGGAAGTGAAGGAGTGTGAGTGTGGTGCAACGATTACCCTTACAACCGAGATACTCCCTGGCATGACGTGTTACCACCGGACCTGGACGGATACACAGCCCGAGAACCCTCGATCCCTAGAACCTCATACCTCCAGCCTCATCCCTCCATCCATAACCCTATCTGTCTGCCATCCATCCTCGATCCTTCACCTTGATCCTTCACCTTGATCCTCAACCTCGACCCCCCCTACCCTACGGAGAACTCTACCTTCTACCCTATGGAGAACTAGACCACCCTACCTCGACCTCGAACTCTACCCCACATAGAAGACCTCGACCCTAGAACTCGACCTCGAACTCTACGGAATCATGGAAATGTTCCTACCTCGACGGTATGGAAGAAAGGAATGAACAAGCGTTATATACGATTATTCACTGTTTGAGTGAGGTTCATACGACAGTCAGACATAGCTGATGCCAAGAAAGAGGTCAGTGCCTGTGGTCGCCGATAAGGAAGTGGTCATTGACAGGAGGTGGTCGATGATAACCAGGGGCCCGATAAGTAAGTCTTACCTACGATATTATTACTTACGGTGGATGATATACAATGAGAGGAGCATAGGCCAATCAATTTTGAGGGACAAGCTGGCTGATTTGTTTATGCCAACCGGAAGTCTTCTGCCCACCAGGAGTATTCAACCGGGATATTTGGGAGGAAGGAGTTTGAGGAGCTGGATTCTTTTTATTCTGCCCGCTATGAGTCTTCTGCCAGGGGTGAGAATCAGTCACCATAACTCTTACCTTTAGCCTTTCCACCAACTTATGTACAAGTCCACCAAATCTAACAAAACCTTTTATACTAGAACGTACCGCAAGGAGGAGGGACTAGTAGGGCCATTAAGGGAGGTGCACCAATTACCCAAACTTCTTCTCCACCCAGCAGTACATTTCTCTAAGAGAAATCCCCTTTCAATTCATACCCGACAGAGGAACCCCCAAGGTTCCATGCCCAATAAAAGAGAAGTTACCCATCTCGGGAGAGATGTACCTTGTTTTTCCTCCATATTTAAGAGAGAAGATGTACCCCCGACATAGAGTTAATGGCTAGCTAGACGTGTTGCTAGAGTTAGTTGACAATGCAATTGTGGAGAAAGGAAGGGGCGGGCAAAGAACAACATTACTATGTGCTGTGAACAATAGCTATTTGCATGGGACCTGGGCTATGTGCAGTGAGAACTACTCTTCACACCGATAGCGAGTTAATACCTCGTTATATACGATGCACCATTCGGGAATCACGCAATGGAAGGGTCCTCAGGAAAGGGGATAGGTCTTCTTCTCAGCGGAGAGGGGAGGGAGGTTGAGCCTTTCACCTTTAGCCTTAAGCCAAGAAGAGCCTTTACCCTTGAGACTCTCTTTAGCAAAATCCAACAAGTCCAATAGCTCCTAATCTATGGAAAGCCCCGTTCATGTTAGTTCAACGCTGTCTGTAAGTGTGGGAAACAGTGAGGTGGGTGAGGTACAAAGAATAATAAAATCTAAAGATGAGGTACGTTAAGTGACTCGACCCAAAAAGGGCGAGGAACGAAGTCGCTCATCCATTCATGGGTGAGGGTGTTAACGCTCACTCATCATATGGGTGAGGGAGAGGAAAACAGGGATGCTGGATGGGGAGACAGGTACCAGAATCAGGTATGGGAAGGGACCATCATCTGTATGGGAAGGGGAGGGAGTAAGGTACCATAATCACAGTGACCAGTATGCTTTCTGAAACCAGTGAAACCAGTTCAGGGATGAAGGGGATTTCCCATAATAAGTCTATATTAGATTTCCAGTGAAGTTCCCATAATATCTAGGTTCAGGGAATCACAGGGGTAAGTGAACTCTAGTATGCTTTACCAGAAGGGAGGGAAGGTAATCCTTACAGTATGCTTGACCCTGAAGTCTCTCCGGTATGTGAAGGGACGGACCCCTTACATAGATCTCTAGTATCTGATCTCCGGATGTTCAGGGAAGGTACCATAAGAAGTGAAGTTACAGAGTGATGGGAAGTTCCCATATTCTTGGAAAGGGTTTTGCCAATTGCCCGAACGAAAAACGTAAAAGAAAGAAGGAGAGGACTGACTCCACGACACTTTCTTCTGTGCTTCCCGGCCCGCCCGGTTTCTTTGGCGCTTGCGCGCCGCAATAACTGCATTCCCGTAGCAGTCATTCCTATGGTCTGAGTAAGTTCTTATGCTGTATTGAACCATTCCTGCTGTAGCAGTTATTCCTACCGTTGGTATGGCCGTCTAATAGGGTCAGATTGAAACTACAGCATTCCGACAGTTGTTCCAATTGTTTAAATGGTTCAAGGTTGGTTCTTGGAGACAGGTAATGAATTCCGTATTTTGTTGAGCTATTGCGATTCTGAGGCTATTGAAAGGCACTTATTGCTCACGCTTGCCTTTTTCCTCACTTCCCCGAAATTCTCATTGGGAGAGTGCCTGCCCTTCAAATACCGCCTGCTACAGAACCCCTCTTACGACAAACGGGACTGGACTACTGATGATGGATGGGGATGCACCTCCCTACAGCTGCAGGTGAGTCTTGCCGTCCCTCTAATTCCTCTGTTTGTGCTGCAAGAAACACACATTCTTGCTTGCATTAGCGAGCCCATCTCGGTCCTAGCAAAGGCCCCAATTCCAGAATATTCACCCGCTTTCTTGGCCAACAAGCGGCGCGGCAATGAACCAACACTTCGTCGTTTGGTCATTAAGGGCCCACTTTGCCGGCTGTGTTCAGGCATATTCAGTAGCATAGCGCGAGGCTTTCTTCGACTATCCGCTGCTTCCCTTCCCGCCTACCCTACTGATATGAAAGAAAGAATTAGCTATCCATGAGGGGAGCACTAAAGTGATTTAGTTGGACCAGAGGAAGAATTGCTCATCCGAAGAATGAGGGTGAGGAAGAACTGCTCGACCAACGGGAGAGGAAGAGCAAAATTGTGGAAAAAGAAGAGCATCCTCTTATCTACTCTACGCTCGGGAAGTTGTAGACGACCTATTTATCAATCACAAGTCTCTGTCTTGCCTTACTTGTCAATTATAGAAGTGATCAAGCGCATTTGTCCGATCAAGGCGAGGTGGGCCCAATGATCGATCTCTTATCTCTATCTCTCTCTGGAAAGCACGGGAATAATGATGGGAGGTAGAGTTTACATGAACGGAACGGCAGAAAAGGCCCTATCGAGTATCCCAGTGGAAGAATACGTATCCGCTAGGGATGGGCAGAAGAATCCGTATGTCTCTGCCTGCCCCCACCCCACAACGAACGTAGGTAGACCCAGTAAGAACTAGCCAGCTTTGTAAAAACCAACCTGCCTTATCAATGTTTAGATGGGTGAGCATTCTGTCTTGCCAGATCGGTGTTAGGCAAGCGAGCATTAGTAAGGTCCTGGCCCTTTATTTATTCCCCTCAAAGAGCTCTGCGATAACCTGACCTCCTTCCCTCCCTTTCCTTCTTGCTTGGTCTGATCCTGGTTCTGGTTTTGGAGATCCAGAGATCTAGCAACGCATCCAATCTGTGCTGGAGCCGTATTCACTAACTAATTGGTATTGGATGTATCGTTAGGTTGTAAAATCTGCACGGTTGCAGAGAAGAGATCCCTTACCCTTAGTCAGTCGGCGCCAAAATGATGAAGAAAGACGAGGTCCTTTCCAAATCGAGGTAGGCAGGTGCTATGGATCCTCTGACTCCCAATCGGGTTGCCTTCCCTTGTGTTGGGTCTCGCCGGTGCTGCCTGTAGGTCGCAATGTGCTTCGAGATGGCCGTCTCTTTTTTCCCCCCCCTAGGTGGGTAATCCGCTCCCGGTCGCTCTGCTGCGTCTGGCCTGTCCTCTATCTAGGCACCTTTGGAAGGCAGGGAGTGTTACAACGTACGTTCGCTTTTCCGGTTGAAGGGTTTGGTGGCCCGAAATTGACTTGGCTTCGCCGACCGCCTCATCTCTAAAAGCATCAGGAGGCTCGCGAGGCGTCCTGGGGCAGGCTCCTACCATCGGGTCAGGGGGCAGGTAGGGCCATCCCCCCCTCGCCTCGCTCTTGCAACATGCTATGTTTCCCTTCTCCGTTCTCGAGTAAGGGTGGGTCCCATGCTTCGTTTGTGGATCGCGGTCTCACTACGGGTATCCCTACAGGTTGTAGTAGGCCGCCCTACCTAAACCGATCATCATATCGGTCCCTAAGCCCCATTGCTGGCTGGAAAGGCTCGGCTTCAGAACCGTACGTGAAGCTTCCGCCTCATACGGCTCCTCCCAGGATCGGAGATATTGGCTCGGTTCGAAGAAGCGATATGGCAGGCAGTGCTTGTGTGGGGAGTTTCAGGTTGTTGCACGCCCCCCATTCCCCTCGTGACACTCGGGAAAGGTTTTTCCTCTTTATAATTAAAGATTGTCAAGGAAACGAAAGTTCCACTTCTAAGACACTGTGTACCGTGACAGGATCCAAAGCGCTATTCGACGACTCCCTGATACCTACCCCTCACACATACACACAATGAATAACGAAGGGAAGGTTCTCCCTTTCCCGTAGCGAGAGGGTGATGAGCACGCATAGCGAAGGTAAGGTTATCCCTCAATTTACTTATTTGGTGGGGGGCCGGTCGAGAGTTCGCTTACTCACCCTATATTTCTTCCCCTCAAAGGGCTAGCTAGAGTTCGGGAAGATATTCAAGGTCAACCCAGTAAGGTCCTGATCAACCCGGTCAAGTCCTGACCCCCTTCCTTATCTAACAGATATGATCTCAGTTTCTCTCACTGTGTGAAATGAAGAGTTGGCCGGTAAGGTCAATCCTTCGCCGAGGAAATAAGTGGCTGCTATTATATATGTAATTACGCTTTTCCTTCTTTATTGGTGACTTATATCAGTAATTATGCCTTAGCAAAGAAAGACACAACTCCATATATGTTTCTTACCGTACTTCTCTTTCTTCCCCTCAAAGAGCTATGCGAAGGCCTAGTTATCTCTCTAGTTACTTTATTATATACGTAATTACGCTTTATTATAGGCGTACTTATATTGGTCATGAATTATTATTATAGGCGTACTTATATTGGTCATGAATTATATATGTAATTATGCATTTCTGTAATGATGCATTTCTGATTATTTCCTTCGAACAATGCTGCTATTATATATGTAATTATGCGATTTTGAGAGATCGATTTCTTCCCCTCAATTCTTACGAAGGTAAGTAAGTGAGAACCCTTCGCGTAGCTCATTCAGGTAAGTGATAACCTGATCTTCGACAATACTGCTATATTATTATATATGTAATTCTGTTTGCTCATTTTTCATGATTCATTGTTGCCATTGTCATTTATGATTTCCACTCCCTTTCTCTTCAGGCTTTTTCATGATCTAAGTTCTTCCTTCTCTTAGCCAGAGTTCTGGTCCTTCACCCCTGACTAGTGGTTCATCCAGTGAGTTTGATTCCAAAAAGCTCATATCCGCTTCAATAAAAGAGCCTAATGAGTTTCCGATCTCCTTGAATACTTCAACAAACCAGAAATCTATGGGTAAACTAGGTAATTGAACCCAAACTGGAAGGAGAATTGTTTGCTCCAGCCTCACATCAAAGAAGGGGCTCCACATTTTGATAGATAATGGCGTAGGTCCCCCCCACTTCTAGGGGCTGTTCAAAAACTTATCGGCGTCAGTTGCATTCTGAAATAAAAAATCCATCTAGCCTCTGGTTAGAATATAAAAGACTGGGACATAACCAATCCGAGGCTCCCATTCCACCTAAATCCATTGTTTCAAAGATTGTTCACTAATGGTCCTACCATGAAACCTCCCCACAAGGGCCTGAGTCATAGACCAACCACCCGGTGCATCTTTATATCAT
>Ga0316212_1000023_pt1 | contig 15377 bp, 6 predicted proteins | sample NRE1metagenome_FD_207799 | JGI IMG/M metagenome (GOLD analysis project Ga0316212, IMG submission 207799) | Spruce roots microbial communities from Maridalen valley, Oslo, Norway - NRE1 | ecosystem: Host-associated > Plants > Roots > Unclassified | place: Norway: Oslo | collected 2017-09-14
AGGATTCAACCTGAGGAACACCGCCACAAAGAAGGAAGGTAGATAAGGGAATTCGTATTTCTTATGTGAATATACCATGCTTTGCTTTTCGGTGTTCGTTTTCAATTTGTTTTAGGGCTCTTTTTTCGTTCGTTTTCAACCAGACAAAAGGACTCTTTTTGTTTCTATTTCCCGACCTCTGAGTGGAGTGATGAGTGGAGTGATTCTTATTGGTTTGGTGAATCACATTCGAGCAGTAACTAGAAAGTAAGGAAGTGAGTGCAGTGAGCCGAACTATATGCTCCTATATAGATGGGCATTGAAAGAAATCAAGTAAGAGGTTTGCTCCTCGGGCTTCCCGACAAGCAATGCTTACATTCCCTCCAAAGCTTTCTCTCTCTAAGAATTTCAGATTCTCCTTGGATTTCTCCTTAAATGCGTATTATTCTTATATATGTAATTACGCTTTAGCAGCCGAGGAAATAAGTGGCTGTCTTATATATGTAATTTCGCTTTTCATTATTGAGATAGAAATGTGGTGGATGCATCTATTTGTTGTTAGGAGACCCACCTATACAACTTATCCCACTTACTTCTCACCTATTCAGTCAGGAAGACCTTCGTAGGGGAAGCATCTATGAAACCTTTACCCTTATTCCCTTTACCTTTACCGTTACCAAACATCCTACCCACCCTTGGATGCCCCAACCTAGTGCTTCAGCCAGGAATGCTTAGTAGGTAGCACTATCTTCTCTTTATCGGGCCGGGCTTCACCGGATAACCCTACCCTTCTTTTTTCTCTTATTTAGGAATCCACTTTGAATTATGCCGGATATTACTTATTCATATTTAGATTGCTCTTTTTTAGACTTCACCTTTACGAAGAGAATATAGGTAGGGCAGGGCCTACCCCCTCCACTAAGATAGCTAAAGCAAGTGTGAGTCCAGTGAATGCTGTCTGGAAGGCGGTGGAAAAGCTCTATGGGAAGCCGGTGAACGCTGCGCTGCTGTTTAGGGCTAACAAAGTATGTCTAGGTAGTATGGTTGGTAAAGAGAAAAGGGTAGTTGGTAACAGTAAAGTAAAGGCAAGGTAGGCAGCTGAGGAAAGTAAATAGTCAAGGTCTAAGTGCTTAGCAACTAAGTCTTAATGAAGCAAGTGGTGAGTTTGGAAGCCCGTTCACTCTCAAAGTTAAGGTAATGGAGCCGGTCTAGAAAGGTTGGTGAATACGACTGGTCTAAGTGCCGACCTCCCCTCCCTTCAATCTCATAAGTTCTGGCTGTAATGAATCAAAGAGGGCAGGGCTGTTCCCACGCACGATCTGGTGGTAGCTGTCGAACTAACTGTCTGACTGCTGAACAAGGTCCTCCCTCCATGCAATCAGGCACGGAGTGGTGAAGTTCGTTGATTCAGGAAGCACTTATCCTTGGTTGGGTCGTGCAAGGAGTGGTGGTTCAAACGAAAGCGAATAAGAAGTTTCATAAATCATATACGTAATAAGAAAAAGGTGATTCCTTCTCTAAGGCAGGTGGCAGCAGAAGGAGGCTTATGCGGGTGCATATAGAGTAGCAGACCTGGATAAAGTTGCCCCAACCAATTAAGCTTCCAGATGTTTGAGTCCCTTCCCGTTTGGAACAAGGGGGAAAGAACGTTTCATTCATAGAGCATTTCGTTTTGCTTATTCAGTAAGAGCTGCTCATGCAGTTTAAAAAGGAGAACCAAAGCAGCTTGAACTAATTAATATATATAACTTGAACGAAACTTCTTATTGAGCTTCCTTATAACGAACGAAGCCTCACCGGTTTAGATCGGGTTATATATGTTATTTATTGATACCACTGGATTCAGGCACCCAAGCCCAAGGTGGAGGGACCATTACTAATTCATCGAGTTTCCTATTGAAAAAATTGAGTTCTGGAACCCTGATGCATATCATATGCCTACGACCCCGTCCAAACAACTATTTTATTTCTCAAATACGCGTTTGGGGACGTTTTTCGGATCGACCGGAACAACCCAACCTGGGTGCCTGCCCCCAACCTTATCCCTGTTTCCGATGGGGATCTTCTTGAGAAACCTACTTATGCATAGGATTCCCCACCTTTACAATATATTATGGAGAGAGGAGAGAACTTCATTGCTTCTTCTTCTTGGGCCACCTCACATTTCGTTTTTGATCTTACGGGACGGGACTAGTATTCATAACCTTCTATTGCAATGGCACCTCCTGGGATCGAAACTTGGGAATCGGGTAGGCTAAGGCATGTATGTAGGGGAAGGGATTCCTCACTGTGCCCAGGCAGGCAGTAGTGTTGTGACGAACTATTGATGATACCATTTGGTGTAACGTTGTTTGTTCGTAAGGAGAAAGCAAGTATCAACTGTGCTGGGTGATTCGAGAGTGTAGACCCATTCGCAGAACAGATGAACAGAACAGATGAGCACCACAGAATAGCTCCCCATGTCCATTCGCAGAACAGAGTAAACTAGTTAACAGCGTGAAGAGATAACAGATAGAGACCCATTTGCAGAACAGAATATCTCCCCACGAGCATAACAGAGTAAGCTTGTTAACAGCGTGAATAATAGATATCTCTCTTGGGTATCGTGTGATGTTGAACTTCTCTTTTTCTCTCTCGAGTATGTGGTGATGATGAACCTCTTCTATCTGGTCTGACGGTAAGAACTTCTATTGTTGTCTGGTGTCAACTTGGAATGGGTGAGATGGGTGCCATTCTCATGAGGTATAGCTAGCCACACTCTAGCCACTACCTACCTCGACGTTCTCGCATCACGGGTTCTAGCAGCAGCCCTCGTGCCTCTTCGATCCTTCGTCGGGCGGTTTCTTCGAAGCCATTGACCCTCTCTAATCCAATTGGCTTGCCCCCGCACCACTCACTCCCTCCCTCCCTTTCTTTCCTTTGAGCATTTACTAAGCTTTAAGCCCAAACCTTGCTACTAGGTCAGTCCCTGGTTGGTTGGCTAATGTAGTCTCGGTGAAAAAGCAAAATGGAGACGATTGAACGACTGGATAGGCAGCGTGCCAGACTTAGCCCAACTATGAAGCAGAAGTTGAACCCACGGATGCTCCCTTTATCTGGGCTGCTTTCCCTACCGACAAAAGAAAGAGGGACTGTGCCTTTGCCTTTCAGTTTCGACATTCTTCCTATGGATTCAGCTCTGGACCGTAAATGGCCTGAAGACCGTTTTTCTTCATGTTGACAGGTACCATATAAGGCCAAGAAATCATTTCCATAAATTGATTCCCAAGTGGGTAGAGCGGGTTCTCCAAGCAAGCATTCCAAAGAGTAGATATACCTAACCCAGTGTTGAGAGCGAACGATCGCAGTTGGTAGGTGCGGAAGCAGAGGTTGTCATATCCCTGGAAGCCTTACCTTCAGTTAAAGATTAGAAAACCCTTCGCCCTACTAATAAAAGGCCCTATCTCGGATTCGTTGAACTTTCACTCGAGCTTGAGTCTTCGCTTGAGCGGGTACTCGTCCATCGCGCTTAGGATAGAGGATAGGATAGATACATCCCCTTGGCGTCTGGGTTTCGGTGGTAGGAGGAATATCAATAGCTGCCACTGCAATAGCCCTGTCTTCTCTGTCCGGCGAATATAGATAGCTTCTTCCCTTAGCTAGGTACGGCTCTTTCGAGCAATCAATCAATCTGCCATTCGGTCACTTCCTGCTAAAAGTGGAGCTCTTTTTGGGGTGGACTACACGAGTCTTATGAAAGAGAGCCGAGGACTATAATAGCAAAGGCTTTCTGGTCGATAAGTCAACAGATGTCCCCCTGGGGCAGACAGAAGAAGTTCCGATTCCTTCTACCACCATCACTTTCTGACTCGCCTGCTCAAACGAGAGTTTAAGTTCCGGAACTAGTGCCTGCCCATGGAATCACTGCTTTTGCCGCTTGAAAGCTTGTCTAAAGGTCTCAATCTTTCTTAAGTTAAGAAGCCAGAGCTAGTGCATGTGAAAGTTCGCCTAATACTCGAATCCACTTGGGGTTCTCCTTCCACTTTTACGGAGACTCTTGCTACTTCCTCGACCCGACCCCGATATATCGAATTCTTAACAGACAGAGACTGCCTCCACTTCCCTTAATTAGCTTGTTGAGGAACGGGCTTTACTATATAGGGCAGCCCCAGTTCCAGTATTGGAGGAAGCATATGGCATGGAAAGCATGGGTTGTAGGACAGCCAATCCTTAAGAAAGCTATCTCACCGGGGTCCGGTTAGTCGACCTAAGCTAAGCACTGTTAAAAATGCCCTTTATCCTAACCCAATGGGTTTTTAAACAAAAAATGCTAAAGCGGCAGATCGGGCCTTATTGCGGGGAAGCTTTAAAAGATAGGGAAATAGCAATCATAGGAGATTAGCGGCGTTTACCTACTATATGGGCTGGCTTTTCGCTCAACTGTCCCTTGTCTCGGTAAGTCTGTTCTAGGCACTCTGTCTTTCCTACTGGTGTATCCGGCTCTCGATCGAATGCGACTGCACCTATCCCTGCTTTCTTAGCCCTTATAGCAAAAGCATTCGCTCCCTTCTTTCTAACCCCAATCAATGGCGGGTACGGCTAGGGGCATCTCCTCTCTCCGTGTCCCCATCTCCGCAGTTCGTGCTGGGCAATCAGTGGAATCAAAGGTTCTAGGTCGGGGCTCAAGGGGATGATATGGATTATAGTATTAATTACCCGGGTTTTCAAGCAACGAACCCCTATTATTGTTTCTGCTGGTGCCAATGAAGATGTTCCCTTATTGGCTTATCCCTTATTGGCTTGTCTCTTATCTCTTATTGGCTTATCTTCTCGTCGCTTATCTTACTGCAGCTTATCTCTTACTGCAGCTTATCTTACTGCAGCTTGACTTCTCGTCGCTTATCTTCTGGTGGGATACTGGCAAGCTTCCTGCACCCCGGTTGTTCCCCTTGCTGTAATTATATATGAATCTACACTATGAATAACTGGATAGATTTATTCAACTGGATAGCCTTTTCGCAATGATCAATTCCACTACTCTACTGGGCAATTCAACTACTCTACTTGTCACCGGCTCTCCTGCTCCCCTGCTCCCCTGGCTCCTATGGATAGGTTGATTTGACTGGGTGGGCTTAGCGCACGTTACCCATGTTACCCACGTTGCCCATGTTACCCTAGTCGCGTTTTCCCCTAGCTTTTTACCTATCTATATGGGTGGGTAAGTCTGGGTGTGGTTAAGTCAAAGTTAACCACGTTACCTACGTTACCAAAGCCTTTTAACCTAGCTTTATAACACAGGAGGAATTGAATAGCCAACCTGAGTTGGGAGTTAAACCAATAAGGGTGTGGCGGCGTAGTGAAATGGGATGACTGAGAATATTCGGGTTGGCCTCAACAGCGATGAAAATAACTATTAAGGACAGGCGCCCGGGATTGGGGACACGTACATACAGAAACACTTGGTATATACCCGAAACTTAAAAGTCGAGTCAGTCGAGTCCACTTAGCTACCGAACTCAATTCAATAAAGACGTTAGGTGCTGAGGGTCGTTAGACGTAATTACGTATATAATATCTAGAGATCCTCTCCCTTCGGTCGAGTGTCTAAAGACCGTACATTCAGAGGCAGCACCTAAAGGCTAGGGAGTTGTGTCAAGTACTTATCTCCTTGGTCTTTATGCTCTCTAAAGTGACCGGAATCATACGAGTCAATATAGATTTCTTAGGGCCTTCGATCCACGCACGTCTTACGGTCTTGACCTGCCTGAGAGAGGGGAGAACCACCTTACTGGATAATAGTAGACTGCCTGAGTGTCAATGGTAGGGTAGGCGTGGAGAGCTTTTCGCGGGGAAACTTGCAAGTACAGTTTGGGGGGAGGCGGATGTACCCGAACAAGGACTGGGCGTCGACCCAACCTTATGAGTATTCAGACTATAACAGTTCCGATGAACAGTCACCAACTTTTGACAGTTATACGATTCCAGAGGATGATTCAGAATTGGGTCAATCACGTTTATTAGAAGTGGACAATCGAGTGGTTGTACCAGCCAAAACTCATCTACGTATGATTGTCACATCTGCTGATGCACTTCATAGTCGGGCTGTACCTCCCTCAGGTGTCAAATGTGATGCTGTACCCGGTCGTTCGAATCAGACTTCCATTTCGGTGCAACGAGAAGGAGTTTGCCACGGTCAGTGCAGTGAGATTCGTGGAACCAATCATGCCTCTACGCGTGCGCCCGGATACATAGGCCGACTGCTGAGCCCACTCTGGCTCAGCCGCACCTTCTCGAACAGGCCAATTCGGTTCAGGTGCGAGCTACCTAAGGAGCTATTATAGCGATATCGTGGCTAGAGCAGTAGGGAAGAGAGGAGCCTCTCTAGCTAGTAAGAAATGAAAGAATAAGGGGGGCTCGGTGGAGTGGAGCGGAGGAGACGGTTAGGACAACGAACTCGAAACGCGGAGCCCGAACCGAAGCCCGAGGATATAGCGATTAGTGGGCCGGCCAATAGCGCCCCGCCGCAGTCGGTGGCATTACCCTCCGCGGCACTCACTCGAGGAACCTCATAATTTGTTACGGCAACTACGATCGATAGTGAGTGACAGAACCCTGAGCTGAGCTAGCTCGGGCTTTGGGGGAAATATAGGGCGCTAAGGTCGCATAGATCTTACCGGTCTTACGCATAGCGAAGCTTACCTGAGGCTCAGGTGTCTTGAGCATAGCGAAGACATTTATTTATTCCCCTCAAAGAGCGAGCATAGCGAAGGCCAGCTCAGGCGCATAGCTCAGGATAAGCATAGCGGCATAGCCCTTACCTTCTCAGGTAAGTTACCTGAGCATAGCGAAGGTCGGTCTTACCTGAGCTCTGCTCAGGGCTCTCATTCATTTTCGGCCTTACCGCCGCCGCTATGCTTAAGTGATAACCTGACGCTATGCCTTCTCGCAGGGATAACACAAATTCAAACACAAATTCAGCCCGCGCAAGGACCTAAATTCCCATTAGGAGGTTGAACCAAGGACCTGTGGAAGTCGGGGCTACCCCGTCCCCATGGCAACCAGTGTCCTGAGGGAGGAGTTCAGAGGCCTTCTAGTAGCACGGACCTATTCCTCTCCAGGTCATGCGAAGGAGGCCAGTCCAGGATCGTACTGTTCCTCTACAGACAGAGACAACAAACGCACGGATCTGTACCTCTACGCGCAAGCAAGCTAATCTCATTAGAGAGAAGCGTAGCTCAGGTTATCACTTACCTGAGTTATAACTCATATTTATTCCCCTCATTGGGTGCTACCTTCCTGGGTTGGGTTCGGGCTTGCTGAGATTATATAGGTCCGGGCTTGGGTGGAAGGCCTTACTGGGTTGGGTTCGGGCTTGCAAACGTAACAGAAGGAATGAACGTGGTCAGTCAAAGTAATGTTACGGTAGAATGCTTATCTTTCTCTAATGCTTATCTTTGGTTAGCTCATCAGGGGTAAAGGGCAGGTAAAGGGCAGGTAAAGGGCAGGTAAAGGTCTGAGTTCGGTGTGTTTCAGGTGTTTTCTTGCCTAGGGTGTAGAACAAGGTTAGAACGGAATGCGCCTAAAGGTGTGGAACAAGGTATGTTATAGCGAGGGTTACGGTGGTCTAACAGAACGTAACAAAAGGAATGAACGTGGCTAACAGAACGTGGTAAGGGAATTAACGTGACTAACAGAACGTAGAGGTGTGGAACGCGTACTTCTGAGCTGACTAAGGAAATAAAGCTGTGCAACGCTGACTTCTGAGCTGACTAAGCTGTGGAACGCGTACTTCAGTATAGGAACGCTGACTTCTGAGCTGACTTATGAGCTGACTAAGGAAATAAAGCTGTGGAACGCTTACTGTGGTGTGGAACGCTTACTGTGGTAAATACACCTACATTCAGGGGACGAGGACACCTACATTCTTCATGAAATCACCTACATTCAGGGGAAGACACCATGAGGACACCTACATTCTTGGGAAGCTTAAAAGGTCCCTTCTTTAGCTCAAGGTTCCTTCACTATTGACTGCTGACTTCTGAATTGTCTTCCCAAAAGAGGTTCCTAATCCTGACTGATGAGCTTACTTCTGAGCTGATCATCTTCTGAATTGTCTTCTTCCTATGACTAAGGTTCCTTCACTGAGGTTCCATTGACTGAGGTTCCTATGACTTCTGAAAGGTCCCTAATCTGTGGGATAACCTAATGATAAGGTCCCTAATCTGTAGCCCTAATCTGTAGCTAAAGGTTCCTAATCTAAGGGCTTGCTTGCTTATTTTCTCTCTTGACAGCCATGACTTAGTTATCTTCCTCAATCCACTCTTTTTCTATGTTATGCAGGTTTAAGAAAAAAAACTTTGAGTTCTTAATAGAAGGGTTAACGGCTCTAAGGAAGGGTTAGAGGCTCTAAGGAAGGGGAAAAAGAAAACTAGATATCTAGGGTCTGGTAGGAAGGCCCTAGGAGCAGGAATTGAAGCAATGGATTTGGTGGAACGCATAGTAAAGTAGTCGGGTTCAAAGTACATCATAGTAGAGTCATAGGTTGGTGAAAGCCATTTCCATATCGAGATTGAGCCCCTCATAAACAAAGGTAGCATTCGATAAGGTAGCATAATATATACATCATGGGCAGAAGCAAGGGTAGAAGTGGGTGACGGGGTAGCAGTTCGAGTTGCAGGGGTTGAAGTGTAGTAGCTATGGGGAGTACCAATAGCATAGGGCCTCGTTTCAAAGCGTTATTGGGCGGTACATTATGTGTGGGATTGAATAAAGGTTTTAGAGTGAAAAGATGCCCTCTGAGCCGGTTTCTGAATGTTCCCAAAGGAGTAGGTGTTTTGCTGCCCCACTATGGGATCGGTAGAGCCAGTTGATCTACCATAAGTCAAGGCAAGGACTAGAGTCCAAGAAGCATCCCTTAGGGTTTAAAACCACCAGTAGCATAGGCAGGAGCAGTAGTAGTTCCAGGTATTTAAGTCCCACTAGGAATAAGTCCAGCTTCAGGTTCATCCTCACCAGTAGCTTAAGTAGTATCCTAACCGGTAATAGATGGAGTAAGGGTCTAGGGTAGCATCAGTACCAGGAGATGGTTACGAGATGGGTATGGGTACCAGGTTAGTTAGGGAAATATGGCATAGATAGTATAATAACAACAAATAGAGTCTAATCTTCCTAATACTAATAATCCTAATGATAAGATACCTAATATATTATTATATTCCTCAGACTTATAAGACTACTAGAGTATAAGATCTTATGATTCCTCTATTGATTGCTAAGATAGTAAGTATAATAGAGTCTCAGTAAAGTCTAATACTAGTCTAAGATATTCCTGTCTAACGCCATGATAATGCAGGAGAAATCCCTAATTATATTCAAGTAACAATCGAATTAGCTTAGTTTATGAAGATAATATCATTAAGTATAAGTTATAAGTATAGTATAAGTCTAGGAGAAGATCCCTAATACAGGATCCTTATATAGTATTTACCCTCTCTAAATGTACCCTATTGAGGTCTATAGTAGTCCTCTCCTAGGTGGTAAATAGTGTTTTTCTCTCTCTCGGCATAAGGGGCGGAGAGGCGGAGGATCGATTCCCCCCCTAGGTTTGTTGTTAAAACCCCCAATGGTGCATTCAATGTCAAATATAGGATCACATATCAAAATCATCTCAGCATCGAGTGGCATACAGTTGGAATCAAAAATGAAGTGAGTGCAATATAGGTGAACCACCAACTGAGGTTCAGTTCTCTTGACAGGAGGCCCATTAGATACATTATGTATGCATGTATCTGATGGTAGCTTTGTTTACTGAGAAGAAGAGGTACACACTGCAGGAGGCTGATACATGGCTTCATTCAGGGAGTCATGAAGCGAAAAACACAAATGCAGCAAATGTAGTACTAAAATATTAGCCTTTATATCTAACAGGTCAGTAATGATGGAATGTGGTTGCATTATATGTAATGGTGGCCGGGTGCACAGGCTGTGATGGACCAAGTGCACTCGTATCTAGAGGTGGTGTAGTGCGATGATGAATATTAGCTATAGGGGATGCAGTACTGGTAAGAGGCTAGTTTGTCAGAGGATGGCTAGCACCAGTGCATGTGATCACATTTATCTTGGGGTGGGTTATCTCCTCCACACACCCCATAATGTATTTAGCAATCAGGTTACTAGAGCTAAAAGGATTCACTACTAATGAGGTAGGAACCTGGCTAGTAGATGAATACGATATGGTGGAGGCTTTAGAGGATGACTAATGTGCCTGGGTATGTTAAGGGAATGGATCTTGGAAGATACCCCAGTTTGTGTTTTTAGGATGTAATGGACCTTTTTGTTCTCCCTCATATTGTTGCCCTTACTAGGATCTATGGTAAGCAAAGCACTAGTCGATACTATGTCCTCTCATCTAGTGATAATCCTATCATTTAGTAGGATCAGACCTTCATACCTATGGTCATTAGTTCCCGAGTCGGTTTTGGCATTGAGGTAGAGTAGAATCAGTAGGTTGAGAAGCATTAAATGAAGGTGCATTCGATTATACACTAGAGAAGTAGTGGCTGTAGGTGGTGCTTGTGGAGGAGGAGCAATCCAATTGTTAAGTTGTAGGATCCTGGGGGGTTGTTACTACTATAGTGGAGTAGGAGGTGTAGGCTGTAGAACTGATTGGGTAGCATTTACTTTAGCATTAGCTTAGGGAGCATCTACAACACCATCTCCCATAGAATTACAATCTCGATGACAGTTACGACGAGGCCTAGGAGGGGCTATAGCAACACTGTGCTCATAAGGGAGAATGTCTCCATCATACTATTTTATATTATGGCAGATATAATAAGCCTCCAGAGCAAGCACCTTATCCATGGCTTCTTTGAGGGTTACAAGATAGTTATTAGAATATTAAAGCTACAAGTAATGACTCAAGGCTTCGATCAAAATACGGTAAAGCTCATTCTCAAAGAATTTAATTTCACATCGTGACAAGGCCAGTTGGAAGCACTATATAAAGTGATTAGCCATTTCTTTGTCTCCTTGGTGGACATGGGTGAGAGAGACCACCTCAGAAGAGTTCTCATCCCACAAGGAGAAGATGGATAGGAACTAGTCGTAGAGCTGGTCAAAGGACTCAATGGAATTCTCTGGGAGGTGCTAGAACCACTCAAAGGCTACTTTTCAAAGTGTGCATGGGAAGACCTTAGCCATAACATCAAAGTATTCTCTCAGGTCTTTGCAGATGTTGGAAAATTGAGCGAGATAAGCCTTCGTGTCTCCAGTCCCATCATATGTTGGTAGCATGGGAATAGAATGTGGGAGGATTACATTTTGTATCTCAAGATGTAGATGTAATATGAAGTATGGCTATGTAACATATCCCAACAAAGGCTGTCAAGTTGGTCGAGTTGGTGGAATCACAGGTATAATAAGTATATGCCCCAGGTTCTTGCAAAAACATGGTAGTATGGAGGCACTTGAGAAGGGACTTAAGGCACTTGAGAAGGGACTTATTATGACACCTGCTAAGGGGTTACCCTAGGCTAATAGAGAGGCTGATAATCATTTGCCTAAGGTGTAAAATGAACTACGTGGTAAATGCCCGTAGGAGGCTACTGCTATAAGATATGTTATCGTGGAGGCAATGGTGGGGTTTATTATTTAGCATATTAAGACTATGATTGGTTTATAATGGCGGTCAGGTTTCAACCAGTGACTAGTAAGGGTCACGAGAACCAAATGTAGGCTGTGACTAGCCTTATAGGTTACGAGGAGGTCTAAGTGGAGATTTTATCTACACCGGGGCAGAAAACAGCTGCTTTTTCGATAGGGAGTGGGAGGGGATAAAAAGGTCACGAAGTAGTGATCGAATCACCGAATATTGATCGGGAGAAATGCGCATTTGGCTTATAATACGATACACCCTAACACCGGAAACACACAAATTACCCGAGATTACGCCGAGTGGCTCGCCCAGGTCGTGAAGATCATATTACGATTTGTTTCGATCTCGATTCGTCAAGGCGTTGTTGTATTTCCGTATGTGAAGCGAGTTTATGCTTGACTCTCCTGGCTTATAGGGTGTGATGCTTGGTTTCTTCGCCCGTCTGTATTCAATCCGTCTTGATGTGAGCGTAAAGGCGTAGCTCTCTCTGCGCTAGTCCTTGGCATCGTATTTCCCTCTCGTCCGGCTTATCTATATTATTAGAGGAAACCGCTTATACAGGCCCGGGGAGCAGAGATCTGTATGGGAATATGTAGACGCCCTCCTGCCCCTGGGGATAGAGGTTTACTTCGCTTAGAAAGAGTGGACGTATCTTGGGGATAGGGGCATATTCGAATGATGCGGTCTTTCCCCTCCGTGCCTGTGCGTGCCGATCTATAGTAGTGCCCGTCCGTTATAGGTCTATCACATCCATTTTACGCTCTATTGCCTTGGCCTGAGAATGGCATAAGTGGGATTTTCTCCTGCCTATGCTAACCTTTGCTTCTCTTGCCTCTGTTGCCTTGGTCTATGTGTTTTATGCTGGCTATCGAGCGGGCTCTATAACTGTCAGATCCAAATCTGTATCTAGATCCGCATCTACTACTAGTAGCTTTGCTTATTCAAGTTTCTCAATTGGGTAAATGCGTGAGAGGTGAGTAACTCAGTAAACTGGATCCACGCTTGGAAGATCTGTCACTGGGGATCAATAACGATCAACCGGCTCTGGAACTGCTGCTCTTACCTTGGCTATGCTTGCTTTTGTCCCCATCATTCGTTCTCGACCTGGACAGGGTGCTTTTTATACTCGGTTAACAGGGTCAAAAATGGCTTCTGCCCTCGCTACGGAGTAAGCTCGATATGGATCAATTGCAAATGGAACTGGATATGCTCCTGCTCCTAGCTTAGATGCTGGCTAGAATGCTTTCACTCGGTAAACAGAATATACTTAAAAGGGTAATTAACTTGGCATGGAACTGGAATTGGATCTGTTACAGGAGACTAAAAAAAGGCCCTGCCTCCGGCCCCTGCTGCTTCCACTCGGCCAACTTCCTATGCCTTCGTATCTGCTGTTTGCTCCTTTACCCCTCGTGGTGAAATTGCGGGCACTGGATTCTGAACGGGTCCAACTGAATCTGCGCCTGCACCCGGCCCTGGGACTAGATATACTACAATAAGCTCTCGAGCTGCTTCTGCATCTTTCTCTGCAATTGGCTCCACGACCATAGGATCTGAAACTGGTAGCTCTGGCTATGGAACGAGAGAATCTAGAATGGGGTATGGTTTTGGAACTAGAAGGTATGCTTAGGCAGGAGCATTTTATCCCGCATAATAAGATCGAGATGCAGTGCTTGTTCGAGAGCTACCTTGCCCAGTTCCAGTTATTGATCGCGTAGTTTACCTATAAGTTCCGGTACCAATTTGAGATTCTCCAGTCCCATAGCTAGTAACAGTGCCTGTCCCAGTAGCGGATCCATTATTCATTGGAGACCCCCGGTCCGTTGATTGAGTAGAAGAAGAACCAGTCTCACCCGCAATAGTGCTTGCCGCAGAGGCAGGTGCGTTCGAGTAAGCATAATAATCAGTTATATATGGGAAATACCGGGTTAGAGATCCAACGTCTGCGGATCCATATTGGGATCGATATTCGATTCTAAATCTTCCATTCGGTCCTCTATATCCTTGATCATCCGTTATTGTTTCTTTATGGGTCTATCCTAGGGCTTACGTACCTGTTTACTTCGCCTTTGCTCCTTTCTATCCTAAGGCTATTTACTGGTGCTCTCCCGCCCTACGTAAGTATGCCCGACCTCTAGCCCTTTCCAAAGGCTGACCTTCCTGTTGATTAATGTAATTACTGCTCCAGTACCCGTCCCTTGGTAATGGCGCTCTTGTCAGCCGTTCCTTAGCTAGCCTGTTCTTGTTAAGCGTAGTTTCTTACTTCAATAATAGGGCCCAATGGTATCGTGAGGAAATGGTAGCACATCGGGCGAAAGGTTTATGTTACAACTGTGATGAGAAGTACATACCCACAATGGTACCAATATAAAAAAACCCTATGCTTAAAGTGGAGTGAATGTCAATTAAAGAAGAAATCAATCCGATACGAGTTGACAAGGTCAATCCAGTCATGAATTAGATATGTAATTATGCATTTCTGCTATTATATACGTAATTACGTATAATAAAGTAACTAGAGAGATAAGAGAAGACACCACTCTCTCAAAGTCTACGTATATTTTAGCCCAACTACTGAATGAAGTAGTTCGTTAGGTCAATGAAACTTCGGAGTTTCTTATAGCTGGTTATTAGTCGGCGACCGGCTGGACTTCTCCCTCGTGAAATGGGTTTGTTATTAGTCGGCGACTGGCTTTTCCTTTCCTTACTTATTGGCAACCCTCCATCCATATTATTAGAAACCCGTATGGACAAGGAAAGCAACTAAGTTCTTCAACCTCTTTCCTTTCCAATAATGGCATGAAAGAGTGTGCTTCCGAGTGCATGTTTCGTCTGACCGCTGTACCCAGAACCAGGAACCATGTCTGGCGGGGAATCGGGGGAAGAAGGTTTAGCCGCGTCTGGATCTTTTCCCTTCTATTGATTGCCGCCCGTTTCGTAACAGATTTGCGCATCCCACATCCTGGCTGGAATGTACCGCGCCCAGTTCCCCCGATTAAGCTAGGCCCAAGCTCCTCAAGTAGGAGATGGAGGGTTTATCAACTAATAAGCCATAGATGGATAGATGGTGAAACGATCACAAGATGGATGCTCCCCTCGCTACCACTCCCATGCACTCCCTTTCCTCCCAAGGGGCCAACCAAGGCGATCACTGATTGGAACCTGTCTGCGTAGAATGAAATGATCCAGCAATCAATTCGTATTTTTAGGAGGGATTAATTCATCCCTTCTATAGCATTCATTTGCCCTCTCCCTTAAGTAGTTGCTAGGGCGATTCCTCTTACTAAGAATTCTCTACCCAAACACAACGCAACGGAACTTCTATATTTAAGGTGAGCGGCGCTGCCAATCCGTTTGCTAGCATGAATCCGGACCGGAAAGCACTGCCAGTCAATCCTATTGGTATAAATAGATATATACAAAGTTTTATATTCTTTAAGCAGCAAACGATCAGTACGTAAATGATCCTAGACAGAGGTGGGTGCTTTATACCCCTTTCCAGATCCAGGTATTTTGGTGGGCGGCAACAAGGAGTGTGGTATCCATCTCGATGGTGAATGTTAATAGCTAGCTATTAATAGCGGACCCATGAATAAATAAAGAAAGCGACGTTGCACAGCGAGGAACTCCTCCGACTGATCGATATAGCTCTTTGCCTTGGGTCGTGGGTAGCTATAGGCGTGGTTTGGGTAGGGATCCAGCTCTGTGGAGTCGGGGTGGGGCCATTCCGAAGGTGCCTCTCCACAACATCGGTAGCAGGCCTGTA
>Ga0316212_1000025_pt1 | contig 15213 bp, 4 predicted proteins | sample NRE1metagenome_FD_207799 | JGI IMG/M metagenome (GOLD analysis project Ga0316212, IMG submission 207799) | Spruce roots microbial communities from Maridalen valley, Oslo, Norway - NRE1 | ecosystem: Host-associated > Plants > Roots > Unclassified | place: Norway: Oslo | collected 2017-09-14
TTTACAAAAGGTATTAACAGTACCCCGCATTAACCGCTCTGCCATGACACCATTTATTTAAGTTTTTTACAATTTTTAATATATAAAAAAAGTATTAAGTATTAAGTATTAAGATTACCTCAAATTTCCCATTTTGTCTTAAAATAAACAAAAAAAATTGTTTTTTATATAACTTTCTTTTATGGTAGGCGCGGATCGAACACGCTATCTCTCCCTCCCAAAGGGAGTATCGCACCAATTTGACTTCTACCATTTTTAATTATATTTTTATAATTATAATATAATTTATAAAAAAATGTAAAATACACATATACTTTAAAGTAAATTATCTAATATATTTAATAGTTAAAAAAAAGTATACCACTTATCTTATGTTACTGTAATAATAACTGTTATTACATGTAAAGTAAAGTAAAGTAAAGTAAAGTAAAATTATTATTAAATACATAAACAGTAATTATATATAGGTTTTTTTTGTTCCCTTTTTTTTTTACGTCAATATTAAACATCAAGTAGTTTTTATTAATTAGTAAAGCTAAACTGCATTTGCTCCCTATTTAGAAATAATCTATTTCTTAATTACGGTAGTTACCTAAGTAGCCTATTTTCTTTTTGTTAGCAAGCTTTAATTATTTTCTTAAAATCTCAAGGTTAGACAAAAGATATTTATTTTTAGATTGATGTTAATTTTACAAATTATTGTAAATGAAATTTAAAAATAAGTATTACCTCTTAAAAATCATAAATAAAAAAAGAAGAAAATCTTAACCGTATTAGTATCTAGAGGTTAGATTCACGCTTTATATACCATCAGCATTTATCTATTATGTTTGTGGCTACCCAACTATGCAAGTAATACTCCCAGTTTTCCGTTACATGTCAAGTCCCGCTCCTCACGCTATCAACATGCAATCGATATTTTATATCAAGTGGAGTAGATATTATTATAATTAAATTTTATTAACTAGAACATCTATTAAGTACTTTTATTTAAGAATACTAATAATCAACGATACCTGCATCACTACTCTTCCAATAAATTTACTTCCCTAATTGAAGTTTTATATTATTTTATCAATATAAACAACTTTTCTGTATCCTTTTCTATCTATAGCCTCACAATTGGTACACTAGTGAAACACAGCCTATTGATCCTTTCGTACTAGAAGGTCTACCTCTTTTTACTATTTCTTACTAATGAAGATAGGGACCATACTGACTTCGTATTATTACCTAACAAACAAGCACAATATTATATTTTTATTTTATAATATAATGTTATATTCTCACCAAATTCCTTTCTTTAAATAATGTTAAGTATAAACTCTGCTTAACCGTAGGATACACCTTCCCTTTATCACCTTCCCTCTAAGCCTTTCCGCCTCTTAAAAAGTCGTTAATATGTCCTTAAAGTAAGGTATAGTAATAAAGATCATTTTATTTAAAAAAAGTGCCAAATAGTTAAAGAAAGGTTTATTAATAATTACGGGCTATTTCTTTCTTTATTATTAACATTTCTACATTTTTAGTACATTAATGTCAGATTAATTAATATTAATTTTTATATGTACGATTTAGATTTACGTATTTAAAAATTAAGATATAAAGATTCTACGTATAGTCTCTGAGGTAATGTAAAAAAAATAATTTTAATACAATTTAACCAGCTGATTATATAACTTTATTTAATAACAGATTTAGACTTATTAATAAAATATTATTGTTAAGTACTGTTTAATTATAATATACATACTTCCAGCTTACAGTAGATTTTTCCGACGCAAGTCTTTTAAATTTATATATCGACACAGTCTTTACCCGTCCTATCACCTCCCTCGCATAGGGAACCGTATGACATTTTATTTTTTTTTTATTTACTATTTATTCAATAAATATATATTTAGTAAAATTAATATACTGATAATAAATATTTTCTTTTTATCTTAAATTACTAAACTAAAATTATTATTATTATATAAATTATTGTTTTATTATTTTTATTAATCCTAATTACTTATATTTGGCAAAACTATTATTACGTTAAACCTTTTTCCTAAAATTTAACTTGCTTAACCTAATTATCCTTTAATATATTTATTAATTTATATATTGATTTAGTTATAAATTTAGATTTAAAGAATATACTAAATTTTAAAAAGATTATCATATTTACATATAAACATATAAACATAGAAACATATATACATATATACATATAAAAAGGGGGTTAAATTGAATAAAATTTTAAGTTAATGTTTAATTGGATATACAGTGTATCCGCCCATACGGACTACGGCTATCTAAGCCTTGCCTTGAAGAAAATATTTAGAATAATGCGATCTTAAAGGCTCCGTAGTATATAGTGACGGTAGCAATGAATAAATGTAAAACTGGATTTGTATTAAAAATCCTTGCTAGTTACACTGAAAAAGTAGTTAAAAATAATAATAGTAATATAATAAGTCGTCTAATAAATATAATTATAATCCTATTCGATATAGCATACTTGGTATTATATGTGGTTTTACTAATGTTTGCAATTGAGGCACTTGAGATTTACTTATTACAATAATATACTGTTCTTTTCTAGCTCGTTGTACTCTACTTTGAATATTATATTTATTATAAATAGCTGTAGATAATAATTCAACTTCTTGTTTTGTAAAATTATTTGTGCACAATCTAATTATATGATTTGTTTTATGATAATTACCGTCACTCATTAAAAAATAAGCTAAAACAACTGGTGTTATAATATTTTCTATGTTAAGAGGTAATAATTTAATTCTTTTACCTAGGCTATTTACATTATAATACATATTAACAAATTCTTGTAATATTTCAAGTGAAGTAGTTCTAACTATAAATCTTTGATAAAAAGGAGAATTTTTACCACTTTGGACTTTATAAGAATAAAATCCTTTAGGAGTACAAAAATCTGTGAATACTTCAAATACATGTTTAGCAAATAGTTCCGCATTTTGTCCAAAAGTTTGCGTAAACATAGGTTTATGCGTTTTTCTTTTCTGATGAAGATGACCATCACCTAAGATCAGTCCGTGCATAATTTCTGTTTGATGTTGACTAAATTTCATAGGTTATAATTTGTTTTTATATTAGTTAATGCTCTTATTTTAATAATCATAATTTAAATATTATAATCATTAAATAGAAGAACTATCTCTACTTTATATAAAATATATAACAAAAATAAATATTATTTATTATGTTATTATACTTTAGAAAAGCACTAGTCTTAATAAAATATGTAATTTTATTTACTATAATGAGATATTGAAGGTTTCTATCTTATATCTAATAAAGAAAAAATGTATTTATCTTCCTCTTATTTATAAAAAAAATTTATAATTTAATTTAATCATAATCAGCATTACACTTAATCTAATAAGATAGTTTATAGTTTCTAAAAAATGTGTCTGCGCTAGCGATGCGTAGCGCTTCGATCCTTTCCGTCATTCTCTCCTAGATCCTACGTCTCCTTCGGGTCATAGGTTTGCATGGCTAGCCGTAGGGAAGGAAATAAAAAGTGAATTATATAATTTAAAAGTTAAATTTTTAGGGATTTAAATCCATACGTCGTATTAAACCCAAATCGCGTGCCCTTTTAATCGGCGAACAGCCGAACCCTTCAAAGCTGTTACTCCTCGAGGAGAGGACGATTCGACATCGAGGTGTCAAGCATCCAAGACAATGTGTACTCTCTCCGGATATTAACCTGTTCAATAATTTTTTTTATTAAAAGATTTTTTAAACCCTTTTCTTCCACTTTTTTCCAAAATGGTTCAGACTATGTCATCATCATAACAATATAAATTTAAATTATGATGACGGGCGCTCGTGGAAAGATTATTTTGTATAAAAGATTATAATACTCACTTTCTAGTCTTTGAACGTTATTAATTACCACACTTGTTATAAATTTAATGTAATGATAATTTATAAAAATTACCATACTTTTTATAAATTTAATGATAATAAATCTTCGCTGCAAATTAACTTTAAATTTAATTATATTGTATATTATTATAGATTAATATAATAAAGAATGAATTAATTTAAAATATTTTTGCAATTCACCCGTTATTTTTTTTTTCTTTTTACAAAGAAAAAGGACTAATTAATAATCCCTAGCGTAACTTTTATCTATTGATCTCTACCTAATCCATACAAAGATAGAGGGTCACTATGCCCTGGTTACCCATCTGATCGGCTTATAGGCACTTTCAGTTAAGCATGCTTTCCCCATTACGGTCTACGTAACCTTAAACTGGTTAATTGATTTCCTTTCATTTTCTAGCATACCTTCTTTCTGAATATTTTGATTTTTATTGAGTAAAACTTAATAAATTAAGTTTTTATTTGTAATTTGTGTTATTACGACTTTATCTATTTATAAATAGATGTGTTTAACTTTTTTTTATTTTTATTTATAGTTTAAAAACTTTAAATAATAAGAACGTATAATTTAATTTTATCTATTTGGATGTACTTTGCTACTCTATTAAAGACGACCGCCCCAGTCAAACTGCCAATTAGTCAGCTCTCCCTTTTTAGTTTTAAATAAATAAGGTTAAAATCAACCCAATCAACGCTTTAAGGTATTCCACATTTCGTCATTCGACATCCCTAATCGCTATTAGCAATGATTGTTCTAGATCGATTTGGTGACTAAATACAGTAGAAGTTGCTAGGGTCTTCCCGTCCCCCATTAGTTAACAGGCATCTGCACCTGTAATTCAATTTCACTGAGCAAGTTGTAGAGACAGTGAAGCCATCGTTTTATTATTGATACCAGACCTCATTTAACACGGCTTATTCAAATTTATCATGCAATTTTATAAAATATGTTAATTACATATTTTAACACTACCATTTTCTATTTAGATTCATACCTAATTTTATTTTAACTATTTGATTAAATACCGATGGAGAAGTTAGATGTTTTTTAGTTTCTAAAATATTACATACTTTTTTAAAATCTATAAAATCCAAATTTTTCATTCCTACTATAGGATACTTATTAAAAAATGGTATAATTATATTTTCAATATCAGAAAATTTTGATATTTGCAGTTGAGCACTTTTTTTTAAAATATAAACTTTTTTTTCTATACTGTTTGATTTAAAATAAGTAGAAATACCTTTTAAAACTTCTAAATCTCTAACATGTAAATGTATACTAAATCTGGCAAATACTCCTTTATTATAATTTCTAATAATTATTTGAAAAGAACCTTCACCGCTAACAAATCCTGAAACCCAAAAAGGATCAGGAATGCCATTAAACTTATACTCTATTTTATTAACTTCAATAACACTTGGAAAAGCTTCCTTTAATTTAGCAGATAATCCTAAATTTAAATTACTTTTTAGACCTATTATTTCTAATAAACCTCTTTCTGTTAAATGTTTATCTTGTTTAATCATTTCAAAACACTTTTTAAATATTAAGTAATCTAATAACTTTTGTGTTACTAAAGGGTATTTATCAAAATGATTTATGATGACAGGAATATCTTTGCTAGAATCTACTGCATATATTAAAGCTTTTTCTCCACTTTTGCTTATATTCCCTACACCTAAACTATTTTTTATAGATTCTAATAATAATAGATCTTTGATATGTAAAGTAATAGAAAAACAAGCTCTTACTCTCCATTTAGTTTTTAATTTAGCATTTTGTTGTATTTTTATAGAAAAACATCCTTCACCATCTGTAAAACCAGTTAAGAACCATGGGTTTATTTTATATTTTATGAAAGTAGAAAATGATTTATTATTAAATTGTTTAGAAGGGATTTTGAAGGGATAATTTCTTTCGAAACCCGTTAGAGTACACCTTAATTTTGGATTTAACCCAAAATAACTACCGTCTACTCGTTGCTCTTTTACAGAAATTTCTTTTGGCTTTAGGTTTAGAAATTCTGATTTAGATCCGCGATCACCCATTTCGTTTTCACTCATCTTAGGGCTTGTTACCATACCCAGGTAATTATTCTGGCCACTTATAGCCTTTCGACTATAGCTTGGTACCATAAGTTTTAGGGCTTCCCCGGAGTTTGATAGTTTCACCCACAGTAGTGTTTTCCCACAACACTTAGCAGGCCAATTTATTTTGCTACCTTTGGATCCTCATAGTTAAGACCGCTATTAACCAGACTTTTGATCAGTAACAGTTTCCTATCACTTTTCTTTCGTTGATGGCATCGGGCAAATCTCAGTCGCTATACTATCATTTACATGATTGCAGCGACTTGTGTTTTTAGTAAACAGTCGGGGCTTCCGATTTTGTGACCCTCTATCAGTTTAACAAATTTGTAAAAAAAAATCTGTAGCAAATAGGTTCCCCTTTTCGTTAAACTTATGGGGAGTTTTTGCCGAGTTCCTTAACAACTTTTAGCTCAACGCCTTAGTATTCTCTACCAACGAACCTGTGTCGGTTTAGGGTACGGTATAAACAATATTTTAAAGAATACAAAATTACATAAAACCATTATTCACGTGATTGAATGTAATTTTTCATAAGTATGATATTTAAAATTCAACAGTATTATTCATTTATATAAAGCAAATATAAATTACTAAATATAGTAATTGTGTAAAATATCATTTTTTGATAAATTATTAAACATTAACTGTAACTAAAAAATAATAATAATATAAATTATAAATAATTTATAATAAAACAATAAGCTTATGTTCAACTAAAATATATTTAAAAATTTAAAACCTTATTTACGATTTCTCGAACTCTTTTACCTAACTAAATTATCTATTATTTTTTAGTTCGCTTATTTATAGATAAAATATCTAAAACTTAATTAAAGATCAAAGATCTAAAAATAAATAATTAAATATTTTAATCTTTTTAAAAAATCTTGTTTCACTTATTAATGAACAAGAACAAATTATTTATTAATCATAAACTAAAGGATTATTGCTCCCCCATCTTCATCTAATAACAATATTACGAAATATAAAAATAATATTAGATAGATACATTACTAGGTATATGCATCTAGTTATTTAGATTGATTAAAGGTAATCAAAAATTATATACAAAATAGTATATAATTAAGCAGGTCATTAGAATATTAAATAATCAAAACATTAGATTTGCATTAGTTAAGATATATTGCTTTAGTCATTATTTTCCTGCTTCCATCTAGTATATATTGGATTAAAAAATATATAAAATTCCTACACTGGATTTTCTGACTCCAATTCATCAGACAAAACATTGGTTTTGGTCCTTAGAAACCGGTTTAAGTTAAGGTAGTTTAACAATTCTCTTAGAACCCTTTCGTATTCGGCGAGAAGGTTTAATACCTCCTTTTCGTTACTCATGTCAGCATTATCTCTTCAGTTAACTATAAACAATGAAACACTGTTTAATTGTAGTATTGACTGAATGTTCTATTACCTTAATTAAGAATAAATTAATATTATTTATTTTATTCAAAACCAACACGATATCGGTTGATTATTTAGACCCGTAAATTTTCAGTGCAACAAATCCGAAAGGCTGCTGCGTTGTTACACGATCTTTAACATTGTAGCGACTCAATTCTGTTATTAAAGGAAATACTCAATCTTCCATTTTTCAATAGTTTTCACTATTGTTCAGACTATGTAATCATTGAATAAATAAATTATTCATTGTTGGGTATTCAAGGAAAGATTATTATATCATTAATTATAAAAATAAATGTATTCACTTTCTAGTCGTTGAACGTTTTTACTATATATTTTGGTGCTAATCACCTTTTTTAATATAGTCAACTTCGCTGCAAATTGTCTTTATATATTTAGGTTTTATTACAGTTAATTCTTATTAAAAAAAAAAAACTTAAATAAAAATTTTACCATTTGGTACTATTACAGTTTAGATATTTTTGCAATTTACCCAATTTATCTTATTTAATCTTTTTTTAATTAAATAAAGGGCTATTTATCTAACCCTTGCTACTAAAATTATATCCTATATCACAAAATAAATTTTATTTAAAATATAAACATCTAAAACTATACTTATGTAATAAAAACGCATATACAATTTTACCCCTCCCTCCCTTTAGGGTAAAGGTCCCCTTCGGGGTAAATGGGAGGGATAGGGTTGGGGTTAAATTATATTTTTATTGTTTTGATAATATGAAGATTTTTTTTTTTAACTTTTTCCTTTAACTTTAAAAAAAGGAAATATAGGTTATATTAACTACTAATAGCTCTTATAATTTATTTATCTGAATGAATTTTTATTAATAATTCTATATAATCTTCTTTAGTTATTCTACGCCTTTTTCCTGATTTATTGGCATTATAAGCTAATTCAACTATTTCCAACTTTGCTTCCAATGTTAATGGTCTTTGATTTTTAATTATTAAACTTACTTTTCTAAAAATATCATAATGATTGGCTCGTTCAGAAAATATAGGATTTTTATCCATAAATGGTATAATAATTTCAGTTATTTGATTTAATCCATGAACATAATAACAAGAATAGGTAGATTTCTTTTTTAAAATTGAACCTATATTATTAAAAATTTCTTTAATTTTTTTTAATAATGGAACAGTAGCAGTATCTGTTGTTATACTAAAACCTGGTTTAATTACTCCTTTTTCAGAAAAAGATATTCAAAATGAACCATCACCGTCAATAATACCTGAAATATTATCATTTGTAATTGGAGTAGCAATAGTATTATTTTTATTTTCAATTAAAGGCAAATTAGCACCATTTAATATACCTAAATTAGAATAAATTTGGTTAATTCGTTCTGGTGTTCTCAAACTTGCTGTATTCATAGAAAGAGCCATTTTAACTATTTCTATTTTCCATTCATTTTCTTTATTTTTTGCCTTATTTTTAATTATTCCTTCTAAAATAAGTTTAAATAAATTAAAAGCATGTAATTTAGCACAAAAAAGTGGATATAAGTTAAAATGTGGTATAATTATTTTTAAAAAATCAGAAGATTTAGTTACTTGATAAGAAGCTGTATGATTCTTAATACTTATTCCAATAGTTCCGCAACCAAAATATTGTTGAATTTCTTCTAAAACATATTTTGATGTAAGATCAGCTGTAATATTAAAAACGGGTATAAATTTAATTAAACCAACAGTATTTATAGTAATAGAACAACTAAAAGATCCATCAGTTTGAGTTAAACCAGTAATATAACCAGGAGTCAATTTAAAATCTTGTTTGTTTTGGTTCATTATAATTGTATTTGTTGTAATTGTAGCATTTTTTTTAATTAGTAATTTTTTTAGTATTATTTACAGAATATAAAGTTATAATTATTTTAACATGAGTTAGGGAGCTAGCCTTTCAAGTGACGAGGGATTTCTCCAGGTTGAACCAAAAACCTTCTAATTATACACTAAATAAACAGAAGATGTAAATATTGTGATGATAAGCATAAAATAATAATATTCTTCTAATACTACTATTATATCTTAAAAATGTCAATTATTTTAATAATTGAAAGACTATGTCATTTCTCTTAAAATGATAATGAACATGAACATGAACATGAACATTTAAATGAACATTAACATTAAATATTTCTATTCTATTTAAAATGATAAATTATCAAATCTGTATCTATAATGAAATAAATAAGTAAGAGTTTTAGCGTTATAGTCGTTGAAGATTTATAAATTTTCTTGCAAATTACCCATTTTCATTAAATCTATACATTTGAATGTTATTATAGTATATTTACATTCAAATATCTTTAGGGATTTTTTGCATATAGCTTAAATTTTTATTTTGTGAGCTCAGTAGTCTTTTTTTATTGTAACTTATTCAAGCTCACTGTGCAGCTGTATTCTGTATGTCACATCCTTAATTTCACTTAATAATCATTTGGGCAAATTACAAGTTATGAAAAAAAAAAAAATACAATCATTTACTTTTTATATATTTTAACTTTTAAACTTTTAAACTTTTAAACTTTTAATTACCTATAATTTAATTTTAATTTATTGATTTAAAAAGTTAACCTTTTTTATAATAATAAGATAATTTTTTAAATAGATAATTTATATTTATATTTTTTAATATTTAATTAAGCTATAACAAATAATTTAAATTAACCTAAATAAAGCTATTTATATTCTCTTAAATATTTAAATTTTATTTTATTATTTAAAAATTTTAACATACTTGAAATCTGGACTATGTCTTTTACTTTATACATTTTATAATTTTAATATAAAGATAATCTACGTAAAGTCTCTGAGGAATTTTATTATTCCTTCAAATTTCTCATAATAATAATAATGCTAATGAATAAAAAACAAAAAATATACTCATCATTCAATTAACAATTAAATAAAAGATTTTTGAATATAGTAAAATGGCAATTAGTAAACAAATATAAATATATCAAATATATTATATTATATTTGTTTTTAAAAACTAATTAGGCCACTATAAATTTTTTATAGTTTATAGTTTTGATTAACCTTGATCAGTGTTAACGGCTGTTTCCGTCTTGACTATCCAACTTAGCTTGAATAGTCTGAATATCTATTATTAAATTTTATGTTATTCCGAGATTCTCTTCCAAAGGTAAGGTTTTCAAGGCCCCCGCAACCTAAACGCCTATTAATTTTTATGAATAATGAAATATTCAATATTAATACTTGTTGGGAATTACCGTGCTGTACCCTCATAAATCTTAAATAGACTCTATACTTAAATATATTTCATAGAAAACCAGCAAGCACTAGGTTAGATTGGCATTTCACCGCTTACCAGATCTCATCGGAGAATTATGCAACATTCACCCGTTCGATCATTTTATATCTGGACCTGGTAAGATCACCGTAGCGTCGGGTCTACTAGAAGTAACTTATCCGATATTATTAAATAATTCAGTCGCTTTCGCTAGGGCTTTTAACCTTGCTACTCCTAGTAACTTGCTGCATGTATACCAATATTTTCATATTGGATTAGACTATACCTTCAACTCAAGCAAAATGTTAGGGTAAATCTTAAATATAAAAATTTATAATTATAAATTTAATAATTTTAATAATTAACCATAATTTTGTGGAATATTTGAGTGCTGACGTGTTACCGATTTTATTAATATCAGTCTCTTCTTTCGAATAAGTCGTTACAGGGCTAATAAAAAGGAGTTTGTCTAATATTTAATTAAAAATAATTAGGTTACTCTATCCACTTTAATTTTTAAAGTGAAATAAATAAAATAATGAAATTTATTATTTTTTATTCCTACGATTTACAGCTTCCCACGGTATTCCCATAAATTATTTAAATTATTAGGGTTCACCGTTAGCACAATTTTTTTATATTGTACCGACCAATGGTCATGAGTCAGTTTATTAAAGAATTTTACAATTCAAATGGGCAAGCAATTCACCCATTATGCAAAAGGTACGTTGTCATTTTATTTCTGTCACCATGACTCAAAAATTTCCAACTGCTTATAGAGTTACTAATTCATTCTATTTCACCGCCTCCTCGTCAGACACTCGTTTCAAACTTTCCTTTACAGTACTTTTTTCTATCGCTAAATTTATTATACTTAGCCTTAGAGGATGGTTCCCCTATATTCCAACAAGTTAACACTCGTTGTACTTGTTCTGGTGTATCTTAACGTGAATAAGATAACCAAAGATGTTAAATCTTTTTTAGACTACAAAATATTACAAACGATTATAGATTGCAATAAAGTAGACTTAATATTTATTACTCTACGGGAACTTAGTATACCCTCTCAGTACCCAATTTTTAATTAGGATTATTGACGTTTAAAATATGTAATTCTTTAAAAAATGATTTGCTTTATTCATCAAAAATTAAATATAAACGCTGTCGCCTTATCAATCTATTGGATAAAAATTCTACTTCTATCTACCTTAGATTAAGTTCGGAGTTACTATCAAGTTAATAAATAATTTAAGGCTAATCCGATTTCACTCACCATTACTTTCGGAGTCTCTGTTGATTTCCTTTTCCTTTCCCTATTGAAATGTTTTACTTCGGGAAGTAATAATAAAAGGTTTCCCTTAGGATCGGCTATCCGTTTACGCTAATCTATCTCGTATAGATAGTATGAATGCCATTTGGATTTTAAACCTCCTTTTTAATAAATTTGCTTTAGTTATCCTTAATAACCCCTTTGAATACTATTCTGTTATATTTTATTTTACAATACAAATTAATTTATTTTATGAAATCATATGTTTGTTTTTATATATTTTTTTTGATGTTTAAACAATATTGTCATCGATACTTTTATAGTTAAACAAGTTTTTTATTTTTATAATTTAATATAATAAATATTATTATAAATATTACATAAATCATAAAGTTTTATAATTATTTTTATTATTAAGATTTGGTACATAATATTAATTGATTAAAAATTTTTTTTTTTATTTTTAATGAGGAGAATTAACACTTATAAAATAAACAACAATAAATAATTGTTGTTTATTTTAATTAATTTAAATAAAAGTAATCATATATTATTATATAATTCATTCTATAATAAATATTTACAACAGTTATATTTAAATGGATTTTACTTAATGTTTTAAAATTGACATTAGATCTATAATACCTCTAAATTACCTTAAAATAAATTAGAAGTATGGTCGTTTATGGAATGGCAATGGGTTAATAGCTTTAAATAAGTATTAAATTTTATAATTTTAATTCTGTTTACAAATACAAATTCTTTTAAATATTAAATAAAAAATGGATTGAATCCTCCAAATTGAAATTGATATTTTCACAGACAACTCTAAAAATTAACATTAAGATTAACATTAAAATTAACATTAACATTAACATTAACATTAACATTAACATTAACATGCACATGTAAATTAAAACTCCAACGATTTAATCTAAAAAATCTATTCTTTCATACTCATACACTCAAAATATAAGTAATTTAATAAATAAAGCATACAATTTATTTTAAATATTATTTATTAATAGATATAATATTTATTATAGGTAGAGTTAGCTTTAATAATATTTTTTAAAAAAAATGAAATTTCATTATTCATTATTCATATTCATTATTTATTATTCATTATTCATTATTCATTATTAATTATTCATTAAGACAAATATATTTACATTTAAATTAAACAATAAACATAAACAAAAGAATAACAATAACAAATAATAATATAAATAACCATTTATTTTACATAAAAAATAGAAACGATATATAATAGAGAAGTTAATATGTTAATTTGCTTTTTTTGTTATTATTCTCAGTTGAATAAACTTTTATACTGTGATAAAGACGTAAGAATAATTAATTTAAGTTTATTAACAAATGGGGTTAATATAATTGAATGATTGTGTAATGGATAGATTTTAATAGGCTATTATGAGTATAAAACTAAGAATGCTACCATTAAGGCAAACAATCCTGTAGCTTCTGCTAAAGCAAAACCCAAGATAGCATATGCAAATAATTGACCTCTTAATTGAGGATTTCTTGCTGTTGAAGAGATTAATGATGAGAAGATTTGTCCGATACCGGCACCAGCTCCGATTAATCCTGAGCAGGCTATACCTGCTCCTATATATTTAGCTGCTAATAACATATTTAATAAATTTATTATCTATTGATAGCGTCTAACATAAATAATAATTTAAACTATTTACTCTTTTATTTTAATAAGTATCTATATTTTTTACATTTATTCAGAATTTACTTTATATATAAATATAATAATTATAAGTAAAATGAAAATTGTGAAATAGAATTTGATAAAAGATTAACTTTTTTAATACTAAGTTTAACTAAATAATATATAAAAAAAAAAGATTGAACCCGTTTTTTAGTTATCTTAAATATATGCCCATTTATTTTATTTTAGCTATGGGATATACAGGAACTACAGTAACTACGGGATTACGGTAACTACGGAACCTACGTAACCTACGGAACTTACGGAACCTTGTTTTCCTACCTTTACTAATACTAACGGCACTACGTGAAATACGGGTACTAATATTTGGACTACTTATTTTTTTAACTCTTACGGTGTTAATCCTTGCTTTTTTAATGTTAAAATTTTTAGTCTAAATAATAGTTTATAATATTTATATAATAATAAAAAAATAAAGTTAAAATTTTCTAAACTTAATTAACAAAAATAAATAAGTAAAATCATTAATTATTATTATATTTTATTTTTATTATTAGTATTAATATTAGTATTATAATTAGTATAAGTATTAGTATAAGTATAAGTATTAGTATTAGTATTAGTATTAGTATTATTATTAATATTAATATATTATTTTTATTCCTATTATTTTTAATGTGTGTATTAGTATAATTACTAGTATGAGTTGAATTATAAAACGAAACTAAAACTTAACTTAACCTTAGTTAGATCTAAGTCAGGTTATTTTTAACTATTAGCTTTACTGATTAGTTTTTTGTGCAATTTTAATGCATCATCCATATTTTCTTGACCATCAAAAAGAGTAATCAAATCAGATGTTTCTAGTTTATTTTTTAATTCGTTCATAGTAGTTAAAAATGTATCAGATTCCTGTGCGTTAAGAATATGAGTATTTTCTAATTGTACTAAATGATTAATATAATGAACATCACTTAAAAACCCGTTAATAAAACCTTCTTTCCCTTCATTTTCTAAATTATGATTATCTGGTATTGTATTATAATTCGAAGATGTATTATTACTATTATCAGGAATCCAGTTATCAGGATTAAGACTACTATCTTTTCATAAAAAATCAAAATTGGAGATCCAAGAAGATCCAGGTGTTGATGGTGTAGGATTATCTGTAAAAGGTGGTACATGAGAAGAAGGTACATTGCTAGGACTTGGACTAATAGGCTTTGTAGTATCCGAATTGTAATTTGTATCTACATCAGCCTCATTACCTTGATCTGATGAATCTGCATCTGAATCTGAATCTAAATTATGAGCAGGTATAACAGGTACATCACTTTCACTTTCCATTGATGTACCCTCTTCTAATCCAATGATTAGAGATGAAATTAATAAAATATGCTGAAGTTTAAATTTTAATAATTTAAATAAATATCTTTTTTTACTTAGCCATTTTATATCATTGTTGTTATTTATAATTCATAAATATAAAAAATAAAATAAAACAATAGATCAGATAAATAAATAAAAATA
>Ga0316212_1000026_pt1 | contig 15209 bp, 15 predicted proteins | sample NRE1metagenome_FD_207799 | JGI IMG/M metagenome (GOLD analysis project Ga0316212, IMG submission 207799) | Spruce roots microbial communities from Maridalen valley, Oslo, Norway - NRE1 | ecosystem: Host-associated > Plants > Roots > Unclassified | place: Norway: Oslo | collected 2017-09-14
CCTCCGGGTGAAGAAGCTTGGAAGGGTTCGGCTGTTCGCCGATTAAAAGGGTACGCGAGTTGGGTTTAATACGACGTGAGTCAGTATGGTCCCTATCTTCTGAAGAGATAAATAGTAAAAAGGGGAAGACCTTCTAGTACGAAAGGATCAATAGGCTGTGTTTCTCTAGTGCACCAATTGTTGAATTTAATTAATTAAAATTTAAAGAAGCATAGTTGGGTAGCCACAAACATATTAGATAAGCGCTGAATGTATATAAAGCAAGAAACTAACCCCTAGATACTATCTTAAATTTATTTCTATTATTTATTTAATAATATTTCTTTTTATTATATTAATCCATAATATAATCTAAGAAAATGAAATAATTTTTAATTTTATAAGAAAAAGAACATTTCTTAATAGGATGCAAATGTAAGTAACTGTGAATTATTTAGTTTAGCATTACTAATTAATAAACTAGACTTGATGTTTTAAATTGTCCAATTTTCATATTAAATATAAGGTATAAAGTTATTGGTTTAACTTAATTTTCATATTAAATATAGAGATATAAAGTATAAAGTATAAAGTATAAAGTATAAAGTATAAAGTTATTAAATTAATAACTTATAAATAAAGGGGTTAAAAAGGTAAAAATAAAAAATTACAAAATGAATAGTAAATCTCTCTATTTACTATAGATTTTTTGTAATTTGATTAATATCAAGTTTAATTCGTTTATATTTAAAAACTAAAGTATAATCTTCTAATCCATCACTATTAAAATCTTCTAAACTTTTAATATATTTAGCATAGATATAATGATGAATCATTCTGTGATCACTATGTTTAGAAACTAAAATAGAATTACTTAAAACCAAATAAGGTTCATCAGGATTATTATTAATAGAAATCATAGGAATCATTGTATATAAAGAATTACTACTTAAAGTAGTAATAAAATCATAGAAATATTCTATTTCAAAATTTTTCATTTCAAAATAATGAGATTTGCTATAATTATTAATAAATAAATCTTTATGAACATCAGACATTAATGTTATGTCCTTTACAGAAATGTGTTTTAAGAATTGTTTCAACATTGATATTTCGTGTTTTGTTTTCTTGTTTACTCCTCGGTGTTTCAATTTTTACCCCCTTTAAACAGAAATTAGATTTAAAAGAAGAATAAATTAAAAATCATGTCATTGAATTTAATTAAAATTTGATATAAAGAAATACAATCTAATTTACAATACTTAATACATTCATTTCTTAAATTTCAATTATTATTAAATTTAGATTTATAATTATTATAATCCTCTAATTTAATATTTTTAAAATTTTTAAAATCAGGAACTTCTCCAATGTAATTTAGATTATTTTCATTAACAAAGAAAATAGGAAACACAGATTTAGGGTTATGAACATTAAATGATTTAGATAATTTACTTAATGAATTTAATAATAATAATAAACTATCTTTGAATTTAAGATTATATTTTTCAAATTTAAAATCAATTAAAATTATTCTATTATTATGAATTATAGGTTTTACTAATCCTAATTTAAGTAAATATTTAAATAAAAATATTATATCAAATTTAGCCATATTATGCATATAAACATTATAACCATTATATTTTCTAATCATAATAGATTTTAAAGCAGATAATACCATATTATCTACTTTTTTATAATCCGTTATATAGAAATTACTTGTTTTATGTCCGTCATAAATTGAAATACAATAAGGAATTAAGATATTATCTTTAATATAAGTTTCAATATCTAAAGTTATAAAATTATTTTGTAAATTTTTAGATACTTTTGTTTTTTCGATAAATTTATTTTTTATTTCTTTTGTAAATAGAATTTGTTTTCCATTTTCAAAGTAATATTTTTTATTATCAATTGTTCGAACAAATTTATCTTCTGAAATAATTTCATCTTTAAATTTAACTAAAGTTATTCCATTTTTTGAATATACAACTTCATTAAATTCTTCAAATTTAGAAAACATTATAATTTCTCCTGTAATATTTTGAAGAATATAAAGTTTTCTATTTTCAATATTAACTGTTTCTGATAATTTACCGAAATCCATAGGATTCATAGAAATAGGTAATTTCATTTTATCAATTGTAATATAATTTACATTTAATTTTATTTTATCTTTATCTTGTATTCTTCCTTGTTTAAATCCATAACTAAATATTATTGAATCAATCTGACTTTCATTATAATATTCAGATTTAAATTTCATATTTTCTATAATAAAATCAATATATCATTTTTTATCATTTAGATTTAATCTTTGAAGTTTACCAATACTAACAAATTCGTTATCTACATATTTAATTTTAAATAAAATAAATAGATGATTATCTTCATTAAACTGTGATTGAATACTATTTCAAAATACTGATTTATTAGAAATTCAAAATACTGGAAATAAATCTGATATTAGATCATTAAAAAATATTCTTAGAGAAAATTACACTCATCATAATTTATTAAAAGAAATTAAATCTAAAGCTAGTAAATCATCATTCAATATTGAAGAACAAAGTGAATCATCTTATGTTCAACCTTCTAGTTCTATTGATCAATCTATTGTTGATAAAAAATCTGTAGTTTCTCCTACTACCGAAAGTGATAGTCAAAGAATAAGTGAATCTGACTTATTTGATTAATAAACCAGAAGCTTACCTTATTAAAGAAAATTAATATATGAAATAATTACCCCCTTTAATTAATATAAAAGAATAAGGATTAATTGTTAATTGGTTATTAACTACAATTTCTAACGCAAAATTGTGTAAAAAGTTCGATTCTTTTTAATTCTATTAAAAACATGAAAATAAATAATGTTTAGATATTAAAATAATTTCGTGTAGTGAATTTCAATGTTTGTAAAAATGACAAAATTTTTAAATGAAGGTCATATTGAAGTATTAGATCAAATGTATACTTTACAAGTAACAGAAAATAAAAGAAAATTAATTTACGATGAAAATAGTAAATTAATTAGTAGTATCCCATATATTATAAATAAAAACATCAAATTATCATTCCTCATACAAAAATAAAATCAAGGGCTAAATTATTAGCCGATTTTTTAAATAAAAAAGATAATACTTTACATGATAATATAGAGTCTAATGATAAAATGTATGATACTATGAATTTATTTGAAGATTAAAAAATATTAATATGAAATAATTACCCCCTTTAATTAATATAAAAGGATAAGGATTTATTGTTAATTGGTATTAACTATGAATTTTGCGGTAAATTTATAATTGAGGTTCGATTCCTCTAAATTCTAATTGTTTTGTGTGTTTTTATTGTTAATGTTTTGTGTGTTTTTATTGTTAATGTTTGGAAGTAAAAATAATGCGTGTCTTAATTTTCGGATGATTTTAAAAAGAGTCATTTTTTTAAATTATTTTAAGATTTAAATGTATAACCCCATAAAACATCGATTTTATATCCATATTTTACAGCATTTTTCATTTCTTCTGAAAATAACATATCTTCTCATGTTCCAATTGGAGCTATTGTTTTATGTATTCCATTAACTTTTACTCTTGTTTGTAAAATAGGATGTTTAATATCATCAGGAGCTATTATTTTACAATAAAAGAATCCAAATGCATTTTCATCAATATTTAATATATTACCGTTAAAATAAGTTGGCATACCTATAGGCATTAATTGAGATTGCATTTGAGAAGGATATAAAGAATTTACATCGTAAGCTTTAATATTATTCCCTTCAGGAATATACATATCAACTGCTCCTCCAGTATAACCAGATCTAATATTTTTACCAATTTCTCCAGTTATTTGAGGAATAGTATTTTCTTTCATAAAATTACTTTTAAATATAGTAAATGCTAATGATGAAAGAGTGGGATAATGATGAATATTCAATGAGAATAACTTAAATATCATTTCATTGAATTTAATTAAAATTTGATAAAGACTTATACAATCAATTTTACAATATTTAATTGCTTCATTTTTTAATGTTCATTTAGTATAATTTGATTTATAATCTTGATATTCCTTTTTACTAATGTTTATAAAATTATTAAAATTAGGAACATCTCCTTTATATTCTAAATTATTATTGTTAACAAATAAATGAGGAAATATTGATTTACTATCTTCTATTTTAAATGATTTACATAAAGATTTTAATGAAGTTAATAATAGTAATAAACTATCTTTAAATATTATTTTATATTTTCCATTTTCTCCATAATTTATTTTTAAAAAAATAATTTTACCATTATGAATTACAGGATGAATTGTTCCTAATTTAAGTAAATATTTAAATAAAAATATTATATCAAATTTAGCTAAATTATGAGCATAAACATTATATCCTTTATATTTTCTTTTTAATATAGATTTTAAACAATCTAACATCATTTGTTCTACTGAATTATAATCAGATAAATAAAATGAGAAGAAATTTTTCCCATCATAAAAACAAATTAAATAAGGTGTTAATAGACCATTAACTATATATGTTTCAATATCAATTGTTATAAAATTATTTACTAGATTTTTAGATTTAGTACTTTGTTTTATAAATTTCGTTTTTATTTCTGAAGATAATAATATTTGTTCTCCATTTTCAAAATAAATTTTTTTATTTGCTATTGTTCTCATAAATTTATTTTCTCTAATAAAAATATCTTTAAATTTAATTAAAGAAATACCATTTTTAAAAAATTCTATTAAATTATGATCCATATATGTTCTGATAACAATAGATAATCCTTTTTCATTATTTAAAAAATAAACAACTGATTCTTTCATATTAATTCTATTAATTAATATTCCATAATCCATTGGATTTGTAGATATAGGTATTTGATAATTATTATAATTTTGATATAATCCATTATAAGTTATTTCTTGTTTATTTTTAACTTTACTATCTTTAAAACCATAACTAAATATTAATGATTCAATTTGAGTATCATTATAAAAACTAGCTTTTAATTCAATAAAATTTAATATAAATTCAGAATATCAATTATTATCGTCATTATTAAGTCTTTGAACATTACCGATAGAAAGAGTTTGCCCAGTAACATATTTAATTTTAAATAATATAAACATATGATTATTTTCTGTAAAATCTTTCACTATTTTATTTCAAAATTGATCGAATATTTTTAAAAATAATTTTTGAGAAAAAAGTTTATTTTTTACATTGAAATTTAAATCTTCTCATTTATAATTAGGAGATGTTTTTCTTAATTTAATAATATTTTTAGCTGAGAATGCAGCTAATGCTATATTTTCATTAGTTTCAGGAAATATAACAAAGAATATAATATAAACTAAAAATATCAAGAATAATTCAAATAAAATAAACAATTCAGCTTGTTTATTTTTATAAATTTCTGTGTTTTCTAAAAATTTAATTATATTTTTTTTTAATGTTATAGCATTTGTATCTTCATAAAGGGGGGTATTATTACTATTAAAGATTGTAATTGAACCAGCGGTACTTAAAATTTCAGTAGAAATTAATTTATTTTTTTCAAAAGTAAATCGTTGATCTAAGATAGTTCTTGTAAATTTTATATCAGATATTTTTTTATCTGTGAATTCAATCATTAAATCACCTCTTCTGAAAAATCTTATAAAGTTTTCATTATCTGAAACTTTAATTACTAAGACATTAGAAGTGTTTAATTGAATTATATATTTATTATCTAAATTTTCTATTAATTTACCATAATCTAATGGATTAATAGCAATTGGTAATAAATAATGTGAATATTTTTGATATTTCATTTTTGGATCAAAATTATGTATTGTATTTTTCATTTGTTTTTATATTATTTCCATCATTTTAAGTCAGTTGGTAGAACTAAGCATAGACTAATTAATTAATCAATCAACCTTATATCTTTTTAACGGATTCTATGGATATAAGGATTTACCGTCTCCTGTTATGACAGCTAGGACCTGACTTAGAAAAATCTAAGATTTTTATTATAAATCTAATTACTCTTTAAAAATGTAGTTTTAATTCTAGAATAAGGGGTAATATAATAATAGTTTCTATATATTTTTAAAAGTATATAGTTAAGATAATTCAATTTCTGTGAATTTTACAACAATAATTGAATCATTATTATTGATAATTGAATCATCTAAATAATAGAAATCAATCATTATGTGTAATCTATCCATGATAAATTGAGTTAATAATATTGAAGAAGAATCTTTATTAATTAAAATAGGGTCTGAAATGAATAATTGCATTCCATCATCTAAATTATATCCAGTTATACTTGGATAAAAAGATAAACTAACTCAATAATTATCATCTTCATTTAAATTATAAATAAAATCCATGATATCTAATGTTAATTCATTTATTTTTAAAACAGTTTTTCTTGTTTTATAGTAATTTAATGATTTAATTTCGAAATCATGAACAAATTGTATTTTATCTTGACTAATTGGCATTAGTAAAGATGTTGAATAAATACTTTTATCTAGATTTTTATATGATAGATATAGAATCATTATTATAGAAATGATTCTAATAATATTTCAATTAAATGAGAAAGGATGAAATCCAATTATAAAGTTGGCAAATAAATACATTGCACATCAAATAATGATTTGAATTTGGTCGTTAATTGACACTTGAAAATATGTAGCTGTGAAAGCTAAAATTAATAATATAAACATTAATGTTATAAAATTAGACCCTTTGGGACTTGTATTAAATGTCTAATACTTATTAAAAGTATTACTTGCTAATTTCAGATAAATTAATACTCTGTTTAGCGTTAAGAAAATTCGCATTTTTTAATAATTTGTTTATTATTTAACGTCCTAACAAATAAAAGACGTGTGTTAAACAACTTCGAACTTTTCTTTATGCCTTATAAAGGAGAGGTCCTGTGAATACTTTAGTAAGATCAGGAGATATAGAATTAGGGGATTATATTGAACCAGGATATTCTTATCCAGATTTGTTGCAGTCTCCACCTCGAATATATGACAGAGTTGGTTCTTATTGAAGTGGATGAGGTAGTAATCCCCCTTCATATCAAACAGTTGATAGATTATATATTAATTCTCCTTTTGAAAATTATCAGTTATTTGTGAGTAACCTGGTGGTGTATTTCTTGTTGCTGTATTTTCAGTTAAATGAGAAAATCTGGGAAGAGGATATATATCTCATCTTATTGGCATTTGATTTACCAAGACTTGAGAAGTTGGATATTCTGGTAGAGAAGAAATATCAATATCAATATCTCTTAGATTAGATTGAATATGATTTACATCTTGTAACTCAATATCATGATGTGCTCTTCTTAAAACATTTCTCCCTGGAAGAATAGGAAAGTGATGTAGAACTTCTTTATAAATTACTAGGCCTCCAAATCCAGTTATGAATAATGCTACACCTAATATTACATATATATCTGTATGTGTCATTGTTTGATTTTTTTATTATAGGTTGCCATAATTGATTGTTATTTAATGTCATATCAATACTAAAAAGACGGTTTTAATAATTATTTTAAACTATTAAATTTAAGAGGATAAATTTTATAAAATTTAAAACAACTGTTGCATGTTCAATTTAAGTAAAAGAAGATCTATTTGTAGGTTAATCAAACTCTTTTGAATTTGAAACAAAAAGAAATTGTGTTACCTTGATTTATATTGAAACCAGAGTTATTTCATTGTTCTAGTATAAATTTGGTAATTAACATTGGATTACTTTTGTTGTTTACCAAAAAATCTTCACATAGATTTAATCTTGCCTGTGAAAGAGATTTTGATGAAGCAAATTGTGGAATTATCATATAAATTTTATCATCTTCAATTAGTTTTATGAAAGTTGAGATTTCATATATACTGAATTCTTGAAAAAATCTATATCTTCAACCAGATTTTGAATCAACATTTAAATTGGATTGAACATCTTTTAAAAATGAGATTTGAGTAGTTGATAAATTCATTATCGTTATAAATTAAAATCCTTTGGGACTTGTATTAAATGCCTAATAGTTATATAACTATTACTTGCTAATTACTAAATTAAACTAATAATTTAGTTTAGCGGGGGTAAAATATAATTAAATTTTTACTTTAATTCTAACAGTAACTGTTAATATTACTGGATCCATTGAGTTAATTGAATTATCTTTAAATAATCAATCGGTTATAAATAACCCTTTATCATCTAGTCTTTTCATAATAAATTGAGTAATTATAATTGGATCGCTTTCTTTATTAATAATAATAGCATCATCTATTCAAAGAGGATGTATTTTCTCTTTATTATCTTGTCATTTTTTATAACTTGAAATAAAAGAAAAACTCATTGAATAATTTTCATCGTCCTTTAATGAGTTCAATAATTCTATTATATCAAAACCTAAAGTTTGAATCTTTAAATATGAAATTTTCGGTTTATCTCCATAAGAGTCAAATTTTCATTCAAAAGAATCTCTGAAATCAATTTCAAAGAAAGAAAAAGTAATCAATATAGACATGGCATATAATGAATTCATAAATAATCCAAATATAAATAAAGTTAAAATTAATACATTTGTTTTAAAATATTTAAAGATAATAATAATAAATGCAATAAGAATTGATAAAAATATCAATAATGGAATAAAATCTCATGAATCCAATTCTAATGGAGAATTAATAAAATTATTAGTTAATTGACTATATCTTGGAGGAGTTCCAGTTCAATAGGAAGGAACTCTTCCATAATCTGAAATTATTTCAATATAAGATGTGTAATAGGAAATTATTTCAATATAAGATGTGTAATAGGAAATTCTATCATGTGATTCTAGATTGCAAGTATTTTGATACTAATAATGGATTACTCTCTTTAGTAAGTAGAAATGGTTTTGATAGTACAATCATTGGACTATCATCATCCTAACATAATCAAGAAGTAACTAATTCTAAAGATAAAACATATGTTTTATCATCTTCTAAATTAGATAAAAAACTGTTTTACTTCCATGTAATCATGAAAGAAAAATCTAGTAGTAGAAGGATTTGAAATATAGAATATGTTATTTTGATTGTCCAAAATATCATGCATGAAAGTTATTCTATTTATACTCATTAAATAAAATTATAAGTGTTTATTTGAGTAAGAATAATAAGAATAATTATGAAAAAGGAGAATAATCTAATAGTTTTTATTAAGTAATTTAAGTCTAGTTTATAAATTACCCCTTTTATAAGTGTTGAATCATGATTCAAGTCTTATAACCTAATAAGGGATTAGTTGACTGATGGTTTAGTCTGGAAATCTCGAAAATTTCTGTTTTAAGTTCGATTCTTACTAGTTCCGTATTAATAATAAATGGTCCCTTAATATTTTAATCTGAAGAGGTATTGGAATTTGGCATGTTTTTTATTGTTTTATTGAGGGTAAATTTCTTGTAAAAAAATACTGTAAACCTTGAAAACGGATTAATTTTTAAAAAATAATCCTGATTTTAATTAATATTATTCTGATACTGATAGTTCTTATATAAGTAAACCTTTACCTGATCATTTAGTTAATTCTAAAGTATTAGGTAAAATTAAATTAGAAAATATTATTAAAAAAGCTATATTTTTAGCTCCTAAAATGTATTATTTAGAAACTAAAGATAATAAAGTAATTTATAAAGTTAAAGGTTTGAAACATGAAGTAGAATTAACTAAAGATAATTTTTAAAATTTACTTTCTAAAGAGTCATTTTTAAAAAATTTCAGAATAAATGAATTAAAAATCTATCTAAAGGACATATCGAAGTTATTAATGAAATGTATATTTTACAAGTAACTGATAATAAAAGAAAATTAATTTATAATGAAAGCGGTAAATTAATTAGAACTACTCCTTATATCATTAATGAGAATAAGGAAATTATCAATAAATAATAAATAATAAATGTTATTAGTTCCTTTTATTACCCCACTTTATACGGAAATTACAGACCTCGATTTCTATATTTTCATTTGAGGGAGAAAATTTGGTAAAATTTGTCTAAAAGAGAATATTGAATATTCAGTTTTCGTTAATTATTCATATTAATTTTACGATTTTAAAAGAATTATTATAAAATATTATAATAATATTTCAAAAATATTCTGTTATTAGAATATTATATTTTTAGGTTTAACCTACATTTTTTATTTTATTAAATTAAATGTTTTATAATATTTAAATGTTTACAGCCTTAATCGTTTAAATTTTTTATTTTTAATATAAAATTTTAGATCGAAGATTAATAATAAATAACTTTTTATTAATAGGCTTAAATTAAAGTAAAAAAATGAAATTTATATTAATAAATATATTAAGTTTTACAACCATAATATCAAGTGTATTAGTTATAACCTCTAAAAATCCTGTGATATCAGTAATATATCTAATTTCTGTATTTATAAATGCAGCAGGTTATTTAATATTATCTGGTATAGGTTTTCTTGGTTTATCATATATTATTGTATATGTAGGAGCTATAACTGTATTATTTTTATTTGTAATTATGATGATTAATATTTCATTAACAGATATTATAGATACAGGAAAACAATATACTAAAAATTTACCTTTAGTTTTTGTAGTAGGTTCATTATTCTTGTTTGAAATGTTTAACATTTTACCATTTAGTTTTAATAATGTATCTGGTTTAAATTTAATTTTTGATACTATTACTAATTTTAATTTATTTATTTGAAATAATGATAAATTAAATTTTGTTAATAATATTCATACTACTTATCAATCTAATATTGCAGATATTACATTTATTTCCTTTAGTCAAATAGAAGCTATAGGACAATTAATTTACACTTATGCTGCTATATTATTAATTATATGTAGTATTATTTTATTATTATCTATGATAGCACCTATTTTTATATCATTAAATAAAAAATAAATTTATCTAATTTATTCAATTCTTATTTATTTACCCCCTTTTTTATTCTAATTTTTCATTATAATGTTTAATTTTTGTTTTTAAATAAATTAGAAGAGTTAAGTTTACAGATGGTTTCTGTAATAGATCTGCAAAATCTATAAATATTAGGGTTCAATTCCCTCTTAACTCTATAATCATTAAAATTTAATTTAATAATAAATTATTAGAATAAAAACAAAATCTATTAATTTAATAAAATTAATCAAATAAAAATATATATTATAAATTCTCTTAGTTCAATGGTAGAACTGCATTCTTCTAAAATGTTAATTTTGGTTCGAATCCAAAAGAGAATAAGAATATATTAAACTATTTAAATAAAATTTATATTTATAAAAGTTAAATAGAATAGTTTAACATTTTTCATAATAATTATTTAGATAATTAATTTACAAATAATGTTTGTAAAAATCTTTAGAATCTATTAATTAGGTTATTAATATAAAAATAAATTATTGTTACAGTATCTTTTACTTTATATATTTTTTTTTCTAATTTAATTAGAAAAATTTATATCTAATTAAATTTAATTAAATTATTAAATTTACTTATAAATATTTAAATTATTTATTAAAAATAATTTTTATTAATTTATAAAGTTATGTTGTTAATTTTAATTAACTATAAATCAATATTTATATCTATTTCAATTTTATGAAAATGTAATATAAGATTATATTAAAAACAAAATGAGATATTTAAATTATTTTTTAATAAATTTTAATAAGAGAATTTTAAGACTAAAGTATAAATTAAAAAATGGATAGTCAATTATAAAATAAAATATAGATATAAATAAAGATGATAAATATATTTATCTATGAATACACATAATTTAATTTTAACTCTGTTAAATATAATAATAAATTTATTAGATGTATTATTAGTGATATTACCTATATTATTATCTGTAGCCTTTATGACTATAATAGAAAGAAAACAATTAGCTGCTCATCAAAGAAGAGTGGGTCCTAATACTACAGGATATTATGGTTTATTACAACCTTTTAGTGATGCTCTTAAATTAATAGTTAAAGAAACTGTTATACCTTCTCAATCTAATAAAATATTATTTTATTTAGCGCCTGTATTTTCTTTAATATTTAGTTTATTAGGATGAGGAATAATTCCTTTTGGACAAGGTTTAACTTTATCTGATTTTACATTAGGGATATTATATACTGTAGCTTTATCTTCATTAGGAGTATATGGAGTATTATTTGCAGGTTGATCAGCAAATTCTACTTATGCCTTTTTAGGTTCTTTAAGAAGTACAGCAGCTATGATTAGTTATGAATTAATTTTAAGTTCTGCTATATTAATTATAATTATATTAACAGGTTCATTTAATTTTACAACTATAATTGAAAATCAACAAGCTATTTGATATATAATTCCATTATTTCCAGTGTTTATATTTTATTTTATTTCTATATTAGCTGAAACATCTCGTACACCTTTTGATTTACAAGAGGCTAAAAACTAATACTAATTGATTTGGCCTCTATAAATATCGCTGTATGCTGGAAACTCCTAAAGCTTTAAATACTCATCTAATTTTACATAATAATAATAATAAATAGATAGTTAAAATTTTAAAGATAATACAATGGACAATCAGCAGGAAACCAAAAATATAAAATTTTAAGACAAGTTGTTTAAAATCAAATAAAAATTTAAATTTAAGAAAATAAATAAATTTTACCCCCTTTTCTTTAAAATATTACTCTTAAAATAAAAGAGTAAACCAGACAAGTAGTATAACTATCTGTTCTGTTTACATTATTTCTTAAAATTATTTTCTTAAACAAAACACAATAACTCTTAAAATAAAAATTGAGTAGGATCCTCAGAGACTATACGCGATAATTTCTAATAACTAAATGAAATATGATATAGTCCAACCGTTATTGAAAGATAATGGATAAAATATAATATCGAAATTAATTATTGTTGTTTATTTTTCTGTTTTAATTTACAAAATATTTCACGATAAACTTCCATACGATTATTTGTTTTCTATTTTTTATATTCAATGTTTTAATGTTATACCTATTAAACCTTTAAAAACTTATAATGATCTTTCTGAGACTAATTTATTAAAGAGAGATTTAAGTAAATTAGGTGGGGTTTATGGTTTAATACATGTGAAATCTTCTAAATAATATATCGGATCCAGTTTAAATTTATATTCTAGATTAAAGGATCATATAAAAGGGAAAGATTATAACTTAAGATTACAAAGATCTATAAAAAAATATGGTTTAAAAAATTTTTATGTTGTAATATATTATCTTCATAATGATCCTGCTGTATTGTTAACAGATATTGAAACTATGGTAATATCATTTTTTCCTTTTTCTTCTTTATTTAATTTTAAAAAAAAGGCTAATTCTATGTTAGGGTATAAACACACAAAACAAGCAATAGAAAAAATGAAATCAAGATTTGTAAATAAGACTAATAATCCTATGTTTGGAAAAACTCATAGTGAATATACCAAAAATTTAATATCAATTAAAAAGAGTATTAGACCTTTAGGTTTATATGATAAAAATTATAATTTAATTGAAAAATACTCTAATCAAGTTGAATTAGCGAATAAATTTGGTGTACATAAAAACGACTATTTCTAAAAACATTAAATCAGGTAAACTTTTTAAAGGTAAATTTTATCTCAGAAAAATAAATGATGTCAATTAAAATAAAAAACAATAATTTAATTAATGTATTATATTAGATTAGAATCTAGAGAAATTTATTTATTGAATCAAGTTTAGATATCTTAATTAAATTGTTGGAATCTGAATTAGTAGCTGGTTTCTTTACTGAACATTCTAGTGTACCTTTTGTTTTCTTTTTCTTAGCTGAATATGCTTCAATAGTTTTATTTAGTTGTATTACTTCTATTTTATTTTTAGGAGGATATCATATGCCTGAATTATTTATTAATGATTCTTTAATTAATTTACAATCTATCATACTTGGATTAAAAACATGTTTATTTTGTTTTATGTTTGTATGATTTAGAGCTACTTTACCTAGAATGAGATATGATGCTTTAATTGAATTATGTTGATTAAATTTATTACCTGTTTGTGTAGCTTTTATTATTTTAGTGCCTAGTATTTTAATAGCATTTGATATATCACCTTATTAAATAATTAAATATAAATTATTTTATTGAATAAATAAACAATTATTTATAATTTATAATCATTTTTAATCAATAAAAATATATTAATATATTTAAAGTTTTTTTATAATATATATAAATATATTAAATTCATTTTATTCTCTCACCCCCTTAAATAAATTAATGGACAATAAAGTTTTAAACTCCAAATTTAAAAATGATTCTGTTTAATTTTTTAAAAATTCAATTGAGGATAGTTTTAAAAAAATACAAATAATTAAAAGAGATACAAAAAATTGCGATTAAGCATATACAATATAACAATAATACAAAATGATTGTTTAAATATCATAAGAATTTAATTTTGGTTCCGATTGAACGTTGTTCAGTAGTTTAAGACATGCAAATCATTATTACCGAAAAATTTTTAAGGTAATAAGGTGTAAAGGTGAGGATAGTAAATAAGTTACTTTATAATTTCCATAAATAGGAAATAAATATAATTAATTTTTTTTTTAAAATTTATATTAAAGGAATTATTCTGTTATAAAATACTATTTACTTTGATTAGGTAGTTGGTAGGGTAAATGCCTACCAAGCCGACGATCAATAGCTATGTTTGAGAGAACAGATGGCCACATTGGGAATGAAATCTCCCAAGTAGTATTATACTACCAGCAGTCAAGAATATTAGTCAATGCTCGAAAGAGTGAACTAGCTAACTGAAATCAATAATAAAAATTGATAAGATAAGGGAAAATAATGATATTACCTTATTATTAGTGTCGTCCAAAACTGGTGCCAGAAGACTCGGTAAGGCCAGAGACACAAACGTTAATCGTCTTAATCAGGCGTAAAGGGTTTGTAGGCGGCTTTAAAATTTACTTATACAAATAAAATAAATAATAAGTAAAGAATAAAAGCTAGAATCAAATAGAGGATATATGAAATAATGCTTAGAGTAGGTCTGATATCCTTAAATACTAAGTAGAATATTAAAGGCGAAAGCTTTTTTCCATTAATGATTGACGCTCAGAAACGAAGGTGAGGATAGGAAATAGGATTAGATACCCAAAATA
>Ga0316212_1000027_pt1 | contig 14871 bp, 8 predicted proteins | sample NRE1metagenome_FD_207799 | JGI IMG/M metagenome (GOLD analysis project Ga0316212, IMG submission 207799) | Spruce roots microbial communities from Maridalen valley, Oslo, Norway - NRE1 | ecosystem: Host-associated > Plants > Roots > Unclassified | place: Norway: Oslo | collected 2017-09-14
TCTTAATGAAGGATTTCTAGCTACACCTAATATTAATGCACCGAATACTACACCAATACCTACACCGGCTCCTATTAAACCTGTAGTTGCTAAACCTGTAGTTGCTAAACCTGCCCCTATGATACCTTAAATTTAAATCTTTTAAATAATAACTCTCAAAAAAAAGGTAAATTACGATAGATGAACAGCACATAAACTACTAAATAACACATAAATCAACTGAAAATATTTAGCTTCCTAATCAACTAATTAAATTACCAATATGCTCGAGCGTTTCTATAATTAAACCATCAATTTCTTCCAGCTGTTCACCTAGAATATTCTCATCTATGCTGTCATTATCCCCTGCTCTGCTATGAGCTTCATCTAGCGGTTTACGTTCTGTTTCTAATGCTTCTTTATCTCTATATGCTTGTTCCAATTTGGCTTGCTCCTGGGCTACCTCTTCTAAGGTAGCCTCTGAAGCTCCTTTAGCCAATAAAAAAAAAAGGCAATTTAAGAGTTATATTTATACTTTGTAAAAAGAAGTTCACTAAAGTATGATATATATATAAGATATCTGGGACTCAGTCTATTATGATATCTAAAGCTGTTTGTATCATTTATTATATAAAAAGTACCGTACGAAGGAAACCTTCATAAATTTAAATCACTAAAATTATTACATCCTTGTTTTTATTTTTATTGTAGTTAGATTAAATAATAGGCATTTATTGTTTTTAGTGCTTGTATTCCATACAGTGCCAAGCGCAGCACACACGATCAATAAACTTTTGAAAGGCACAAAAGCATACTCGTGCAAAGATATAGAGGGATCGAACCTCTTACTACAGATATCTAATCAAGAAGTAAAACCGTCTATCTATCTCTAATGCACAAATATTTATAATTATACTAATAAAGTATAAATTTAATTAGTTATTTATACTTTAACATCGTATAATATATAAATATTTATGCATAAAATTTATATTAAGTTATGCTTTACAAAAGCCTAATCTTTTAGATATATTCATCCGTGCTAAACAGTGAAGCAACATAACCTAAAAGTAAAGTTTAGAAAGGAATATACCTAAACCCTTACATAAAAATACATATTATTCCCTAGACGAACATACTAATATATAATTCGATTGAATGTATTAATAGGTAAATCACAAACAAAGGTATAAAATCTAATAAGTATAACCTGTCTTTTTTGTCTTCATAATATATGCCCTAAGCTGAAACCATACTAACAAATATCGTAAAAGGTAAAGGTAAACTTAAACCAGGTAAAGGTAAACTTAAACCATGTAAAGGTAAACTTAAACCATGTAAAGTTAAAAATAATATGGATGTAAATAATAATAACCCACCTAATAAGAAAAATAGTGTTGGTATTCCACTTAAAACCATGGCATTACTAGTGGAGTTGATTGTAAAGGTAAACTTACAAATGCATGAGGTTTTGGTGGGCTATTAAGAGCTCATTCTAAACTGTTATAACTTCTATTTAATAGTGATTGTAAGCTATCACTATAGAATTGTGGAGTTAATCAAGGATATCTGCTTGTAGCTTTACCTTCAACTAACTGTACATAAACTATGTATAAAAATAATCATGTAGCCACAACACTAATGATACTTCCAAAACTACTTATTAAATTTCATCCTGCAAAAGCATCAGGATAGTCACTAATTCTTCTAGGCATTCCTTGTAGACCTAAGAAATGTTGTGGAAAAAATGTCACATTAACCCCTATAAATAATATTCAAAAATGTACTTTACCTAACATTCTGTTATAATCTAATCCTAATATTTTAGGTATTCAGAAGTATCATGCACTAAATAGTGCGAATACTGCACCCATACTTAATACGTAGTGGAAATGAGCAACTACGTAATAAGTGTCATGGAATGCAATATCAAGAGAAGCGTTTGCTAAAACAACTCCACTTAATCCTCCAATTGTGAACATAAATACGAAACCTAAAGCAAATAACATTGATGGTGTTAAGTGTAAAGATCCTCCGTAACATGTTGCTAATCAACTGAATATTTTAATACCTGTAGGTACGGCAATAATTAGTGTAGCAGCAGTGAAATAGGCTCTTGTATCCACGTCTAAACCGACTGTATACATATGGTGGCTTCAAACAACAAATCCTAATACACCAATTGACATCATGGCATAAACCATCCCTAAATATCCGAATACGCTCTTATTAGAGCTAGCGGATATTGTAGTACTTATTATACCGAATCCTGGTATAATTAATATATAAACTTCTGGATGTCCGAAGAATCAGAAAAGATGTTGGTATAGTATAGGGTCACCACCTCCTGCTGCTTCAAAGAATGATGTATTAAAGTTTCTATCAGTTAAAACCATAGTTATACCTCCGGCTAACACAGGCAATGATAATAATAATAATACAGCTGTAACTACTACAGCTCATCCAAATAAAGCTAACTTGTGTAGTCTAATACCAGGACTTCTCATATTTAATATAGTAGTAATGAAGTTTATAGCTCCTAATAAACTACTTATACCAGATAAGTGTAGCCCAAATATAGCTAAATCAACACTAGGCCCACTGTGACTTTGTACTCCACTTAAAGGTGGGTATAATGTTCAACCAGTACCTGCCCCGTTTTCTATACCACTAGCAAATAAAAATAATAATAAACTAGGTGGTAATAATCAGAAACTAATGTTGTTAAGTCTAGGAAAGGCCATATCTGGACCTCCTACTAATAATGGTAATAAGAAATTACCAAAACCTCCTATTAAAGCAGGCATAACCATAAAGAATATCATTATAATAGCATGAGCTGTAATGATACTATTATATAGTTGATTATCTGCAATATATTGAACACCAGGTCCACTTAATTCTAATCTTATTAAGACAGAAAAAGCAGTACCTAATAATCCAGAAAATAAAGCAAATATTAGATATAATGTACCTATATCTTTAGCATTTGAAGACAAAAATCACCTCTCTGTTCATAAAGATATAGATGATTTTAGAACAGAGATACTAGACCTATTAGTCTCATCAGACTGCTCACCTGATACATATTCATTATAAGATATGTTTGTTCTATTAGAAGCGCCAACCAAAAAAGCTTCTCCAGGACGCTGAGCTTATGCCTTTTTTATATTAATTATACTTCTGCTGTGGTTGATTATCTTTCCTTTCCTTTCTTATAAAGGAAGGAATAAAATCAGCATAGAAATATAATAAGCAAGAGTAATATAATTTATTACCAGCACAGGTTGAATTAATTTAAGTGTAAAAAAAAAGGCATAAACTGTAAAGAGGTGTGGCTCTAAATTGTATATTTTATATTGTAACACACATCTCATACTACTAATATCTCCGTAATGGTAACATTATTTAAATACTTTGATTAAAGTCTTACATTGGCTTTTTCTATTGTGCGTACTTATTGCTATTGTTTTAGAAAAAGAGCATAGCAGTAAAAGCACCGAAGTATGCACAAAAGCACACGAAGTATAATAAACACTGCGTAGATAAGTATCCTATAAACATAAAGCTTATTATTAATAATATAATGGCTGGTTTATTATCTAGTTTTAATTAATATAGTTATTATGATAGAAATAAGTATTAAGGGCACTAAAATGAGTGGGATAATATTAGCTAATAAAGTTAAAAGTTTATAAAAAAAAGTATTAATCTAAGCGTTATTACCTCTCTTTTTTCTTCTATTTTAATACTAGTTTCATGTCGATATGTTATCACCGTAACCCTTGTTTATTGCTTTTGTACTACTGCAAAAGCAATAATAAGCCAAGCAAGAGATACCGATGTCTTCAAAGAAAGCATCGCATGAAAGAGAGTTACGATAATAAAAAAAAATAACGAGGGTTATTAATAATACTTTATGGTTTTTTATTACTTTGCGTCTTTATAGTATCTATAAAATGTATAAATATTATATTATTAAAGTATTTAGTATTTAAAGTTAAGGATACCAGAGAGTGGTTAATATAGAGTATGATTGACATAGAGTATGCTTAATAGGGTATGGTTAACATAGAGTACAGAACTTACAAGGCTCTTTCTATTACTTTATCTAATATATAAAGCGAAGCAGAAGTATGTACAGCACAAAAAGGGGGAGAGGAAAGTTTTTTTTTCTTAAAGTAAAAAAAAACTTTTTTTAAGTATAAGTTTTTATATTTTATCTTGCTTTGGCTCTGCTATGCAGTGCTGTACTCTTATTTGAAGGCAATAGCAAAAAAGAAAGAAAAAATACAATTTTTAAGTATATACGTTTATAAGTTTTTTGATTTTATATTAAGATCAATTAAACTATTTTCTATTAAACTAACAAGAGGCACTATTATTAAGAAATGAGCAAAATAAATCACTGTACTTATTTGTCCAAATTCTATAAATGGTGATTCAACGTGTTTTGCACCTAATTGCGCTAATATTAAGAAATTAGCTATAAATACATAAAATGCTATTTTACTTAAAGGTCTAAATTGTATACCTCTACTTCTACTTAAATCTGTAAATGGCATAGCTAATAATATTAATATAGCACTAAACATTGCTATAACACCTAATAATTTATTAGGTATAGATCTTAATATAGCATAGAAAGGTAAAAGATATCACTCAGGTACTATTGCAGGTGGTGTTTGCATAGGATTAGCCATAACATAGTTTTCACTATCACCTAATACATTAGGCATAAAGAATACAAATACACTTAATATAATCATAAATATGAATATAGTAATTAAATCTTTAAATAAGAAATAAGGTGCGAATGGTAATCTATCATAATTACCTGATACACCTAAAGGATTACCTGACCCTGCACTATCGTGTAGTGCAATTAAGTGCATTAATGCTAATGCAGCTAATACAAAAGGTAAAACAAAGTGTAAAGCAAAAAATCTGTTTAAAGTAGCGTTGTTAACAGAAAAACCCCCTCATAGAAATTCAACTATATCTTGTCCTACTCATGGTATAGCACTCATTAAATTAGTTATAACAGTAGCACCTCACAAACTCATTTGACCATATGGAAGAACATAACCCAAGAAACCTGTAGCCATCATTAATAGAAATATAACTGTACCAATAGTTCATACTAAGGTTCTAGGTGCTCTGTATGATCCATAGTATAAACCTCTACCTATATGTAGATATACTAAAAAGAAGAAAGCTGAAGCTGTATTACTATGTAAGTAACGTATTAATCATCCGTTATTAACATCACGCATTATATGTTCTACAGAATTAAACGCTTCTAGTACACTAGGATTGTAATGCATAGCTAAAGTTACACCTGTTATTATTTGTATAACTAAACAAACAGCTAGTAAAGAACCAAAATTTCATAAGTAACTTAGATTTGATGGTTGTGGTGAATCGATCATATATGAATTAACCAACTTTAATAAAGGATGACTTTTAAAAACTCTCATTTTTTTTTTATTAATATATAATTTATTTATTCTAGATATTAAAAAGGCTATAATTATTACTCTAGTAATTAAATAACTTATATTTTTTATCCTGGTAAGGGATGATTATTAATTATAAACCGGCGTACGGATAATATATAGGTAATAAGGAAGATCAAATAAACAAAAAAAATAATAGTTATTCCATATTGCCTAGGATTCGAACCTATATATAGAAATAAGCATTAATATTATATTTTTCCTATTTAAAACGAAACCTAAGATTTCTATTAAAAAATATAGAAATTAATTTCTATATTTTTTAATACAGTATTTTTTTTTGTTTATTTAATAATGCTTTATTTTATAAAATAAACATGTGCAAATAACAGGAAAAAGAATAAATCAATTTAAGTAGGAATCATGTATTTGATAATAATATTAATAAAAATTAACTATTGTAAAAAATAGATAAGTAATTAAGATATAGAAAATAAGACCTATTAAAATATATAAAGCATAACTTGTAATTACTCCAGTACCTAAGCTGGCTATATTTATACTTATACTACCTTTATAACTTATACTAAAAATTTAATAAAAATAAGTATAAGTTAAAGATCCATCGTGATGTACATTAGCTATATAATAAGTATTTACATCATGTGAAAAACTAAACAAACTTGTAGCTTCTCTCAGTAGAAGTACATGTTGTCTATGTAGATCCAAACCAACTCTGTTATAATTAGGATTAATAGCTACCAGTTGGTCTTCAATATCGATTATATCATATACACTAACTTCAAAATTACCTAAGCCATGGTTATAAATATTGTCTCATAATGTAGCTATTATTCTACAACGACTATTAATAATAGCGTCACCTAAAGCAGCTCTTTGATATCTAGATACCTGTATACGAATAAGAATATTGTTTAGCCCTCCATGGCTACAAACAGTCATGTGTGGCGTAGTTAAGTAGCTTTTATAACGCTCAATTAATACAGTTTTTAAGTCTATCATAATCTTAAATTTACTTTTAAGCTCGGCTAATTCTACTAATAATTTATATTCATTATAACTTATAAATAGTTCATTATCAAAACAGTAATTAATATAACGTACATAATCTAAATATAACTCTAGGTTAATATAATGAATATAATCCAGATATAAATCTTTTAGATTTTTTATTTTATATTTGGATATATGCGAAATGGCTCTTAATATAAAAACAGGTTTATGGTAAACATAAGTAAAAGCACTTAAAGGAATATAATTACTTATGCTATTAATAATTATATTTAATTTTTGTTTTGAAAATACCTGTAAGGTATTTAAAACTTTAAGTACTCTAGATATTAAGTAATTAAATAATAAAACAAAAATATTTTTTATAGAAATAAATCTAATAAAAGCAAAAAGTAATTTTACCAATAAATTTAGACCTATCATACCTAATCTCATTAGTATATTTAATATAATAATAATCAATTGTAAAATTACTGTTCAAAACTTAGAGGCTAAAATTGCTAAATAGATTGAAATACTAACACCCTTAGTTAGGGATAGGTAAAGAATATTTTTTACTACACTAGTAATATTAGAATTCTTGATGTACTTACCTGTATAATGTAAAAAACTATTTAGATTTTTACTAAATGCACTTAATAACAATAATAAAAATGGTATAATAATAAATCTGTGGCTATATGTAAATAAAAATATACTGTAACTTGATCCTAATAAGGTAAAAGAATAATAAGAAGGGTAAAATTGCCTAATTGTAGTTAAATTGCTACTAATACATATATTATAAGAAAAAGTGGGTACTTTATAAACTAAGTTAGGAGTAGTTTCAGTCACTGATAAAATTTTATTAGCTATACATTGCATTGTATATTCATGGTTATGGTTTGTTAATCAATGCAGCATTCTATTAGACAAACCAGTATCACAAACAGGTGCTTCAGCTAAAGATACATTAGGTAAAACTACGTCTATATTAGATAGCACAGCATCTATAGTATTATTAATACTCTCCATAGTGACTGTACTTAAATCAACCCCTACGCCTATACCTTTAATAACTGGTAAAGTATTTACTACGACGTCCATTAAAAACATCATTTGTGACTTAACTATTTTATCGTTATTGTTTACTAATAAATCACTACTTTTAGTTAAAATACTAAAAAGCGATAATATTATTAATAAAAGTAAACTACTGTCAAATAATGATAAGTAAGGTATTAAAACATAAAAAATAAGACCTATTAAAATATACAATGCATAACTTGTAATTACCCCTGTATCTAAGCTGGCTATATTTCTACTTAAATTAATTAAACCTTTTTCTAAACCAAAAGGTCCTAATAATTCAACGCTACCTTTATCTATAACCTTAGTAGTTTGACCACCTAATTTAAGAACTAGCCCTGTAATATATTTATTATAAAATAATTCAATCAAGAAACGTTGGTTAAAGAATCCAAATATATTATAACCTAATCTAGAAAATTTAAAAGTGATAAGAATTTTACCTAAGAATTCTGAAAGAATTATAGCTAGAACACTAAGAGATATTGTAAAAAATAAAGGCAATAATTTAAATAAAGTAGGTACAGCAAATTCAGTATCCAACATTATTTCATGTGTAGGATGAATAAATAAACTGTTATCCGCAAAGAAACCAGAACCTAATCCTATAAAGATATCCTTAGTAATATAACCAAAGAATATAGAGAAAACAGCTAAAATAATCAAAGGTAAACTCATAAATATATCACCTTCGTGAGCATGTTTATAATTAACAACTGGCCCGTTGGGGTTAGTTAAAAAGGTTAAATATAATACTTTAACAGAGTATAAAGTAGTAAACATGGCACCAATAGTAGCTATGAAATAAACAATTGTACCACTAAAGTAAAATTGTCCATAGGCTGATTCTAAAATAAAATCTTTACTATAGAATCCTGTCATAAAAGGGAAAGCTACTAGACTAAGGCTAGCTATTAACATTACAGAATAAGTTAATGGTAAAAATGGTCTTAATCCTCCGTATTTTCTAAAATCTTGATTATCGGCTACTGCATGAATTACAGCACCTGCTCCTAGGAATAATAGTCCTTTATAAAAAGCATGATTAACTAAATGAAATAAAGCAATGTTATATGATGATAAACCTACGGCTATAACCATCATACCCAATTGACTCATAGTAGAATAAGCAATAACTTTCTTAATATCTTGTTGGAATAAACCAATAAGAGAACTAAAAACGGTAGTTATAGCTCCTAACCATAAACATAAAATTAATACAGTTGAACTATATTCTATTAAAGGACTTGTACGCATTAATAAATAAACACCCGCAGTAACCATAGTAGCTGCGTGTATTAAAGCACTAACAGGTGTAGGCCCCTCCATAGCCATTGGAAGTCAAACGTGTAACCCTACTTGAGAACTTTTAGCCATAGCACCTATTAACAAACATATACCTATAATTGTAACTATATTTTCATTAACAAAAGGTGCTAATGAGAAAACTGTACTATAATCAATGTTACCAAATGATCATAGGATAGCAAACATACCAATAGTTAAAAAACAATCACCTACTCTATTTGTTAAAAAAGCTGACATAGAACTTTGATTTGCAGCTATTCTAGTAAATCAGAAACTTACTAGAAGATATGAACAAATTCCTACACCTTCTCAACCTACAAACATTAATAAAAAATTATTAGCTGTAACAAGTATGATCATCATAAATGTGAATAAACTTAAGTAACTAAAAAATCTTTGATTATGTGGGTCATGGCTCATATATCCTATAGAGTATATATGTACTAAAGAACTAACTATTAAAACAGGTATCAACATAGATACTGTTAAACTATCAAAGTGGAAACCTCATAGAACATTTAGTGATTCACTATCTATTCATCTAAAAAGGCTTATTGACACTGGTATATTATTTAAACCTACTTCAAAGAAGGCAACGGTTGCTAATAAAGTTGTTACAATTACACTTGTACATGTTATTAATTGTGCTCCGCTAACACCGACTTTTCTACCAAAAAAACCGGAAACTATTGATCCTAATAATGGTAAAGTAATTATAGCTAAATACATTATTTATATTCTATTGCAATACTTCCTCTTAATCTATAGAAAGCTACTAGAATACCTAAACCAATTGCTGACTCTGCACCAGCAATAGCTATTATATAAATAGCATATGTTTGGCCTAATATATCATCAAAGCTAAGTGAACTTATCAATATTAAAAACGTAATAGCCAATAGCATTATTTCTATAGAAATAAGCATTAATATTATATTTTTCCTATTTAAAACGAAACCTAAGATTCCGATTATGAAAAGTATTAAGGATAAATTCATTGTATATGTGTTTTTTAATTATATTTATTTGTGTATTTTATTGCTCTTGCTTTCTATAATAAATATGGAAAAACACAAATAATAAGCAACACAAAACTCCAGTTAAGGTTCGAACCTAATAAAAATACTTAATGTATTTTGTTTTACCTTATAAACTACAGGAGTTAACCCCTTCTAATAAATAGAGGGGGTAGGGTTAAGACTATAGAACCCTTAAACTCATATCCTGCGATATGGTATCAACTATTTCATATAAACAAATAAAAATTTTTTAATGCTTAACCTTATACTTGATAAATAAAATAGAATTATAATCTAGAGATATACTGAAAAAAAATATTTATTTTTTTTTTTTCGTTTTTAAAAATTTATTTTATCTCCTAAAAAGGCAGAAAAGTCAAAATTATTAAGATCAACCTCTTCAGAAGACTCAATTATAGGTTTAATGTCCTCTTCAGAAGATTCAATTATAGGTTTAATGTTTCGCCAATGGGTTAGCGAATCATTACCGATATCTTCAAACAATTCAAACCCAGCTTTTTCCAGCACCCTTTTACTAGCCTTATTTTCCTGCTTGACACTAGCATACACTCGCTCTGTTACCATGGGTGTGTTCTGGAAATCAACAGAGTTGGGGCGTACTTGGAGCCTTGTAGGTTCACGGGGCAGACTCCACCAAAATCGCATAAAGGCGGTCGCGAACTCAGTAGCGTATCCTTTGTTCCAGTACTCCTTTTTAAAGCGGTAAGACAATTCAGGCCATTCGCCTTGGATACGTAAATTGTGCACCCCTCCATCACCGATCAGGTCGCTCTCGTACCCGTCTGACTTTTTCAGGAAAATTCCTAAATGTACCTCAGAGTCGGATGGTACTAGCTCTTCTTCTAGCATTAACTTAGTATAGGTCAGATCTGGGGACATGTTATTACCCTCCATAGCTTCTGGTTGATTTAGGAGGGTGTGGTATGCCTCAAGATCCGAGAGACGGTATGATCGAATGATAAGGCGACTGGAGAAAATAGGTAGAGGCAGGTTATCCCCAAGAACGGCACGCGTAGTCGAGACAATAAGATCCTTTGTAGTGGTGTTAGGTAGATCTTGGAATGAATTAAGCCGAATATCTATTTGGCTAGTAAAAACTTGTATGTCTTTATTGATATTCTTAATATAGTTATCTATTTTTTTATTGTTGCTATCTAACAAAAAACTAGATAAATCTATTTCTTTGCTAGTAATAGAAGGTATTTCAAATCTATTTTTATATAAACCAAAAATAATAGGTAACAATCCTTTTGTTTTATAAGAATACAAGACTTTATTACCTAATTCTAACTTTAATTTAGGTGAAGATATATTGTAAAATTGTGTTTTTCTAGTAATTAAATCTTTACAATATACTTCACTGTTTACTAGAATACCTTTTGGTTGTAAAGGTTCTAGCCATATTACTGTAAGATCTTTTGCTTGAAAATTACTTTTAACATTAATATATGTTTTACCTATAATAGATTTACCTATTGTAGTTGACATTAATAAATCTAAAATACTATATTTTTTATCTACAACCTCTACATTTGTATTATCTAGTCCGCATATATTTTCATAACTTATATTAATGTCTACATCTATAGAAGATGGTTTTTCAAAAACAAGATAAAAATATGAAAATCTAGCTACAAAACCTAAAGAAATAAAACAAATCATAGTTAATAGCCTACATAGTGTTAGAGATGTAAACATATTTGCACTAAAAATATTATAATCTATAGCAGTTTTATCTTTTGTATAATATTTTATAATTATACAGATAACTATGTTATTGATATAAACAATATAAGGTAGTAAACTTAGCCGTACTAATATATATATAAAGAAACCGTATTGAGTTATACCTAAACAACTTAGAATAATATTTAGACCCAAGATATTTATCCCTATTAAAAATAATAATGAAACTATTATTAAAAGAATTTTAAACCAAAATCCTTTACCATTTCTATTCTTTATATAATACACCAGCAACATTTTTATTAATGGCCAAATATTACCTGTATTTTTGTTATAAATATTTAATCCTACAATAGAGCATAGCCAAAACATATTACAAGACAAAAAAAATATAAATAAAGAACTAATATTACTTGCATCTAAAATATATAAATAAAGGTAAAAAATCGGCACTATCGTAACTGTAAAAAGAGATATTAAAATAGAAAAATTGTCATTTAGATTAAATATAGTGAACCTTTTATTTTCTTTACATTTATCGTCTATCGACTGTAAAATAGATTGTAAAAATGTAAGTGGCTTATATAAGTTATTATTTAATTCATTGTTTAAATAATCTTTATTAGTTCCAAAATCTTTCCTGTTAATAATTTTAATAGGGAGATATTGAGGGTTTACCGTTAAGACCTTCACGATATTACGTGAAAATATAGGTGCATATTCTTTTTTTTCCAGAGAATTAGTTAAATTTGTTTTTTTATTATTTATTATCATATTTTTTTTTATGATACAAGCAGCAAAAATTATACGGACAGGTTTAGCAACTGGTTTAATTAAAACTTATGTAAAAAAAATTTTTTTTAATGATGACTAAATAAGTATTTACTATAACTTAATTGTAATATAACATACCCCAAGCGATTATATTAAATTGATATAGAAAATAAACAAAAAAAAACAGGTATTTCGCATAAAGGTACGCTCTTACTATTCATAAAATTTCATTCGAGCTGCTTATAAGACTTATATAATAATTACATCATAAACAGTCTCTTTATATACTTCCCTATACATTATAGTATAAAAAGGAAGAACTAGATATCATACACATTACTATTAAATCTTTAAATCATAAAAAGTTTTTAGTTTTAAAAATATTTTTGTAATAAGATATTTTTTTTTCTTTATCTTAATTTAATAATTATATAATAAATATATAATTATTAGGTCCATATTTAACGATATGGTTCAGACTATTTCTTTTTTTTTTCTTTATCCTAATATAAATTAATATAATAAAGCAACGCGAGATTTGAGACTTAGATAACTCAAACTCTATTTCTTTTTTAATATCAGCTGTAATTTCATCGTCATCAAACTCTTCTTCTCTAAATTTTTTTAATTAAAAATTTATTTTTTCATGTTTATTTTGTTTTTTATTTACTACTTACTCAACCTTTAACACCAAAAGCTCCATTACGATTTTTAGAGTTTATTAGAGAATACTGAACATTAGATTTAGCATAACCTCTTAACATTATAGTAGATAATCCTCTAAATGAAGAATCTACGTTTTTTAAACCACCTTTTCATTTCATTTTAAAGACAGATCTCGAAGCAGTAGCTCTTCTAGTTAATCTACCTTTAGCTTCTACTCTAATACCTCTTAATTTCATATGTTTTAATCATCTATGTACATAACTCTTTAAAGAAATTGCACGTAAATTTTTTACGTGCATTCGCTCTGGCTCGTCCAAGCTCTGCGAAGGAAGAGAATTAGTCAAAGCCACAGTAAGAGCAGATGACTTCTTATTTCGCACAACTTTTATATTATCAGCTAGAGGGTAAAAATCTAATAATAAACTACTTAAAGGATCTTTAACATCATCATCTCTAAACATAAAGCTAATTATGTTGTTTCGTATTTTATTAACTAAAAACTCATTTTTATTAGGTTTATTTTGTTTTTCACTTATTTTACTTATAGTAGGTACTTTAATTTTACGTAAAGATGCTTTTAGTATTCTATATAGTTTATTATCCTTGTTTCTTAATTTTAAGGAAACAGCTTGCGTATAAATATCGCTATTTAAATGCATTTTTTTCAAATTAACAATATTAAATTCTACTTTCTTCTTATATATCTTATTTACTAAATAAATAAGTTTTGAAATAAATGTGTCATTAAATTTTATTTTATTTATTTTTAATAGTAATATATACCTTTTATATTCTTTTTTTAATATTTCTTTAAATTTGGTTCTAAACTCATAGAAAGAAGGATACTTGATAATAAGGCTATTTTGCCTATGATACAACTGCAAGATATTAGAGGATATAACATTAAATAATTCTGGTTTATCGTCTTTTGTCAATACTTTGTTTGCTAAACCTGTAATTTTAGCTAAATATTCTTTTATACTGTCTAACCTATCAGTAAGTCCGTTAATAAGAGATATAAGAACTGAATAATAAAGTCCTTTACGTTCACGACAATATAATCACTCTTCATTTATAGTAAAAAATCTATTGTAAGTCTTTGTTATGTAATCATTATCTTCTCAAGTTATATGACATTTTAAAGCTTTTTTCGGAGATATTGCTGCAATATACATAGCTTCTACTGCACCAGATAAAAACATTCCTTCTGTATTATAAACAAAAAAAGTTATTATAACTTTATTGCTAGTGTGTTTTAAATGTCCTTTACCTACAAAAGTTCTTTTGGTAGATAATCTTTTAAATCTCATTTGCATCGGCTTAGTCTTCATTTTTAATATTTTTTTACTAAGATGAATATTAAAATAACTTTTTAATAAACTCATAAGATTTTTATCTGCAATAGGTAAGCTTTTAATATAATTAGAATCGTAGGTATAAATACTATTGTATCATTCTTGAGCTGCCGGTGTAAAATGACGAGTTTTACCTGTATCACTTCCTATGTATGTTAAAGGTTTACTTACTACTATTTTACTTTTTTTCTTAAACATTGTTGGTTTATTGGTTTCGTTTATATGGATTGTATCTTCCAATTTAGGTCTATCTTTTACTTTAATTCTATTGTCTTTATACATGTTTATTACACTTTATTCATGCGAGTGTCTCGTGACTCGTGGCTCGTGACTCGTGACTCGTGACACTTGGAGATTTATACCTGTTTAATGTCTTAATAAAATATTATTATTATTATACTTAAAGTATAAACCATTGTACCTATGCTTAACCTTAGGTTAAGGCTATTTCATTAATAAAAAAAAATTTTTTTTTATTAATACTTATTTATATTATTACTTATA
>Ga0316212_1000028_pt1 | contig 14463 bp, 5 predicted proteins | sample NRE1metagenome_FD_207799 | JGI IMG/M metagenome (GOLD analysis project Ga0316212, IMG submission 207799) | Spruce roots microbial communities from Maridalen valley, Oslo, Norway - NRE1 | ecosystem: Host-associated > Plants > Roots > Unclassified | place: Norway: Oslo | collected 2017-09-14
TCCCGTTGGTCGAGAGTTCGCTGCCTCACCCTCGCCCTTTTTGGGTCGAGTCACTTAACGTACCTCACCCATCGGATGGATGAGCGACTTCGTACCTTTTGGTCGAGTCACTTAACGTACCTCGCCCTTTTTGGGTCGAGTCACTTAACGTCCCTTTGGTCGAGCCTGCAAAGTGTGTGGGCCTTTACATTGAGGGGATAAATGGGTGGGTCCTCGACAGCTAGTTATGCCTGTCCTGTCCACCAACAGCACGAGATCCAGCACCTATAGCAGAACCTATAGACCCAGGTTACCCAGTTCCATATCCAGTTCTATATAAAGAGCCAGATCCAGCTTATCCAGTATATCCAGCTTATCCACTACCATCTATAGCAGCAGCAGAGACAGTTGTTTCATATCCTACAGCAGCATAGAGTGTAGTTCCTATTGATCCATCAGTTTAAGCGGCACGAGCTGTTCCATACCCAGGAGTAGTTCCAGGTCCAGATTAAGCAGATCGAGATCCAGTTCGTGAACAAGACCCAGCCCTTTATTCATCATTTCCAGATCGAAAGCCATCAGCAGTAGAGCCAGAAGTAGATCCAGTAGTCGTAGATAGAGCAGTTAAAGACGCAGCAGCCACTCCGCTGTATAAGCAGCAGTAGACTTTGCACCAGCGGCACTGGTATCCGAGTCAGTTTATTATGATGCTGTAGATGAAGCAGCTATTTCTCCGGGTGGTTCAGATGTCGATCCAGTACCAGAAGCAACAGTTGGTCCAGCAAAAGTAGTAGATCCAGTCAATGATACAGGACCAGCAATAGCAAAGACGAGTGGAGATACATATAGAGAGCAAGATCCAGATCGAGACCCAGTACCAAAGCCAACAAAGCCAGTCTAACCACCAGGGTTTGGTATTTCCTTACCCTCACTTCGTTCAGGCAAGTATTTCGTCCCTCAATTCCTAATGACTAAAGGAGAATAAGAGCTATATCTAATCCCTCATAGTTATATATATCTATTTCAATCTAATACCGGCTACTTCCTAATGTCTTTATAAGAATCTAACCTATAGCCCTTAATGATTAGAATACCTAATCCCTATTATTGCTATCTAAGACCTATCTAACTCTATAAAGATAGAAACCTTTACTTGACATAAACCCTATTAAAGATCTCTATAAAGCAATTAATACCTTTGTGTGGGGTTCTAGCCTGATTATTCCTTGCATCTAGTGTGGTTTATCCGGATATTCGGGGGAAGGGTGGTTTATATATAGAAAAACTCATAGATATAAGGGCCTAAGGTAGCTGGTTTAAGGTCTTGGTACCAGGGCCATGAGTTCTTGTGGATTATATATATATATATATGAAGTCGATCACTTTGCCATGGATGCTAAGGATGAGCTCTCATGGTATTTAGTTCCTCTTCTTCTCGGGGTTCCTTCTATCTTTCTACACCCGTAGAATGTACCTACCCTTTTCTTAGGGGTCTGGGGTGTTGGCTGCAGTTAAGTCAAGTTCTGTAATGGCAAGGATGGAGAGTAGAGATAAAGCAATGAATGGCGGAGGTTAATTCCGTATGTAAGGACAAGCAGCAATCAAAGCAAGCCACCAAGCCAATTCATGAAACTCAAGTCGAGTCAAAGCCAATAAGAAACATGAACATGAAGCCGCCAAAACCACCTAGCTACTTCTACCCCCTCGGTCAGTCGCTGTTCTTCGCTCCGGTCTAAGCTGAGTATCGTCGAGTCCTTCTAGTATGAATCGCTGTGTACATTCCCTGATATAAAAGTGAACTATGTTATATGACTCAGCATGCTAGTCGATCATATCCATCTCCTATCCGTCCGGGCCCGAATTATCATCGGATGCTCTTAGTTATTCAGTGAGAGAAATACGTCTAGATCTCTATATACGAGGCAGTCTTTCGATTTTATAGTTCATATCGTATGTAATGAGAAGCGTAATTAACAGAGAGACCGGACCATCTGCCTGCCCCTCCCGATTCATCCTCCCTTCTTCCGAGGCCTTCTCATTGCCTCCCTCCGAGTGTACCTTTTCTCGTAGCTTCCTCTTCCGGCCCCTTGCGACTCCGTAAAGGGTGGTCATTACTACAAAACGGTAAAAAACCTACGATGATCTCCTAGCTGGTCGACCCGACGTATCTGTGCACAAAGAATGGTGTTTCCAAGTCACTCGAACCAATGTAATGTAATCTTTTTAGTTTTCCGCTCATGGTTTCCCGCCCGGGCCCGGGTGTGGAGAAGAAGCGGAACCATGTCCAATCCCCAGTAGATACCCCAGTTGTGTTCCGCTGACATAGAATAGATCTAGATACAATGTTGACCGAACTGTCTCACTGGCAGTGCTTTCCTATAACTCCATTAGTTGGTAACGCGTTTCCCCCACCTCCATTAGTTGGTAAAGCGTTTTCTCCGAAGCCATCTATTACACCCAAAGAGGGAGGCGTGTTTCCGGTTCAAGGTCTGTCCGACTTTGCTTTCTAAGTGTTCACAACCGATGTCCCTTTATGCGCTAGGTAGGGCGCCTTTCGATGGTATTGTTCTTTAAGAGGGCTGTCAAGGAACGAGTGAAGCGATCGTTCAATAGCTGTTCGTCTTGAATATGATTTGAGGTCGACGATTAGCCCACAGCCGAATTAAGTAGTGCTCGAACGTGCAACCACAATAAGTTACGACTCTGTAGTTGAGGGCTTCTCGTGATTCAAGAGCTAGCGGTGAAATAAATATGATTAGGTCGACGGTGACCCCGAATCCCAGAGAAGGTTATGTGCCATGCCATGCCAGTAGTAGTCGGCTTTCTGAGAGAGAGTTGTTAGAGAAGATACGGACGATCCAGCACCCGATCCATTTCACTAAAAGGCTGTTGCTGTTACGAAAAAACATGAGGAAAGGGAGAAAGATGTGTTAGTTAGTTAGTTAGGGCTCTTCTTTGGTTGGCGCGCCAGATCTTCGCTCTTTGGCACTGCCCAGGATCTTAGTTCCGCAGCTCCGATCTCCGATGCACTTTCTGATGGTTATGACCGTTTCCCTGTTCCTTCCGTGGCAAGCAAGTTGCTCCAACTGAAGTGGTTTCAGTAGTTCTACTGTTTGGCCCTGCCGAGCGCTAGCGAGCGCTATACGCCCAGAAGGGAAGGGCCGGTGCATCTGGTTCCGGAACTATTGAACCGGCTGAACAAGCAGATACAAGGAAAGGGGGATTCAGGTACAAATTGCAGGACTCCGGAAATGAAACCGTGTCGAATGGGTCAGAGAAGGTAGGGTTGGGTTCCCCTACAGGCGTGAATCGATCATTGTTCTTATCCGGTCCGGCTCGAACTATCTATGGAGTATTAGGGAACTATCTATGGAGTATTAGGGAGGGATTAATGCCATCGGGTACCTGACCTATGACAATGCTATTATTATATATGTAATTACGCTTTGACTTTAATGAGGAAATTATTAAAGGAGGATGCGCCCTACCAAAGCATTCCCCAAGACGAGGAATTCCCTAAATTGTACGATCAGGTACATAATTAAGGTGATGACGACCAAGGAGAAGATACAGCTGAAGCCATGGATGGGTGAGACTATCCCCATGAAATGGAAAGGAACTAGTCACATAACTGCTAAAAATACAATGGAATTCTCTTAGAGATGTTGGAACCACTTAAAAGCAATGCTTAAATGTGTGTATGGGAAGATTTTAGGCATGACATTTGGATAGTCTTTCAAGTCTTGATAGATGTTAGTCAATTTGGCAAGATGTTATTATACATCTCCCATCTTATCATATTTAGGTATGGAATGTGGTAATATAACAACTTGGATCTTTGGATGCAATGGTATCCTGAAGTATGGTTTAATCATATGTCCAAGTGGAGGCTATGCTACTACAATTGTTGGCTATATTAGTGGAACCACAGGTAGAGGAGGTACAATCCTAGGGTTCTGTAATCAAATTTGTTAACATGGTAGCACCTACTATGGAGTTTCCTAAGGGATTGTCCTAGCTTGATAATATTAGTATGGATTTCTATGTGGCATTGTAGGAATGGTGGGGTTAATCGTAAGATATGTACCCTTATAAGGTGGTATAGTGGGGTTAATCAAATTAGTTGTTGGGTAAGTGATTGGAGTAAGTAGCTACTATGTGATGAGGCCTTGTAAGGGCTGCAACTATATGGTGTGCCTTTGCAATGAACAACCACCATATCTACCACCTGGCAATGCTGCTGCTATGGTAGCAGGTTGAACTCGCATGGAGAAGTTTGGCACCTATGTCGTGTTCCTAGACGAGAGAGCAGCCATCATCTTTACGTATCACACTTTAGCTCGCATATCTACGCTCCTACCTAGAATCTAGTTCCACTAGCTCTTTCTATAAGACCATAATAAGACCATTATTATATCTGGCCATATCTAACAAACTAGATTTGGCATATAGAAGTTGAGACACTTGAACTATACCAATGTTCATTTGGCATATAGAAGTGTTCACCTCTTAGACCAGCATCTCCACTATAGTTACTATATGATGTAACATGTCTAACAAAGCTAAATAAAGAGACAAAGCTAAATAAAGAGAGAGCTCTCTTCCTAGTTTTCACTTGGGATATCGCATATCTACTCTACCTGGTCTATCTGCCATGCCAGAGGCTGGTCTCCACAGAGCTGCTCCAGACCAATCCACTATGTATGGGCTACTACTCGACTGGGACTACTACTTGACTGGGCTCCTGGGATCAGCTTGGATCATGGTTATAAGTGTATAGAGAAGTTTTTATAGAACCCATTCAATCTTAAATTTACTTGCTTGCTATGGGCCTATTTGGGCCTGCTGGGACTAGGCTCCTATAAGTGCGGGTCATGTGGATTTACCTGGTCCGAGTCTCTTCTAACCGGTGGTGCTTACGTGGATGGTCTCTCCACGTGGTTAATATATTATGTTGGCATAGATAAGTTTACCTTGTAGTTGCAGGTGTTGATGCACTTGGATCTACTAAACAGCAATTCAACAACAAAGAGGCATGTGTTATCTGTTGCTTGTGAAAGCCAAATATCACATCCTATATTTCGCATAGATACATGTTCATACATATATTATATGGCCATATAGACGTTTTCACCTTGACAATTTGAATAACCTGGGTTTCCCCTAGGATATTGGCATATAGACGTTGTTAATATGCGATATTGGCATCTCCATTAATATATGAGATTACATCTCTACGTCGTCCTGGCACTATGGCAGGTTGAACTCGCTAAGTCCTGGCATACTGAATTCTATCTCTATAACTCAAATTTATCCTAGACAACAAAGCCCCAGAAGAAAGAAGACCCCCTATAGATAGCTAGAGCTAGCTGCTTTCCATGGGAAATGTGCCAAGGCCATAGCCCCAGAGGAGTTCAATCCAAGTGCACCTAGTATCCATTCTGTGACAAAGAAAACAGGTAGTGCATGGAGAATTTCACTTGTGTCTATTCTTTGAAAAAGAGAGAGAATATGCTGGGCTCAACAACTAAGAGAATCCGCTTAACGAATGCTAGTTGATGCTGGAGGAGATCACTATAAGCCAGGTGCTGATGCCAGAGCTGCTGGGCTCAGATAGACTCCGCTTGGTTACTCTGGGTGGTCTCCACGTAGTTAATATACTATATGACCATAGACACGTTGAATGAAAAGGTCCCTACTAGTTTTTTAATATCTTATATCGGCATATCTACTAGTATTAATATATTATATTACATATATACACATATTAATACAAGTGTGAAACGTAGATATACAAGTTTAGACCCGCCATAGTTGTTGTTCGCTGTAACCAAGTGTGGAAAGTAGCACTAACTAATGAGAAAGAAGAACTAGAGTTTATCTGGTGCCAGGTACACTTCTCTATGCCGACATCATATATGAACCAAGTATAGAGACTATATGAATTGAACAGGCATGTTGTTCATGGCAGGCAGGTAGAGATGCTGATATAATATATGAACAAGTGTAGAGTGGATATGGGGCTAGTTCAAGTGTTAATGTCTCCATGTCAAAAGTATGTTATACCTGGCTTTCACAAGAAAAACAGAGAGAGCTCTAGTTTGTTCCAAGGTAGAGCCCAAGGTTAGAGCCAAGGTAGGTTACATCATATAGTAGTAGCGCGTAGAGTGGAGATGGCTGAATTAGTAGGTCAGCTACGTGGCCATGACCAATTCTCTATGCCGATCATAGGTTAAAACTTCTCTATGTTACATAATATATTAACATTGATCTATGGCCATAACTCTACTAGGTGATAGTAGGTCTAGGAAGAGCCTAGTCCAGAGTCAAACAGCTGCTCTGTAGAGCGTGGTATTCTCATATGGGGCTGGCTTTGGAGAGGAGACTAGGCCTGGACGTAGATATATATGCAAATCCAAGTGGAAATGATTAGAAGAAGAGCCCAGCTCTGGGGCACCTGGCTTAGTAGTGGATCCAGCATATAAACTAGCCCGAACTAAGATGGTGGCTACATCTATCTGGGCAAGTTAAACCAACGTATCCATGCAATTTTTTTATACCTGTGCCATAGCATTGCCGCCAGGACGTAGAGATATGCAAATATATAATATAGTAAGTAACATGTGGATATACGAGTCCAAGTGGAAATGTATATATGCGTTTAACCCTGTTCCTAAGAATAGAGATAGCAGAATAAGACCCGCCGGGGAGCAACGTATCTATGCGAGTCCAAGCGCGTATTAGAGCCCAGCCAATTGTCTTATGGAAATAGATTATGAATATGAATGATAGGCAGAGGCAAAACGTCTCTCTTATATGCAAGCTCGTCTAGTAACGAGATGTTGTAGTTGTTGGTGGTCTGGTGGTACTAAGGCTCATTAAACAAGAGTTGCACTAATTAGATTAAAGTTGTTGTTCTCATTTCTTTCTTTTGGAACAACTAGGAAACACTAAACATATTGTTTGTTGTTACGAATGCATGGAGAATTGTAAGGTTGGTGGTTGGTCCAGACCTCCTCTATGGGGGGGACTCCCGGCAATACAATGAGAGGCTACTGGTATGTTGGCAAGTGATGAAACGTATCGATGCAACAAGTCCAAGGTGTAAAATGTCTATTCTATTGTGAGATCATATGTTAAAACATGGAGATATGCTACTATATCTGCCAAGTGTGAAACATATAGGTGCGAATCCAAGTGTAATACGTATATATGGTTATATTATATATGAACACGTATCTATGCAAGATCGTATATTAATAGTTTTTGAGGAGTTGTAGTAGTTGTTCCACCCCAAGTAGAGTCACCAAGTGGATTCTCTTAGCCTAGCTCTCTGGCATCAGCAGCACCTGGCTGGCTTTAGTCCGGTTCCGGTATGGACTTTGCTCTAGTATTAGTCCCTAGTCTTATTCTTTTGGAACTAGGTCACATTGAATGAAGTATTATTCTTTTTCATTGCCAGGATAATATGCCAATATAAAATATGAAAATAGATTGTAGTAGGTCCGGGGTTCATGGCTAGGACTTCTCCATGCGCGAGCTCATATATATCAATTCGAACTAGAGAAGAGATTGAGAACTACCAACAATGAATGGCAGGGTTTTAAACGTAGAGATGCGGGTATCATAACGTATCTATGCCAGTATAATCTGTAAAGCAGATTCTTCAGCAGATTATTCACTTTCCAGATCCTTCTTCATCAGAAAGGTAAAACTTTTATCTATGGGCAATAAAAGGTCTAGAACAGCATGCGACTATAGAACGTGTATCCATGCGCTGCTGGCAAACCTGCCCCATCATAGCACAGGCTAGAGAGATCTCGGATTGTAGTTGTAGTAGAAGGTCCGGTTCATCGCCAGGTAGATATGCCGAGATATAATGAAAATGTGGATATGCAGAAGTAAGTGTCAACGTAGAGATAGCAATATCATAGATTAACTAGAGTAGATATGCGCTTTCAACTTGCTCATAGTAGCATGGGCCAGCAGGACTTAGGTTAAAACGTCTCCATGGCGACATAATATATTAACAATACCGCAATTAGAACTAAAGTTTTTATTTAGCAAAGTAAACTTCTCCATGCGAGCTTATAAGCTTCTTCGCTGGAGCTCATTTATTCCCCCTTCCTTTCTTATTTCTAAAGTCAATAGCTTAGAATAGAAAGTATGCTTTTCAGAGAGGAGCCTCTATAGAATAACACCTTGACTTCAACTCCTCTTACTCACTGAGGAATCCTTACTACTAGATACTTTAACTCAAACCCAACACAGGAGAGCAAAGCAAAGTCTTTAGATCAACAACAAAGATCGATAAAGACATACCTTCTCTTCTTGAGTATTGTTTATAGAGACCAGATAGAAAGGAAACCCTCCAGTTTAGCTCCTTCGAAAAGGATTGGTTCCTAATCAGAGATCCTTATCCAAGTGTTGTTTAATAATATCTCTTTGCGAAAAGGATTGTTTAATAACTAGAGGGACTGATAAAGGGATTGTTCGAGAACTATCATGGTGGCTTAGATTACAATATAGACTCTTTCCCTCAGTAGTATAGCGAGGCTCAATCTAGCTCCAGTTGTTGGTGTCAAATGGTCTAGGCCCCATGAGATTTATTGTACAGATGGCAGATTTCATCCTTGGTTGTCATTCGAACACATTGAGGCGGCGACCACATTGAGGATCCATTTTATAGGAATAGGAAACAAGTTGTGTATGTTGAGTGGAGAAACCGGGATAGTTCCTATGTTTAGTTTACTTGTATTCCTTGCATCGTATAATAAGCATCATTCTAAAATCTATCTATGAATCAGAGAAGATCAGATCTAATTACTATACGAAATATTGAGCACCGTTTTCACCCTGTTTGATCTTACCAAATGGAGGAGCGGAGCCCTCGATTGACCATCGGGAGTAAGAGGAGCATCATGAACTGTTCGATGTGTCATTTGCATCGTAATATAACAGCAAGTGCATTTCTCTCTCGTAGTTCTCATTGAGGAATAAGAGCAAGCGTGTTTTTCCTCACCCTAGCGGGTGAGCCAACTAACATTTCTTTAGCGTTTTTCATTTAGTTCCTCTACGAATCATAGATATATTTTAGTATGATGCTTATGATACGATGCATGTAGATTTCAAATAGTGATTTAGCTTGTGATTGCACGAGTTCATGCTGTAGTAATTCTGTATGTAATGCTTAGTCAATTCATAGATCGAAATGACGTGCTACACCTACGAATAGATCTCGAATTGCTGGCATTGAATCTTATGTATCTGAAACAACCAACTTCTGGGTTTCAATATTGATCAACCGGAACTGGATTGGGAACTGAACGAACCGGACCCTCTTCTCGGTAAACCAAGTAAAGCAAGGTATCTATATCCTACGCCCTAGTCCTATGCCCTGGTCACTATGTGCTATTTATTCTCAAACAAGGAAACAGGAAAGGATATATTATTGGCACACATATGAATCTGTCCAATGAATCCAGCTATGGCACGAATCCACTCTATATCTTGTAGCGGAGCCTATTTTGAATCCACCCGAATAGACTTTAGTCTATACGCCAACATCCTAGTAAGCATCCGAGCCAACAGCACAGCCAGTTCCAGCTCCTCCTCCACCTAAGCATCCATTTTTCCAGTTATAGATAGAGATCGAGATCCATTCCTTGGGGATACAGTACACGTCTATCCTTGCGCATATAAGCTATAGTTCGCACTTTCTCTTCGAGGCATTAGAAGCAAAGGTAGCATCTGAGCAAGCATCTGAATCCGCATGGCTGTATATACGTTTGATTGCTAGTTGCATATATTCTTCAGTCCTCTCTATATGTTGCTATATCAAGTTTATTTTTAGTATTATAACTAGGGCCCTACCTATCTGTCTATATGCTTATATATCCAGTTGAAGCATAGATATAGTGATAACCTATTATATATAATTGAGGTTATCCTATGGCTTTATGGGTCATAACCAGAAGTAGATCTAATGGATAGGACTGGCTATAGTAGAGTATGCCAATTATGCTAGTATTGCTCATGTTCCTTATCTATTATCTACTATACTTAGATATATCATAATAATGTGCCTTACTAACTATGAGATATGGGATTATATAATGCTTAGGTATTATCCATATCTATATATGCTGCGTAAAGGGCTGCGTCCACGGCTTCTTTCCCCGCCTTTACCCGTGCTACTGATCGAGGGATATTATAGTACTAACCAGGTATATATGGACTAGTTAAAGGATATTATAGATCACTAGGTTAGGATATAGCCAACGCATGAGTAGGTGTATATGGTATATAGCTAATGATGTGGGTAGCTACATTATTTTCGGCTTAGTAACAGAACCGCAAACGATATGTGCTATATATATATATTAGGGATAACTGCTATATTATATTAGGTAAGCTGGATAGGGTTCCTTTCTGGATAAGCATATCCAGATATATTATTATATATAGAAAGCATATTTTCTATTTGCTACACTTAATCCTTTATCTAAACTAAAGCTCCTACTTAATCCAGGATACAGGGGATGGTTCAACCGTTGAATATTCTTTAGTGAACTTGATACTGATCTCCTCGTAGCTGCTGTTATTATACGATGCAGTATCTTTCTACCTATGTCTTTATGTATACCAAGCAATGTCCTCTTTAATATAGAGGAATAGGAGTTAATATAGTTCAGCTGGTAATATATCCTTTCCTTCTCTAGTCCAGGAAAGGTGTCTCTGTCGAGACCCTACGTATGGTGTGCAATAGAAATCTGTTATAGTTATGAGATCCCTGATATATACTTAATATATACTTTATTATATCTAATAAGGCTTTCAATAATATCAAGCATACTTGAGAGCTCCTAGTAGTTTCTATTTCTATACGTAAGCAACATAATAGACCCTACTCTTATCTTCTTAAGCATACTAGCTAGTTCTGAGAGGGGTTCGGGGATCCTTCCCCGGCTTTAAGTAATAAGCAAATAGAAATAAAGTACTAAAACCTAATAATAAGAGGAGAGACCGATAAAAGGTTAAGGGTGGTTATATCCTCTGTAAGTAGCAGTAGTAGCTACCCCTGCATGGATTGGGGTTTATACCGATTCCCAGGGTCCGGGTGCCTTTGCTATGAAAAAGTGAGGTTAAAGGCCCATGAACGATGGGTTTCGGGTCAGGATACATGGGATGGTACAATCTAAGATTATTCATTAGTCAACTTGAGACTTCTATCCTTGTTGTAGCTAATGCTCTTTATATAAGATGCACTATATAACTTCCTATGCCTTAATGTATAGCACTATGCCTTTAGTATACCGCTATGTCTTTATGTATAGCCAAAGAGATCCTAAGCCTTAAGATATGTAGGAGTGAAAGTGAAAGTAGTCGCACTGGGAAATTCACGATAGAATGGTGTGTAAAAAGAAATATTAAAGAGTTGGAGTTAGATCCTTATATCTATTATAAGTAAGGTCACTATTTATAGTCGTTATTAGACCAGTTAATTCCTTCATTCATGGTTCATTCCTGAATTCATGGGTGTTTTAATCCATTCATAGGTGGGTTAAGTCTGTAATAGAATCTTTACTTAAAGGCCTGTACAAACCATGATTCTATAGGTTGTAGAGACCCTGAAATGTAAACTATTAATCAATTCCCAATCCGCTATTCCCGTAATAACCTATATAGGATTTTATTTCCCGTGTATCCGAGGTATCCGTTTTGAACCCTTCGTTGTATCTGTTGTGCCGTTGATCCTTTGATAGAATTGGACACATGCTTTATATACGTTACACAAAAGCTTTTTAAATAGTCAAAATGGGTAGCAATCGTCATGTGTAATTCTCTCGTGAAATCATAGGCTAGCTTATATACGTAACACCCTTGACATTTTGGTTGGTTAACATGGTATTAATCGTCATTAGGTATTCCCTAGTGATCTCATAAGGTATTCCCTATATATAATTAGTAGTTGGGTGGCTAATGTCTAGTTTATGCCCTAGTGCCCATGTGTTGATTCCCTATGATTATCAGACACTTGCTAATATATTATGCACCCTAGCATTGTTCATGGTGAGGATAATGGATAGTTTGTGTTGTATGGATAGAGGCCCTAATGAATGGATAGAGACCCTAATGTCTAGTTTATGTCAGCAATAAATAGTTTCTTTTTTTGTAGGCAATGAATAGAATGTAGGCAATGTCCTAATGTAGGCAATGTCTAATGGATGGAGCGAGCCTCGCTAGACTGAGCGCTGTAGATAGGCTGTAGATAGAGTATGTCTATTAGAACGATGCACTGTTTGAATTGTAGTTATTGTAGTTTCATTATGGGTGTTATTGTAGACTATGCACTCTTTTACTTGCATGGCCAAAATGGTATGTATGTTCACTAGGCATTCCCTCTTTGAAAAGGGAACTTGCTAATGAACGATGCAGGCTTTCCACTTGCATGGTTGAATCGTAGACCCTGTAGAAATGGAGACTTGCTAATTAGAATATGCAGGCTTGTCACTTGTATGGTGAACATGGTCTTCATTGGTAGGTGTCCTTTAGATAGAGAACTGCCAGCTTGCTAATTAGACTATGCATCCTTGCCTCTTTTTGGTAGGCATGTAGCTAGTTCTCTATAGGCTATCTCCGTTGGTGCGTGGGTGGTAACTTGATAATAGAATATGATGGGTCCAGTGAAACCCGCGTAAGGTAGGTCCCAAAGGCTGGCTGGGCCTTCTTTCTACCCATGCTTAGGTTCCCGCGTAATAGTAATAAAGGAAGAGGTATGAACTGGCTGGGAAGAGAATTGACCCCGCCTACTGTCTCAAGCTGGGAAAAGATTCACTGGCTGGTGGGGATAGTAGTAGTACGTGTCACTACCTCATGAACTGCTCTTACCTGGAGTAGCTCATATCGAGTAGCTCATACCTGGAGTAGTACGTACCTTAGTAGCTCGTATCAAGTAGCTCATACCTGCTCATGAGTAAAGGGAATGGATAGGTAGCAATAACTCCCTACGGATCTATAGCTAGGGAACATTTCTTGGCAATTGAAAGGTAATCCTTTCCTTCTCTTCCTCATTGATCAAAAGAGGAATCTCCCCATGGTCTTTCCCTCTCCCTGGTCGTACGTCTCCCCCGGTCGTACGCAGAATCAATCGCACGCATCCTTACCGAGCGAGTGGGTGAGAACAAATATTCGAGGAACCATTGGCAGGGTCCGAAGGAATAGGGGAGGGAGAGGATAGTTCGTTATTACATAATATAATAACCGAGTGAGTATATGAATAACCACCCTCTCGCTCGTTCGTCGGACTAAGCAGACTGGGTTCCGCGTTTCGCTTGATCGGTTGTAACTGTCCCACCCAATTCTTTATCGCTCGTGGGTAGCTTTCTTTTCCGCTTGAGTTAGCGGGCGGATATATCCGTATAAAGAAGACGAGACTTACTTATACTGAGCTCGTCTTACCGTAGGCAACTTAGAGTTAATTTTGTGGCAAGGATAGATCATAACCCGAATAAGGCTGGCATTTCACTCAGGCTTCCCACTCACTGACTGAACAGGAAGATTTCACTCAGGCTGCCGGAAGGAAGGCATTGGTAATTTCTTTCAGGCTGGCTTGCGGGGGTTCTTCCTTCCCTATCAATCCCGTAGCGTTCTGACTGGCTGGCTAGGGATCTCTCATGCCCATGCCCCGAAGGGAAGGTAGTCGGCGCGGCCCTCGCGATCCCTTACTTAGTCGATTAGTAATTATGATCGATAAGGAACGGACTGATGCGACAAGGATAGGGGTGGGGTAGCTGCTACTGCAGGAGAGAAAGGATCTGTCCGTATCTGCTCGTTCGGGGTAGGGTTGCTTCCTTCCTTTAGAGATAGAGAGGATTAGAGGCTGGCTGTGGGAAAGGAGGGGGGCCGACGCGGTTTCTCATAATGTAATTATCAGAATAGTACTAGCTTTTGACTTCTCGTCGGAACCCAAGGGAATAGGAGAATGAATTGGGTAATGTGTTTGTGAGTGGCGTGAATTCGTATGTCCATAGATCTGGCTAGCCCCACCAAACTCTTTGTTTGGATTTTGAGGTTTGGTTTTATACCAACAACGATTCCATATGCCTCCACGAGCAATCTCTTTTTCTTCCATTCCTTTCCTTATTATTTTCTTGGCCTTGGCACAACATATGCCTCGAGCAACTTCTTTTCACTTCTTCTTTTTCCTTGGTCTTGGCCTTCTTTTTCGTATCATCTGGGCTGATAAAGTAACTTCTCTTTATTTCGGTAATTAGCAATTAGGCCAGGGAGGGAAATAAGTACATAAGGAGAAGACATACCTAACTCCATAACAATGTTCCACCACTACTTTAGCCCACTCATTTAAGGAGGCGCCTACTTGATTTCGTTCGTTATAGGCGTATTTGAGAGAACTTCATTCGTCAAGTAAGGGGCTTTGTACTTTCCTGGGGCTTTGTACTTTCCTGGTGACTACTTTCGTGG
>Ga0316212_1000029_pt1 | contig 14273 bp, 12 predicted proteins | sample NRE1metagenome_FD_207799 | JGI IMG/M metagenome (GOLD analysis project Ga0316212, IMG submission 207799) | Spruce roots microbial communities from Maridalen valley, Oslo, Norway - NRE1 | ecosystem: Host-associated > Plants > Roots > Unclassified | place: Norway: Oslo | collected 2017-09-14
TTCAATGTTTGTGCTCAACGAAGTCATGCAAGGGGTCACGTGTTATTTATGTTTTAAGACCGATGGAGCAGTTATTCTTGGAGGATGTCCTCTTTGATGTTTTGGAACCGAGGCACTAAAAGTTACCTTTTGCAAAGTCGAAAAGCCAATTGGGCTATAATAACATATAGAATGCTAAGTTATCGCTATATCTTAAAGGACCTTCTTCCAGTGGATCCGCTTATTGCTAGCACCTTAAGCACCACCGTTTGGGCAGCCACAATGTTTTTTTAGGTGCCACCAGCATCTTAAATAAGTCCCCTTACCCTTAAGATATATATAGGTGCGGTAACTTGCTTGCATTTATATATTATGATATATCCATTGCCAATGTGGGCTGGTGCATATTGGACAGAAAGCGTTAATGCGGGCTGACTGAATGCGGCGGGCGGGAATGGGGGAACAGCATGGGCGAAGTAAAGGGGTAAAGCAATTCCTCTTCTAAAGCAATCATTCCACGGCGGTATCGATTCTTCCTAATGGGGCGGAGGTTTAGGCATGGGCTTCATCCATAATGGGAATGATAATGCGGATATTATGAGAATGCAAACTGAATGGCGTATCAGCTGGGTAACCTGGGGAATGCGGGGTACGCTGAGAAGGGTAGTGGATCGGTACTAAAGGTAGGGTACGCGGTATTGGCAGGTAAGTATAACTGCCTCTTTGGATATTATGACAGTTGTAATGCGTCTCTAATAATATTTCTGGTTGGATTAAATTGAAAGCGTATTCCTCCCTCATTATGGGTACGTGATATTGTGCTATGATGGGTACTAGTGGGTAATGCTGGGTACTTTTATTGTAAGATGCGGGCTGTAGTCTGCGCCTATCCCGGTGGGTCGGTATACTAGCTTACATTATAGATGTGATTATAACAATTGGCTTAGCAACTTATCAGAACAGGTGGATTATAAGTAGTGTAAGATCGTGATCGGTTCCCAAACAGAATATATTATAACGGAGTTATATTAGCAAATTAACCAGGGAACTCCGTCTTTAATATTTTTTACATATTATGAAGCTAAGGAAAAAATAGGTACTCCTAAAGGCCCTCTACAATTATCTCCGTTGGATGGTTCACTCGTTACCACTGGTCCGGTCAATAGTAATAGGCAACCCCTGAACCCCCGACTTGGAATCAAGGTGATATATTATATAAGGTCTAATGTAGATGGCCCTCGACATCCTTACTTGGAATCAAGTAGTGCTACTTCCTAAGTTACTTTTTGGATGGGCTAAGTATTTACTGGATGGGGGGAAAAGCTATCGACCCATAACAACCAGTTAAGGACGCAACCCACCCACCGGACATGGACTATACGCTACGGTAATAGGGACGAATAAATCACCGGTTCAGAAAGCCATACGCTCGCCCCCCCCCATTGAATTAGGGTGGAGAGGCTCCCACAACTGACAAAGCTTCGTGCTTTCCCCTATTTTTATTTAATAGTAAAATTGGCGGTTTGTATATTGACCGGAACAAACCCTTTGAGGCTTGAAAGTGGGGCAAAATAGAAGCGTGCTCAATTCGTCTTTTAATAAAATAGGTGGTTACCTTACCTGCCTAAGCCTACCAAGTTATTTATTTTATTTGAGTGATTTTATTGCCTATCTCGTTATTCACCATTATCTCATTTGGGCACTAAAAGTGATTCTCTTTTATTGTAATAATGACATTTAAGGACGAAAATATATAGCCAAATGGGATCAATTGCTTTGAGGCTTACCGGGGCTGCTTGCTCCTTGCTGGCTTGTCAATTAAACAAGGCTGGGTTAAATATAGAATAGTCGAGCTCAAAATCGAGGCTGGTCGAACCAAAATATGGGGATGGTTGGCTTATTTAGCCTGCCGGCGGCTAGCAGAGTCCGCTATGCCAGGGCAGGACGGGGCAGCATGGGGCGAGGTGGACGAAATGATGAAAACGAGAAAACGCACCACGGGATGTGCCGCGCAGAATGAACTCATAGGGGGGTAGGCACACAGGATGAAGTGAAAGGATTTATAACTGAATCTTCTGCTGCTGGTCACCGAAAGACACAGTTAACAACTGCCAACCCAAAAGTACTTTAATAACCCTGTTTCCAACAGCGAGCAGTTTACCTGTCCGGGCATAAGAGGCAACCCCTGGCCGACTGGACTGGGTCGATAGCTTGTATTAGGGGGGGCCTAAGTGAGGCAAGTAAAGAGAGCTTGTAAGGTGAGGCTTAGGTAGTGTTTCGTTCCCCTTTAACTAGTGAAATGAACAGGTACCAAGGCCCATATTCGTGGATATCAATCGACTAGCTGACACGCCACCTTTATTTCTTTAATTTACCAGTTATCAATAATAGGTCAAATAGGCGTCTACTGCCCATCCAAAACACGTAGCATTTCTTTTTGTCAATTTAGGAGAGGGCTGTTAAATATTTGCGAATTCGTAAAAGACCCCAAGGTCATAAGCATTGCCTGCCCTATATTTTCATAATAATATTTTCCTTTCCGTATACAGTAAAGACATTGGAAAAAAAAATGATACAGTATTTTGGCTTAATAACTAGTTAAGGCGTACAAGGACCTAATAACTATTACTCTACTGTGCCCCAAGACATTCCTTTGTTACTGGGTCTTTATTGCGGGAAATAGATTCATTTACATTAAAGAAGTGGTAAGTATATTAAAGCTGGAAGGATATTACGGAAGGACCTACCGTTCAATAAAATAGCCGCTACCATTATATTTCCTTCGGGCCTTTGGGCTTAGATAAGACCTCGCTCAACGGGTTACATAAATTCAAAGTTTAGGAATGCATGCAACTTTAGGTCTGGACATAGACACAGCAACACGTTGTCGTAATGCCCTGGTTGGTGGTGAGCACGTTATTACTGTCGTGGTGTTTTGTCGAGCCTATCCATCTTTGACTTCCCCCTTCACTATGTAAACTTACAGACAAGTTACACAACCTACCCGATGATTGGAATGCCTCGAACCCAACAAAAGGTAAATTAAATATGTGCAATATAATCTTATTATAAATCTTTATTATATTTTGCATAAATACACTTTTTTGGTGGTCACTGGTGTGCCCCAGGTATTCAAACAAATTATTTATTTTGAATATTTGCTTTTACATTATATATATATATATAATTTGACGGATTCAATCCATTTTGGAACTACCTGACTACGCGAACGCACCAACTTCACTTTTTGAGTAATCTTTTATTTTATAATAATGCCATTTGAACACGTTTCATACTCTTGTTGGCTAGGGATGGCCAAGCTAATATTGCTGGAAACAGGTTCAAAGAGAGGAAGCTTTGTTGAAACCAGGTTGAGAGGGTAGGTCGCCCAAGAAGAAAACCCAACGACTGCTTGATAAAAAACCTGTCCTGCTTCAGATGCACCGCCTAACCCGTGTTACAACTGATAAGCACCCTATTTGCCGGTACATACATATATACAACTTTTCCACACATATATCTATAACTTTACCGCTAGGGGATAAGATTAATATTGGATGTGGGAGAGCACTTTAAACAGCTCCGATTAACTCACTTCCTATTTGTTCGCTCATATAACTACTTCCGCAAGCTCTATGGCACCCTTTATATATGGATAGTAAGGGCCCCCTTAAACCCCCTTTCATCCAATCCCATGATATATTCCCTATGGGTATATCACACCTGAGGAGTGCACAAACCAAAGAGAAGGATTATAACCCCGGTACTTTATAAACGCCCGGAAGGATTAATATATGCGGCAATCTCCAATATTTAAGATTTCATACTGGAATATTATTCGCTATATAATTAAGACCTCTCTAATTAATATTACCTTATATTATATATAATAGTTAGATTTATTACTTACATTGTTCGGGCCCGGATAAAGAGAAAAGAAAGTAAAAAAGAGCCATAGCGCTAAGAATAGAATAGCGTTCCCTGTTAAGAGCTTTAGCAAATGGTTGGTTGGATCCTACCGCTTGCATGTTTAGTTGAAGGATCTCCACAGCTTGCCCCATAAGGTTGGTTGGATAGCTACAACAGCTTTCCCCCTTGATGGATGGTTCCCGCTACAGACCTTTTCCCCTTGCGATTACAACACTTTATCAGGACAGACGCTTCGAACCTTGACACACTACTGGATAGAAGCTGCTTAGAGCATTACACAATTGAGGCTTAGAGATAAGGGTACTACAGCTTGGACTATATTCACCAACGCTTGGCTACTGCTGCCTTCACTGAACGGTAAAGAGCTTTTATTAAGAGGTCCCATAGCACGAGGAAGGAGGGCGAGGATGGCCTTCAACTCTTTCAATTCCCATATTGATTGATGCCATGTGAAATTTGATATCATCCCGCAACGATGCGCAAGCGGGCTCGACTGAGAAGGAGAGGACCTCTTCTATTACTAGATTTACCATCTTGATTGATAGGCCAGGTTCACGTAAAATAACTTTAAAGGTAACTTAAAGGGTATTGGCCCGACGAAGATGGGAATTTGTGGAGTGCAAAGGTGCCGTGTCAAGCTTCTTCTTATCAGAGCAATTCAATGTCCAACCAAACCCCGGCATAACAAGTCCTATGGTATGCACAATTAAAGCAACCAACCGTGAAGATAAAGTCGCTCTGTATGACTACTCTTTAGCTCATATATTATATATGCAATTATTAAAATTAACTTATCCCTTCTTTTATTTGTAGCAGAGAATAGGTCCTCTCTTTTCTTTCGGTCAACCTTTGCATCAAACAGAACCTCTGTCGAGTGATCCCGGCCAGCAGCTGAATCAACCAAAAAGCATATAATAATATTATTATTGATATGATCAGCTCATCCCAACCAACCAGGATGGAAACACATACAGTCCGAGCTTACCCTCCTTCACCTATGCCCTATGCTCTAGGCCCTACTATAACCTATGCCCTCGATCCTGAACCTCCATCCCTACATTCTATATAGAAACTTTAGACTCTCTACCAATTTATATTATTTATATCCCTATATCTCTACTCAAACCTCTACCTCTCTACCTCCTATCCCTTTCGACCTGGATAAACAGCCCACCAAGCAGTAGCATAATAAGCAGTAGAACCAACAGCAGTAGGGAAAGCAGTTAGCCCCAGCAGAATCATAATCATAACTAGTAGCAGCAGTAGTTCCAACAGTGGGGAGTTTCAAGATCGAGGGCTGTCTGTGTATATCTATCTGTCATCAGTGGTTCGATCGGTGCCAAGGTCGAGAGAAGAAGATATCAGTAGGTGAAGAGAGAGATCAGGCAGGCGATTGCGATCCTACCTCCTCATGGTTCAAGCGATAGCTATCATCCATTATAGAGATCATCGTATTTTACAGATTTGTGTAACCAAGCTATTAAAACAGGGCTCCTCACCCTACGTACCTCGGGCGAGCCTTCTCCTCATTCTTTAAAAGGCGCTCCTCACCCTTCTTTGGTCGGGTGAGTGGGCTTATCGCTCCTCATTAGGGTTCCTCTTTCTTCAACAGCGCTTTTCTTTAAGTACTTATTGGGGGCGGTGGCTATGGGCGCTTGGGTTGGCTGGTTCAAGCTTACCACTCTCCGGGAATAGGGGCTCGGTTCTCAGAGGAAAATATACCATCCATCTTTATAGGCCTTTTCTTCCTAAATTAACCCTATCAATGGGTTCTTAAGGTCTTGCCTTGGTCCCCTCTAGCCTAAAGAGAGTATCGTCCATTGGAGTGAAGATCTTAACTGGTCAAGTGTTTCAGGTGGGGTTGCCGATCTGCTGCCAAAGTGAGTAGCTCTATCAGAAACATGCAGCTTCCAGTCATACATATATTATTTTGTTGGTATACCAAACCTGTAGTCTAATTCATGTTCATGCAGGCAGATTAAGGGTTTGCCAGTTTGAGGTGCACCCATTCCTCTTACCATTCCAAGTCCCACCATAAGATGAGAGAATAGATGTTCCCCATGTTCTGATGAGGTTGAGCTAAGTTGCCCACGGATAAGATATAAGTTACCGGCTGTTAAGAGAAGAAGGATAACGGGAGACCCTATACAAGGGAAGCCCCTATTGAGTCACCGAATGAGAAGAGTTATTATGGTTCCAACGTTCCCGCCAAACAACAAAAGAAGTTCCCTTTCAATAGCTGTAAGGAGAAGGCCCCATGTATGTTTCCAAACCCAAGAGAGAGATGCCCACTGTTACCACCTAATTAAATAGGTGATTTCCCCGTTATTCCACCATAACCAAGAGATGCTCTTTCAATCACAGATGTGTTCAGTGAGCCCGGTCAATCGAGGTGAACCGAATAAGATATGTAGGCATAGCCCGATCGTAGTGAGACCTTCCAGCTCCGGTCAATAGCTTCATAATGTGGTATTATTAATTGGGCGAAGAACATAGTAAAAGATTGGCCGTTTAGATGGGGAGTGGGTCAATGATGGATGTGCAGGCGGTTGAGTTCTTACTCCCTATCACGAATATAATAATCCCGATCTGGAACATCTGGCTCTGACTCTCGAGCATCAGACTCTTCATCACGATCACAAAGGTAAGAATCTGAATATCTACCATGAGCATCAGACTCAGGATCTCGCTATCGATCTGGAACATCAGAATCTGGGTCACGATCACTAACAGGCTCCGTATCTCGATCCCGAAAAGCAGAAACTGGTGAAAGGAATGAAATTACAAAGTCGGATAGTGAAAGGAAGGATGAGAAGGATCAAGGAGAATCAGAGCAAAAGAAGGCTAGGGTTGAGCCATCAATAGGAAGAACCGGCGGGGTCTAGGTCAAGTTCAATAGGATCAGGTGTGGGGTTCGAGATGCAAGTGATGAGCCCTTTAACCAGCGTTCAATGAGCTAGTGACCCCTTCCCCTAACCTTGTCTTATAGAAAGAATCTTAGGTAAGCTTCCCTAAGATGAGAAACTAGTCCTTTCCGAGGGAAGGTGAACCCCAGGTGGAGATGCAAGTGAGGTGTGTAGGGTGAAGTATCCGAGTTCCTAGGTGTTTCTATAGGTGGTTCAAACCGTTAAAGTGTCCTATTCTCCTTCTGGTATTGACCTAGTCTGGCTCCTCCGGTATTTCCCGCTGTATTCCCCTGAGTTCAGTAGGCTATTGTGAAAGAAGTAGGGTATAGTCAAACATAAAGTATATTTCTGTCCTAGTTCTGCTCTTGTGAGTATGGCTAGTGAAGACCCATTCGAGAAAGGTGATGGAGGGAGAGGTGATGGAGGGAGAGGTGATGGAGGGAGACAAGATTGGTGTTTCCCACGTGATGCATGACTTTGTGGTTCCTCTATATCTAAATGCTATCCTCTATATCTAAATGCTAGAAGTAATAAGCGAATATAAGGAGGAATATATGAAATCTAAGTGTGTAGTGTAGGGTAGGGCTACGTGTTCTCATTGGCCTAACGAAGCTACTAAGACAAGGTGGTGAGGAGCAACCCAGTAATAGACAAGGTGGTGAGAGACAAACAAGCAGTAATAGACAGAGCGATGAGGTAAAGACACAGGAGTGGTTTCAATGCGTAATAGGCAAAGATATAGCTTCAGTAGCATGAGTGTAAACATACTTAGAAGTAATATTCTGATCCTATTGTTTTTTGTAGAGTCTAATGGAGGAGAAGTCAAATCTAAGAAGTATAAGATCCTTGTAATGAAACAATAGTATCATTTTCTGAAACAAGAGATCTTGTTCTTAAACAAGAGTTTCCTATCCTCCTTAGTTGCTGTACCTGGAACTGCTGCTGGAGGGTATGGAACTCAAAAGGGTACTGGTCCTGAGTAAATTACGTAATCCACAGCTTAATCAATAGAATCAACTGGAACATATGCAACTTTCCTCTCCCTTTGGTCGAGCCTGCTTGCTCCTCCTCTGCCTTTGCTCCTGTCCTGCAGCCCTGTCCTGGATCTTTTCACCGGTTATTAAAGTGTTGGGATGGGTGAAGAAACTCTCGAGATCCGCTTCTGGTTATGTCTCTCCTGCTTATTGATCCCCTCTCCACTGGAGAGACAGAGGTAGGTGGAGGTAGGCAGTAACAACGGTTTTGGTAGCTAGGGCAAAGCGGGGACACCTCTTATCCCACAGCCACATCTCTTTCCCTCCCTCCCCCTTTGACCGTGACCTTTTCTCGAGCAGAACTACATATCCGGCTTACTATCGCCCTCGGCTGAGCTTACTATTGCCATTGGCTAGGCTGACTATTGCCTCCCCTTTGGATCGTATAACCATATCCCTCCGCCGGTTAATTACCTCCCTTCCGCCGACTAATTCCTTCTTTAATAATAAGTGCAACTTCTCTTAAACCTCTTTGGGAAAGGTCGGTCACTACACTAAAGGATAACTTTATTCATTGGGGCTAACCGCAAAATACTAGCACCTACTCTTTAAGACTAACCACAACCCTTTCCAAACATCAAGACGATGAGGGGGGATTGCTGTTGAGCGCAGGGTTGCCCTCAAGGTAACCCGAGCGAGCCCCCGAAGAGTGCAAGTGTGCCCACCCGAACCCGAGAAAAGCACCTCAAGCTAATAAACTGCCCCGAGAAAATCACCTCAAGCTCCTAATTCAGTAGCATTTTCCTACCCGTGAAAAGAACTTCCAGCTCATCAACTTACCCGTGTTACCCGTGACTCCTCTACTTCCCCGTGTTACCCGTGACAAGAACTTCCAGCTCGTCCATCAGTCCTTGGGTTGCTTGGGCTGGGATGGTTCGTCTTAACTCTTCCCCGGCTATGCAGGACCTTTGGAAGGTTTGTCTACGGTAGTGGAAGGATAGAATTACTTATCCAAGCCATTTTGCCAGTGCAAGTATGCTTCCCCGGGAAAAGCACTTCAATCTCAGAAATCAGGGTGGCTCGTTTTTCCGCACTCCCTGGGGACGGGGGGTCAATGGTTTGTCTTCTTAATTGCCTATCAGTGAATTGATTGCCCGTGGCTTCCTATCGGTGGTGCTGTGCTCTATGGTCGGGGTGGCAGCCAAGGCCAGGGGATCTGTGGACGGAGCTGTTTTGGTACCGCAGGTAAAGGGGACTGCGGATAAAAGGGTCCGCAGAGTAGGGGGAGTTTTCCTAGGGTCAGGTCTCTGTAGGAGGGGAGTCACCACGTCTACATGCTATACATGGGAAAAGTTTGGGTTTAGTTAAGGCTATCATTAATGTGACTACAGGTAGGTGGTGCATTTATGGGTATTAATGGTGTAAAGGTCGAGCCTAAAGCAGTCAAGCCAGGGGAATTATTTAGACAAAGCCAAGTAAAGGGAATGTCTTATCCTGCACTAATGGCCAAATCTCACTAGGATTTGTCAGGGATTTTACATCGGATAGGTGGGATTGGGTAGGAGATCTGACAGCCAGGATGGTGCACGCTTTGGGCAGCATCAATCCCAGAAAGGTCGGTAAGGTGGGGCTTTATATCATCAGCTGGCCTTGGATTGGGGTATAACTCTTAAGAATTTAATAAGAATTTAAGAGCCAAAGGACAACCGTTAGAGAGAACCCAGACTGCGAGTAGTTGCAGAGGTCTGAGAAGAGAGTTTGCAGTCACAGGTGAGTCCCGTAGTCAAGTGGACATTTGGGAAATTGAAGGTGGCATCTAGAATTTCACAATATTTGAGGATTCAAAGAATGGTGCCTTGCGTAGTACCAGTTGCAGGCCAGCGATCCAAGAAGAACAAGCCCAAGGGTGAGAAGGCTCCTATTCAAGACGTACCCAACCCCATTTTATCAGAGCAAGTACTGGACCCGCGGGTGCACATCCCTGCCGATGAGCACCTGAAGGGTTATGTAGAGCAGGTGCTACTCACAGACTATGATATCCACAATTATGCAGCTTTTCCTGAGTTTGCACCAGAGAAATACTGAGAATTGCGTAGGGATAAGCTGTGGACATTGAAGCCTTTAACAACCCTGGCTAGGTCTAGCTTGTTGAGGTTGATGCATGTACCTTTCATTGGAACTTTTACGACGGTTGGGAAGTACATGTGACTACTGTTGTCCTGACTTCACTCCGGCGCCATCTGGCTTGACAGGAAAATAAGCATCACAGATGAGGTTGTACATGCAGCGACCAGGCTACCGCAAGATGGTGAGGACACATTTGAAGCATTCTCTATCAAAGGCTCGACACAGAAGGACCCAAAGGACCAGAAGGCAAAGGAGCAGGACCTGTGCAGGAAATACCATGCATAGCCGAAGGGCTGAGGTTATGATATCGGCTCCATCAATAGCCTGCCGGTGGCGATGGCAGCCCAGTTGCTGTCTACACAGGTTCTGTGTACCTGCCGAAAGGGCAAATGCTCAAAGAAAGCACTATATGTGGCCAAGGTCTACGCCAATGGTATTCAACTCAATTGGGTCAGGTATCTAACTAATGAGATATTGCCAAATGTGTTGGATGCACAGGATCGAAACCAGGATTTATAGTTTGGCACTTTTGATAATAGCATTCTCGCGGTGGGTGAAACCTATGGGGGTCACCCTGTAGGAGTTGGTTCCAGAAAGATCTGTGGTGGCTTACCAATATGAATCCCTTCGTTGTGTCCATAGAAAAGGTCGAGCAAGTGGTCATTGACACCGTGTTCGAGGGCTACTACCAGGCTATTTATCAGTTGGTGGTGCAGACCACCAGGATTCCGGCAGCAATAATTTACTTGTATGATCAGTAGTTCCGCTTCAAGGTCAGGCGACACTATTGTGCCATGCGACCGCAGAAGGAGGACAGGAGTGTTAATATTGTGAAGAGGTGGAGATGTTTCCCTTTGTACTTACAAATTGAACCATTCAGCAGGCTCTTAAACAGTGGGCTCAAGTCGTAGCAAAGCAATAGAAACAACAAGGTAAGCGGGCCTTGCTAGTGGAGGGGCATGGTAGTGGAGGTCCATGAAAGAAGCTCAGGGTGACCCCCATAGATGAAACGACATCTAATTCCATGGAGTCAGATGATTTGGGCTTGAGGGAGTGGAAAGGACCCCTCATAGTCCATGGCAAGGAATACGACCCGGATGACGAGCCAATCTTTTTTGCCTCCGCCACCCACCATTGGCGCGTCTGGGAATCGGCCGCCGCACAGTCTACCATCATCTCCATCGCCCCACAGCCTCCCAACGTCACCACCGCCATGGGTGGATAGGACAACACTTTAGGAGTAGCTAGTGCTATTACAACCTCGCTATTTCCATCTAAGCCTTATTCCCCCAATACTCGTGGATCATGCTTAATACGCCTGATACCTCCTTTTTACCTTTTGCCTTCATCAACAGAACAGAATCACCAAGTTAATCGACCATCATCAGTGAAAGTAGAGGGTGCATTGGAAGCGATGGAAGCATATCCAATTGCTGCTTAGTAAGTTTCAGTAGTTTCACCATCACTTTGCCTAGAGGCAGATACAAATACAGATGCATCAGAGGCATAGCCTGTTGGAGACCAAGATCGAAACCCATATATACGTGGTTGAAGCGAAGGCGACCCAGTCCTATCCATTCCATTTAGAAGGGAGGTCCCGTCCAAAATAATATAGTTGTTTACTCATAATCCATTGAGATTGGGCCACGTTAATTAGTGGAGGTATAGCTGGAGGCATTTGTAGAGTCCCCGGCAGCGGATCCATATCTAGTGGGATAACCCATTCCATATTCAGTAATAGGTCCCTATATCATTTCGGTAACTAGGGATAGCATAAAGAGAAAACATAACTCCATAGATCATTATACAAAGTGTTTCTATAGCGCATTGACTCGTATGATTTCGGTCTCTAGCCAGGGCCAAGGAGATAGGTAGTGCATCCCTAACCCGATACCCCAAAAGAAAGAACTCCAGTCTTTCAAAGGCACATAAAGACCCTACCTAATAGATAGTAAGTGGGGAAAGTCTTTGAATGGCTCTTCCTTAATACTAAATAGAAGGATGTCATTTCGCTGGAAGATGAAATGAAACAGGCTGGCTTTTTGGATCGACCTTGCGACCTTCCCCCTGAGAACTTCATCGAGCTTACTACTGCTGCCTTCGACCTTACGAACTGCCTTCATCAAACTTCGACCTTACCTGATACCTGCCTGAGATCTTAGACCTTACGAACTGCCTGAGAGAAGAGATCTTGCTGCCTGATCCCGCATAAATCCTGCTTGCTTCGACCTTTCGGCCTGCCCTCTCGATTGCTTTCCGTATCGATCTTGCTTAGCGCTTGATATATTCTCTCTGCCTGATAGATTCTTGATTGCTTCTCTCCCGATCGATTCTACCTCCTCGACCTTGGTTGGCACCTCACGAAACTGCCCACCCCTGGCACATTCCCTCCGCTGGTAGTAGATGTGAATCAATCAGTTCAACTGTTAGCCCACGGATGAACGCCCATCGTGGAACAGTGACATCTCAAGCCCCCCACAGTGAACCTACCTCCTGATCGAGATCTATTTAGAGTGCGGGCTGGGACAAGAAAGAAACGCCGGGCTCACTGGCTAGATTGCAGGCGGGCGCATGTTACATTTGATTTGATTTCTTATACGCAACAGGAAGTTTATTTGGTTATTCTATTGAGGAGTTCAATGGGTTTTTGAACCGGTTAAAGGCTCCTGTTGAAACACTTCTGGCTAAAGGCAAATGGCGTCTTTAGAAAGAATCCGAAAGAAAAGAAGCCATAAGGCCCAACAGTAAGGCCCAAGGAAAGTTGCCATCTTACCCATTCTCCCCCCCTCCCATCTCTCTATCCGTCCGTCCCCATCCATCTATCCCTGATAAGATAGTTCCGTCAGTAAGAGCATAGAGTAATATAGTTATCTTCCTAAGGTGTAGCTGTAAAAGTATCTATTATCTGTAGGGTTTTATAACTGTCATCTTATGTAGGTCGTTATAACGGTTCAGTAGATCTATCAAAGCTCGCTCAAGGTTCGAAGCAATGGTTTAGTAGAATTGGTACTATAATTTAGTATAGGGATGATGCCTACAGGGTAAAAATATATCTGGTAACTGGTTCAAGGGGCAATCAATATTGATCTAGGCAAGCTTAAACCAACTAAGTATGTTGGTGGAAACCCGCCTGTGTCTTCAACCTTCGATTCACTACTGTGTACTCCTTCCATTTGTTGTACCTTTTCCATATCGTATCCCGTCCCCCGTGTTGGGTCGGTCGATGTGCTGCGTATTGATGGGTGCAATGACTTGGTGTGCTTGGTGGTACTGTACCGGTTAAAAGGTACTGGACAGGTTAAAAGGTACTGGCTTGTACTGTGACTGGACTTATTGGGCTGAACAGGTGGTACAGGTGGGACTGGTGGGTATTTTTCTTGTCCCCAGCTCACTCAGTGTGGTTGGCTATTTCCCCAGGCGGTAGGAGGTTACGTACCACGCAGCTAATCCCATACCGTCGTTTTTACTGGGATACTCAACTTTGTGGATGGCTGCTGCGCTACTCGACTTCGCTACTCTCAGATTGGCTGGGCTCAGGGGCTCCTGGGATGGGCTGCTCAGTTGGGCTGCCTAGAATAATAATGAATACCCCTCGAGATTGTAATTGAAGGAAAAAGCGTAATTACATATATAATTATAATGGATATGTCTTTTTGTATACGAGATTATATTCTTAAGTTCCTTATGATCGAGATCCATATTCCTTCCCGGTCGAGATAAATAGCCAGCCAGCGATCTAATTAACCCCAGCTGGAGAATGAAGGCACGTTAGTTATTATAACCCAACTCCTCGATCTATCTAACTATTATTCGCGCTCCCTAGCGATTGTCTCTTTTGGGCTTCCTGTCCTATCATGGGTGATTTGTCTGTCCTCTTTCTCCCTTGCTGGCCCCGACTTAGGGGCGCTGCTCCCATTATTAAGGCTTGTGGTTCTCGCTGTAGTTATTATCGTTGATGCCTTCTTTGTGTCGTCCTTTTTCGTTGTAGGGTGTGAGGTTCGGTTGTTATGGATGGGTGTCTAATTTCCGATTTTTCCGATCGGAGTGGGGTTGAAAAAGGGGGTCTTGTCGAAGGGCGTTACCAGACGAAGAAATAATCCATTTGGTGGGGTTGGAACCGGAGACCTGGGATATTATCTATTGATACCTGCCTGGGATCTTCGATCTTGATACCCGGATCTCTTCTTCTTGCCACCTGACGACGATGAACTTGACGGGGATTGCTTGTGCTTGTTTGGGGGCTCCGGCTATTCCTCTTGCTTCTGCTTCCTCGCTGCTCCGGCCCTTGCCCTTGTTGCTCTTGCTTGTCCGCTTGGTTCTCTCTCTCTCTTGCTTGCCTGCTTGGTGGCAATGAATT
>Ga0316212_1000031_pt1:0-2500 | contig 13896 bp, 14 predicted proteins | sample NRE1metagenome_FD_207799 | JGI IMG/M metagenome (GOLD analysis project Ga0316212, IMG submission 207799) | Spruce roots microbial communities from Maridalen valley, Oslo, Norway - NRE1 | ecosystem: Host-associated > Plants > Roots > Unclassified | place: Norway: Oslo | collected 2017-09-14
TTTTAGAATCTCTTCATTAGGTTAGGTAATGAGTTATCAATGGGAGTAATTGAAAGGGTATCACACATATAATTGCCTTATCGAGCTTTTTGATCTAGAGATAAGTCTTTCTTTCCCACTTTGGCGAGTAGTGAATGGCTCTCCCTAACGGTCGTAAGTAAGTGAGAGACGAGTGACTTACCTCTCCCTAACGGTCGAATAGTAAATGGCTTTCCCTAAAGGCACTTTTGAGGTAAACGAACTGGGGAACGGACTACGGGATCATCCAGGAAAGCCCTCCAGGAGGGAGGTTTTCTCTTATTCTCCCTCGTCCTCGGAGAGCTAGTTATTTTATTGATCAGGTTACGCGCGATAAGGAGTTAGAAGGCTTGCCAACGCGATGCATTTTAGAGTGCACCCGCCTCATGAATGGTGCGGGACGGGAAAGATTCATTTACGGGACCCAGGAGAGAAACTAGGATGGATGCTTGCCAACACAGTCATTCATTCATTGCCTACCCTCAATACTATTGCCTACCCTCAGCGGAAACATCGCCTTAACACTTTTATAGATATTGAATGCTTCAATTCTGTGGTTTTTTGCTATGTCGGAGATGTTGGAGAATCGATCGGAGAAGTTTCGTCAAATCGAAGAAAGTGCGAAGCGCTTTCCTGAGGTAGGAGGGCACGTGATAATTTCTCTTTATTAAGTAAGGGCAATGGCGATGCCCGATATTGCATGTTCCGAATCCTGCTCATAAGAGTGCATTCTCAAGCCAGTTATAGGTCCAGAGTACCACCAGTTTCCCTCATTGAGAGAGTTTTCTTAATGGAAGGGCACAGGGAATTTTTCCATGAAATTGATACGGCCGGCGTAGAAACATTCGCATAAAGAACCCCGACCGCCACGACCGATGAAACGAGCCGAGCCCCGTAGCTTTCCCGGTCAGTAAGCCTACTATTTATTGCTCGAGGTTCTCAGGGAGAAGGTATCCAAGGAGAAAGGTCATAGATGGACTTAAAATGAAAAAGGTCAGAAGTCAATGTCTGCATCTGCATGGACCTCCTAACTACTTGTTCATTGGGCATAACGGCACAGGATTCTGGAGAAGCCGAGGACGCTAGCGCCCGATAGACGACCCGAGAACGAGACGCTCCCGGGCTCCGTTATGTCTTGTTTTCTGGTAACGCATTTCACGCTGCCGTATAGTTTCGGGATTGGCCTTAACTTCTTTCCGGTTGAGTCAAGCGAGCCAGATGCAGATCGCATTTTATCCGCGGAGGGCCTCTGGCTGGATAGGAATAAATAGGATGGGGTAGTTTATAAGGAAGACCGTCAAGGAATGTATTATATACGTAATTACGCTTTTTATTATTCTCTCTCTAGTTACCGACCCCTACGGACCAGTCACAACAATAAGTCATTTCACTTAGATCATCTCCTTCGCTCCTTTCCTTCGCTCAATAAATTCCTTTCCCACAATCCCGAATCAGTCTACTTACGGGATCATAGTATACTTACTGGATTCTCCGTCTACTTACTAGGTAGATCAGTGATCATTCTGCAATGGGGATCATCCTGTAATTGGGAAGATCGGGATTAATGCTATCTGGGTGGGGCAGCTCTAGAGCAGTTACCTAGGGGATAGAGGTGGGGAGATCAAGGGTGTGGGAATACGGACTTCCTGCAATGTGGGTGGGGCAGTTCTAAAGCAGTTATCTAGGGGATAGAGGTGGGTAGAGATCCCTGATTCCCGCAATGTGGATGGTACAGTTCTAGAGAGTTCTCTAGGAAAATTTGTACATATAGTTGTAATAAGGACTCCCTTATTTATAGGGGATTGAAAGGTGCGAAGCGCTTGCTCCCATTGAGGAGAGCAAGGAATAATTACGTATTATTTCCGGGATACCCAAGTGATAGGCGGGGGAAGCTCATATATAAGAGCGGGTAGATATTTGTAGAGGAAAGAACCTGTATGAATGCTATGTGGATGGCCCAGCTCTATAGCATGTCTCTAGGGATGCGCATTAGCTAGTAAATCACCCCTATCCCGTAACTCTAGTCATTCATTGTGAAAATGAAAATCCATGTCGAGGAAGGATTTACCACCTATAAGGCAGCATAACTTACCTTATAGTAAATATACCTTTGTGCAGGTAGATATACCACGAACACCACCGCCGCGTAGGCGCCTTACAAGAAAAATATCCATATTACGCGGTTCACAAATTATAGCCAGTATTAGCCGTTCACCCCCGAAAGCACGTATGAGCGGTTCGAAATGCAAGCCAGTATTAGCCGTTCACCCCCGATATCCTAATAGGGTACGAACCTGTTGGGGGTAATAACCTGAATCCTCACCCTCGCTCACGTACGTTCGCACGTCCGCATATGACCTCCGGTATGGGTTTTCGGCAACTCAATATTGCGAGCGTGTATTCGACGAACGTCCCCCGAATGTCTATACCTGATCTGACTTTCCTTACCTTACCTGAAGACCTGCCCTTATCTTCCCTGACC
>Ga0316212_1000031_pt1:5000-13896 | contig 13896 bp, 14 predicted proteins | sample NRE1metagenome_FD_207799 | JGI IMG/M metagenome (GOLD analysis project Ga0316212, IMG submission 207799) | Spruce roots microbial communities from Maridalen valley, Oslo, Norway - NRE1 | ecosystem: Host-associated > Plants > Roots > Unclassified | place: Norway: Oslo | collected...
ATTTCCCATGACGACTAGGACCAGGGACACCGTATATTTCACCACGAATAGCCATAAGTTCCTACGTAGAAACTTATTAAAAAAAGACTCGAGGGGCCGCTGGACCCATCTGTTCTACACAGTAATGCACCCGGATAATGTGGTCAGCGCTTATGAATCCATACAGTCTAAACCCGGATTGATGACTCCTGCAATAACGCGTGAAACACTTTCGGGTCTATCCAAGGAGCGCTTGGCGGATATCTCGTGTGCATTACTTAAAGGAACATTCCAATTCTCTCCGATGCGCCGGGTCTTCTTTCCGAAACCTAACTCCACGGATAAACGACCAATCACAATCTCTTCGCCCGTAGATCGCATAGTACATCGATCTGTGGCAAATGTATTGGAATACATTTGTGAGCACTTCTTTCTGCCTGTATCATACGGCTTTCGCCCATCCGTAGGCACTTCTTCTTTTATCACCGAAGTCAAAAAATGGACAGGGATAAAAAGAATCATCCATGCAGATGTGCGGAAGTGCTTTGACAACATTGAGCATTCCACACTAATCAGATTATTGGAGAAACACATCTCAGACCCCCTCTTCTTAGAGCTTATCATTCAGTTTTTAGCTACTCCTATTTTGGACAATAAGGGAACTAATTATATGTCAACGAAGAAGGGTATCCCGCAGGGAAGCGTCTTTTCTCCAATACTGATGAATCTCGTGCTCCACGAGTTAGACACTTTTGCCCTGTCCGTGTGTGAAAAGAGAAGGCTGAAGTATGCTCGTTATGCCGATGATTGTACTTTTGGCGTTCGGGCGAATTCAGATTGCGTGGCGCGAGATACACTTTCCCAATTTAGCCAGTTTCTGAAAACTGAACTAGGGGGGCTTTCTTTTCGAGTCAAAATAATAAAGAAAGTCGGGTGTATCTTAGGAGTGAACTGGGTCTTGCCTTTTTTGGGGGAGAAAGGGGAGGGCGCACTTAAGATCGAAGTACCTATACATAGGGTTATATCTCGGCTAACCCAAAGGGGATTTCTGCGTCCCACTAAACATTGGGTTTTAGTATGGGGGAAGAATCCCGAAGCAATAAGCAACCGATACAAAATGGTTGCCCTGGGATTGCTCCGATATTACGGCCCTCTGGACTGTGAAAACATAGGGAAACTCATATGCCTGATCCAGAGGGATCTCTTTCATTCCCTTTGCCAGGCTATAGGGATGCTAACAGGTATCTTACCTCTCAAAGTGCCTGAGCGCCTACAGAGCGCAATTAGCATCTATCTGAAAGGCGTCAATATGACTACTATATCACATATTAGACGAAAGACCCCCGATGTGACACCCGGAAATGAGACAATCCCCCAAAAGGAAGAGTGTGGGTCTGCGGATGGATCCAAGGACGGATCGGATCCTTCCTTCAATATTTTGAAGCTTCACAAAATTAAAGGAAGGATCCGAAGTGTTCTCTTTTATTCCTGTGCCTGCAGGAACTGCGAAGAGAAAAACGTTCAAGTCTTCCAGGTCAGGAAGATGACGGATTACCTCAAAGTGTTGGGGGGACTGGTTATCCGAGCGAAAGGCCGGCATTTCGGAGGGCTTCCTGCTTTACGAAAAGTTCTTACGAGGAAGAGAATTCCTTTATGTCCCACTCATTTGTCGTCTCTATCCATCCCAAAACTATTATTCGTTGGTCACCGGGAACTAATAGAAATGCTGGCTGGAACAAGGGTAAGATGTGTTGGGCGGGGCTAGGCAGGGTAGGACCTAACTCGCCATAGATGCTCGGGCCATTCTTCTTCGTTTGCTTCATCCCGTCCCCGAATGAGTAACCACAATCCCCTGCTCTCGCTATTTCGCTCAGTCTAGAGAATCTTTCTCTCCCAATCAGAAGTTCCTAACTCTGAAACTGCTGGCTTGGAATATGTATTTATGGCGGGCGGGAGCTATAGACGGAGGAGGAAAGTGAGTAGCCAGAGCTGCTTGCATTCAAACGTACACCCGCATGTAATTATGTTTAACTGAGAATTCGTTTACGATTGCTGGGCCCCTGATCCATTTATATAAATTATTAATCTATTATTGAATCTGATTCGAGAAGTGAATCTTCCCGCCCACCCGGAATAAGAGCTGCTAGAACCGCTTGGTTAATGCACCTTTGGGTACTCCTCCCCCCGCTGTTTTCGATATTCATGCTCTCTACTCATGCTATCTATCTACTTTCTTAGGGAGAACCGGACAACTCTTCATTTTCTCACAACCCTGCTCATCTCACCTACCACCAACCCTTCGGATCTTAACCATGTATACCTAATTTGGATTTCATTTAATCATAACTTACTCTCTATCCAACCAGCTATCCAACCAGCTATCCAACCAGAAAGGGAGATCTCCATATCGAGTATGGCAATGGATGGAAAGACAAGACATACCAATAGAGAATCGTAGGTACCAAGGAAAGACAAGACATAGGTGGGTTATAACAAATTAAGGTGTGTTGTTCCCAACTACGAGCGTTAGCAAGGAGCCCTAACACTTCGAGCGTTAGCGAGGAGCCCTATCGATGGGTTGTTACTTATACCCCCTAAGATATGGATGGATGGAAAGACTTACTTTCGCTATCCCCTAATATAAGGAAACCAGATTCGCTATCCTCAGGCCAAGAAATGAGTTCTCGCCAGCTCTCTACCCAATAAATTAACCATTCGGGTGCTTATCACCATCCCCATCCACGTAGCCCTAACCCTCAGCGCGTATTTTCTGGGCACAGTGATTCCCGTTTCCCTCAGACTACAGGAGCAGACAAATAAGGGGCCCATTATCCTTGTACATCTGTCACGCCAACGACTCTATTACCCAATGGCACAGACCCGATCGCAACATCTTCAGCCCAGACGCATGTACGATGTTTTGATGAATCACCGCAGTCTTACTGCATGGTGCACAGAGCACGACACCAAAGGTTTTACAACACAAGTTGAGGCAATAGGGTTTACGAGAGTATTCAACCTCTCACACGACCTCCATCTCCTTTGCGTAGCAGCAATAAGCACAATCCTCCAGCAGGGTTTTCCTTTCCGCTATATGGTATTTATCTATTGGCTACCTCATATTTCCCACATTCAGTTTGTTCAGGCTATGGCACAAAAGGTCTTAGATATTGGTGTCTTGTCTATACCTGAGAATTGGTCCACCTTGCTGCCACTCATAGCGTGCCCAACCAATAGAGCCACTTGGGTTACTGCCCGTCAGCCCACAGGGACACTGTAACGTATCAGCCAACGCAATCCAGCTCATCGTATTGACGCTGGCCACAGGAAGATCACAGTCACCACAATGGTTTCATGCCTCAGCATATGGGCTCTGCTTAAGTTGTTCAGGAGGCTACACATCAGCAGTCTCCGGCACGATGGCTCACATTGTCATCATGTTTTGACACGATTCCCAGTAATTCCACCTCTCATTATGGACTTATATATTGCACACCTTTATTTCCTCCATCTCAGCCCTCCCTAGTATCAGAGAGAATCCGATTCATACACCGCTCAATCAAAGAATTTATTATTTGGATGGAAGGATAAAAACAAACCCCCATAAGGGGCACCCAAAGAGGCTTAAAGCAATGGTATATTGGGAAGGAGGGAGACACTATTCATCAAAGTGTCTCACGTAGAACGAGGTTTCATCTAGGATCTATCTCCATAATCTCATTCATTCAATAATAGAATACTTATACCCATCGTTTTAGCGGCGTGATAAGTATATAAAGGGAAAATGCAAAACAGCATAGAGCTACAATAATAATCCCAGGATCAAGCACAAGGGGATTTAAGCTGCTGAGCACCACCATAATAGGTTCAAGGGGCAGCTCAGGAGCATCAGTTTAACTGCATTATTCATCCTTTATAATTACAATGAAATTCTTGAAATTAGTATTTAATAGAAGATTCCCAAATAAATAGGGGAAGGACAACACGGAATGAGAATGTACGGAGCACACATAGGTGCGTTAAGCCACTTTACCTATGGATTCAAAGAATGGCATAAAAGCCTATGCTTCTTTTTATATCATCAGTTCATTGTTAGAGCAGCGTGCATCATATATTGAGGATCCGCTCTGCCACACAAAGGGATACGCGCTTACACCGGACATCAACTAGTCCGGGTAGCTCACTAATTAGGTTATCTTTTAATGAGACTTCAAAGAATATAATGTTTTTGTCCGTTCTAGCGATGTAATGCATTATATAAAGGGGCACTATGCAACACCTCATTCTGGCATAGACATGGACCCATAATTGACTCAATTTTAAGAATACTGGTATTTTTCACCGCATTATGAGACTACCAGCAGTATCAGCAGTTACCGGTATCATTTTTCCATAAGCTTTTGAAGTAGTATCAATCGAATCAGCTCTTCCAAGCCTCAGTTCCAGGGGCACAAATTGAATTCGCCTAATTCCTGGCAGCATAACGACCAGCAAGCAGAGTAGCACCAACAGCACCAGCCCCAGCAGTGTTTAACGCAGCACAATCAGCAATTTAAGCGGCCTAACCAGTTTAACCAACATCATTTGAATAAGGAGCCGCCCGAGCATCAGCAGTTGAACAAGCACACGTTCCAAGCATAAAAAGCACTACAAGGAGAGGAAAAAGCATTCTCTGGAGTTGAGGCAGAATTATATCAGCAGTTGAACGAGCGGATTCACATATTAAATTATTCCTGAGACAGCACAAGGAGTTCCAAGCCCAAGCAGCAAAAAGGGTTATACCAGGTTCATTCCCAGCATAAGTTTAACCAACATCAATTGAGTCTGGAGCCGTCCGAGCAGCAATACCAGGATCATATTCCCAGAAAAGTGGTTGAATCAACATCAATTGAACTAAACATCTCAATTGAAGTATTCCTAGTTGAACCAGTATCGGTTGAAATGGAATTATTTCCAGCATCAGTTGAAGGAGCATTCTTAACAGTCTTCCCAGCCGAACCAGTTGAACTGGCTTCTCCAGCAGCAAAGGAGAATGGAAGAGGATACGTAGATCCAGGATTCCCAGCATAATTATTAGAACCAAGAGCACCAGTCGAAGGAGCAGCATCTCAAGCTGCACAAGAACAGGCACGAGGATACTGCCCAACAGCAGCAATTAAACCAGGATCATAATTACTAGCCTAAGTTCCAAGAGCATTTGCAGCATCAGTTGAATAAGCCTCATTCCTGGCAGCATTACCCGTAGCAGTTCCGAGAGCAGTACCAGCATCAGCAGTTTAAACTGGATTCCTAGCTTCCTCAGTTCCAGGATCATTACCATCATCACAAACCAGAATTATTATTATTATTAAGCAGAAGCAGCTCTATAAGCAGTTGAAGAAGCAGCACCAGTTTCATCAGCATCCCCATCAACACCAGTTAAATCAGGATCACATTTAAAAAAGCATAAGTTGAAGGAGCATAATTACCAGGAGCGGTAGTTTAACCAGCTGAATTCCCGGTATCATTTGAAAATAAGAAGTTCTATTATAAGTTGAAACGGGGTTCTAAGCAACATTAGTACAACATCAATGGGAGGATTATTCCCAACATAAAGCAGTAGAGCATCATTATCAGAATTCTTTACAAGAGCAGTTAAACACGCATAATTCCAAGCATCACTAGTGGAACTGGCTTTTTTCATTCCCATGAGCCAGTTGAGCACAGCCGTTCGAACACAATTATTACCATCATCATTTGAACCGAAAGTAGGCCTAGCAGCAATTGGACCGGCATTCCGAGCATTGGTCGAAGCATCAGAACGACAAGCAGCACAAGTATAACCTACATCAATTGGGAGGATTTCCAGGAACATCCATCAGAAGTTGAAACGGGATTCCCATCAGTATCAGCACAAGGATTTCCAGCAAAGGCAGCACAACCAGCAGTTTACAGAGCGGTTCCAAGAGTAGCAGTCCCAATAGGATTATTTCAAGCAGGACTCGTAGAACTCACGTTTAGATCAGCAGTTGAAGGGGTATAATTTCAATGAGCAGTTTAACCGGATCATTCATTCTCGGCATCATTTGAAGTATTCCCAGCGGCCTTCCCAGCAGAACCAGCTTCTGCATTCCCAGGAGCATTATTCCAATAAAATAAGGCGGTTTATTTGGAACGGGCATTTCCAGAAACATAATTCCCGGCATTAGAACAAGCGCAAGCACGGCCAGCCCAAACAGCAAAAGGAATCCCAGCAAAGGCGGCACAAGCACAAGGAGGCCCAGCAAAAGCAGAACAACCAACAGCCCTATCAACCACCAGTAGAACCAGTATTTGCATCATCAGTTCCTCTAGCAGTTCTAGTCTCATTTCCAGCACCAGTAGAAGGAGCATTATTTCTAGGTTCATTTTCAGCAAAAACAATAAAACAGAATGTACATAAGCAGTTAGAGCTGCGTAACAAGGAGCATAAATCCCAGCAGCCCCAACAGCATCATTCCAAGCAATTGAACAAAATTATTATTCTTATTCCCAACAGCCCCAGCAACATCAGTTAAACCAAAATAAATTGAATAAGGAGCCGCCCGAGCAGCACTGGTTGAACCAGGATCATTCCCAAGAGCAGTTGAAGCAGCAGAACGGCCAACGCAAAAGCCGAAGCCTAACCATCAGTAGAAGCCCAGAGTTGGAACCAACATCATTTACATAAGCTGTTGAAGTAAGCAGCATTCCCTCAATTGAAGGAGCATCCAGTTGTTGAATAAGCTGGAACCAGAAGCACCAGTTCCAATGTAATTGAAAGAGGAGCATTTCTAGCAGCATCACGATCAGCAGGACAGGTTCATTCTTCACAGAACGTGAAATGAAATTATTTCCATTTAGGACTTTTTACTCAGCTTAATAAAGGTAGAAGAATAGAAGAGGCAGTTCCATAAGCATAATTATTCCCAGGATCAGTTCCAGCAGCAATTGAACCAACAGGAGGAGGATCAGTAGCAGCTTCATAAGTTGGAGCAGTTAGAGCATTACAATTAGCAGTTCCAGGTTCAGTTTGTACTATCAGTTGAAGAATTAGCAGCCCAAGCAGAACCGGGTGAACCAACATTTGAGGTATTCCCAGGATCATTTCCATTAAGTTTAAATGGAATTATTTCAATCAGAAGTTGAAACGAGATTACCAGCCTCATTTGCCATAGCATTTCCAATAGCAGTTCCAAGAACAGCATTCCCAGTATCAAAAGGAGGCCCAGGACAAGCATAAAACTCCCAGCACAAGTATTCTAAGCACAAGCATCATAAAAAGCACTACGAGGAGCCCCAACATCTCCATAAGCTGTTGAAGGAGCAGAATTACAAGCAAATATATTAGCACCAGTAGAATCATCAATTGAAGTAAAAGCACATTACCAGCTTCCTCAGTTCCCAAAGCAGCAGCAATCCCAGGTTCATTTCCATAAGCATAAGGAGGCACTAGTTGAATAAGCCTTATCATTTCCAGAATCAGTTCCCGTGGCATCTCCATGATCAGTTGAAGGCAAGTAAGAAGGCAAGCAAGGTTATACCTTCTATTGTTACTCTTTAAAATGAACGAGTGAGCGTGAAAACACACAGAATAACAGTAGAAGAGCCACCAGCATGAGCAGCAATAGTAGAGGAGGAGGTGGACCCATCTTAAGCACTAGTCCCAGAGCCTATTGATCCAACAACAAAGCGAGCACCAGCACCAAGAGCATCAGTAGTACCCATACCAGTCGCTTCAGCAGTTTACCCAGTAACCCAGTGTATAACAATGATCTAAGGTCACAAAGTGTTTCTACAGCGGGACACAAGGAGGTCATGAGGACGCGAAGAATACACAAAAGGTTATGGGAGGCCATGGGGACACCAGGCTTCGTTTTGTTAGGTAGGTAATATAGTATCTGAGTTTATTTTGCTGAGATCGCTCTCTTGGTGAAGAGGGAGTTGGATATTGAAGTTGTTCCATACCTGGGAGAGGTGCTTTACCTAGTACAGTTTTATTGGTGGGTGTGAAACCCTAGTGCGCTTGGGATAAATTGCTTGAACCCGGGTTGTTCTACTTTGTTTGTTTTTTTCTTTTGGTTTTAGGTGTGCTTCAGATTTGCAGGATGACTACTCTCGGTCTTATAGAGTTTTACATGTTAGATGGTGCTTCCAATTTCCTTGGAAGTTCAGGCTGCAAATGCTTTTGGATGAGGCTGAGCTTTGGGAGCATGTTGAGAAAGAGATCGCTGCACGATCCAACACAGTTGGCTGCTCATGTTAAGAAGGAGGCCAAGGCAAATAGAATCATTCTTTATTCAGTGAAGGATCACTTCATCCCTCACATTGCAGAAAAGACGACCGGTGGTAAGTTGATGTATGAGGCTTTGGTTGGTCTATATCAGAGTTCTTGTGTCTCTCTAGACAGATTCTTTTGAAACAAACTTTCTGCCATGTCGAATGGTAAAAACAGATACAGTGGTGAGCTACCTGGCCAGGGTCACAGAGTTGAGAGATAAGTTGGCTCCCATAGGGACAAAAGTGTAGGATAAGGAGTTGGTGTCCATTGCCTTGAATGGACTTGCTCCATCTTGGAAGCCTTTTGTCCAAGGTGTTTGTGCTCGTGAGCATTTGCCCAATTATGCGAAGCTTTGGGATAACCTTGTGCAGGAAGATATTAGGTTGGAGTCCCGTTCAGAGCAACAGAATAAAGTAGAAGACATAGCCCTCGTTGGGAGGACGATGAAGGGAAGCAAGAAAGGAGACAAGAAGGGTAATAAGAAAGATTCAAGTCCAGAAAATCAATATTTTAGTCAGATTCAATGTTTTAGGTGTCACCAGTTGGGACATTATGCCAGCCAGTGTCCGGAGAAGAAGGGGAAGGCAAAATCACTTCTATATTGGATCGGTTCATTCAACTTCAACTGGTTAAAGGGTG
>Ga0316212_1000033_pt1 | contig 13196 bp, 16 predicted proteins | sample NRE1metagenome_FD_207799 | JGI IMG/M metagenome (GOLD analysis project Ga0316212, IMG submission 207799) | Spruce roots microbial communities from Maridalen valley, Oslo, Norway - NRE1 | ecosystem: Host-associated > Plants > Roots > Unclassified | place: Norway: Oslo | collected 2017-09-14
CAGAAGCCGAATTGTTCACAGATGTCTCCTTCTTCATGCCTGAAGTCTTTCTTCTCAGTTTGACGCTGTCGTTCTCTGGCGCAATAATCGGTGATCTCTGCATCGATCCATTAGAAGAGGCGTTTTAACGGAACTGTGGCCATGTTTACGTTCCCAAGTTTGCTTCGTAGGATTTCGGCAAATCCTTTGGGTAGGCCAGCAATTACCTTATCTTTCCAAACAGGAGATTGTGAATCATTGATCTTGTAGATACGCGACATGAACGTATCTTTGTACCATTTGTAGTCCTGCAGCGTTGATATCTTCAGATTTAGAAGGGCCGTTCGATGCCGTTTCTCGTCCTTCTTCTCCACAGAAATGAATGATGATTGTGGAGAGCAGAGCTGTGGCAGAATTGAACATCGGCTTCTTCTGAGAATCGTACACGACTTCTCCGTGCTCATCACGCTTCGGGGACCACTCAATAGCATGCTTAGCTGCAGGGGATATACTTTCCCACCAGTCATGCAGTATTCCTACGAACCCATGAGTAATGATGTAGTAGGCTCGCTGTTGATCTCCACCGCAGGCAATGACTGCATTGACACAGGCAGTCATGAGGTTTAGCATACGGTTGATTTGATCGCCGTTTAAACCGTCAATGGACCACGGGAATATTGATTTCCCGTTGAAACCGGCGAAGTGTGTAGCCATTTGGTCATTGTAGGCGAGATCGATTGGAACAGGTCTGACCTTCTTGTTGATAGCCAATATTCTTTTGGGCAGATCATCAGCATAGCTTTTGTAGCTACTTTCTTCTGAAGAGAGAATGAACATTGCCATATTAACACGTGGCCATCGGGCCTTCTTTTTCTTCGCATATCCTGTCCGAACCTAGGGGTTACCCATTTCCATAGGTGGGGCTGTTTCTTACTCCGTTAACCTACCAGGGGTTTTCCTCCCTTGGTATCACCTTTGTTTATATAGCGGTTTAATCTTATATAAGATGATTGAATTAGGTTGCGAAAGTTCCACTAGCACTTTTCGAAGGTGCCCACTGACTCTCCATCAACTACCTATGCAGGCATAATCGCAGGGAGGGGAACTTTTTTCTTGCTCCTTGCAGACGGTCGGGTGGCTGCCGCTGAAGGCCCATCTGTCCTACTTACGTAGCGATGTGGTACGGTTCATGGCGTATACCTCCTCCCAGTGTCTTGTCTTAACTCCTGCCTTGGTTATTTCACCCTGACTATAGGGGGCGGGCCAGTAGACCTTGATATCCTTACACTCGTCATCGTCCAGTAAACTTTAGATCAGCTTTCCGATGACCCTTCGAGGTTTTACCCTTTGGCAGTCGCAACATTTACCTCCAAGTTACCCCACAATGGCGAGGGTAGAATACGGATGCGTAACCTTTCCGTTACGTGCGGTTGCCTATCCGCTTCTATGTATTAAATGTGGTTCACCTCCGGTCTTGACACCTTTGCTCGGTACTTATTCCATCTCTCTTCCCAAGGGGTGCCAAGGACGATGCCACTCCATCCGGAACAGTTCATCTCATCCAAATTCTACTATCCAAGGTTGGATATTCAAGTAAAGATCTAAGGAGACAGTGTCGAGGGGGGATTAAGGCTCCACTCCGCCACTTTTCTATCTATCTCTATTTCGAAAGTGTGGTGTGCCAAGGATCCTTCTTCGCGTTACCCTTCTAGCCGGGAAACTCGCACGGTTTTCAGACCACGAATGGCCTGTCACGAGGCGGTCGATGCATTCGATTGCATACCGATTTCATAGGCGGAACCGCTGAACCCCGAGCCCGATCTCGAGCATTTACCCAAGTGGTTGCTATTTCCAGTGCGTCAGCCAGAACACCCCTGCTCTGACCGCTGGCCAAGTTTTCCTTCTTACCAACGTCCCCTAAGCATAGCTCTAGTGCTTTCCCTGATTCACGCAGTTGAGATGTATTTCCCTCTTGCTGGGGGGTGACCACGGTATGGTCTTCCATAACTTATGACCTGAAGAAGCTATTCCGCTCTAAAGGGCTACTCTACCGTGGCATCTTTGATAGGACCCTCCTTCCCCCAAGGCCTTCCTGAGACTAAAAGAACCTTTTTTGGGGCATATTCGTCCTGACTGACGTTCTTCCACCCTTATTGGGACACTGGTCCTTAATGGCATTATGTTATGCCGGTGCACATGTCACTGGTCCTCTGGGTGGAGTACTTGTCCTTAATGCGTTTTTGGTTCTAGCCTTGGTTAAAGATACCTCTTATATATGTGAATGTAGAGTTGAGCATAGGAGCGTCACTTTTGGTTGACGCGTACCAGTCTTTGTTTATGGTTTGTTTGGATTGGTGTGGAGATGGGAGGTCGCTTTGCTGAGGAGAAAGGAGACAGTTTGACTTCGGAACCCTTTCGATTTCTTTGTAGCTAGGTTCAGCCTTTTCATTCCATCCCTTTTCTACCGCAAGGTGGGACCTGTCCATTAGAAGCTTCAGTCCATTTATTCCGGCCATTTTCTCACGTAGATCGGGTTGTCCCTCTTGGGGGAAGAAAGGGCGGATTATATTCACACGGTACTACTAAGACCAAAGTGAAGGTTATACCGGCAAGGGCAGCTACCAGAAGCCGAAGGCGGCCAGGGAGGAAGCCTACCTTAGACCAACAAGTAGTACCGCACCGCACAAGTAGGAGTTAGTAGTAGAATGAACCCTAATTAGCCTTTGGAACTTTAGGGTAACTTGTTTGCTACATGTTCGCTAACCGAGTCTATTGAGTGGGCTGTGACTTCTGCTTCGGCAGGGATATCGGATTGAAATTCGTATGCTTCCACGGATGAAAGAATTGATTCTACAAAGTCGGATTGGAACTCATATGCTTCTGCGAATGAAAGAGTGGATTATTTGGCATCTTCGGATTCGAATGCCTAGCTTACTCTTATATTATTCCCCTTTATAGTGGATTCATTGTGCAACTGATCGGAAATTAACATCTATCGAATTAGTCAAGTCGATATGCCGTCTTTGGTAAAATAACTCTATCCTTAACACATGCAAGTCGGTGAGTTGCACCACTGCTTCAAAGAAAGGAAATGACAAGGATGCATCAAAGAGAGAACAACATCGGTAGATCGTACCTTTGAGATCTGCTCGAAGCTTCAAAATAAAATGAGCTTTCTCTTCCTGCTGAACTTGACAAGGGAAAGCTTGTCTTTCTAACTCGATTAGTTAGTGCTTGTGAAAGTGTTGGCTTAAGAGCAGTTGCACCCATAAAGCAATAGCTTAAGATTCGTTTATCTATTTCTCTATGAATAGATAGGATTCTGATGAGTAAGCCGGTTGCAGCGGATACTTTTCTAATAAGGCCGAGAAAGGCGTTAACTAATAGAAGGCACTAACTCCAATCTCACTCCTAATTTCGACCGGCAGAATCAGATTCGATTATAGCGGCCCTCGACCTTTTTCATCCCCAATTAATAGTAACTGTTTCTAATAGTAGGGCGTTTAATAGTAGTCAGTCAATAGTCGGCCTTTTAGAGAAACCTTCTCCTTTCATAATAAAACCTTCCTCTACTGAATCCTAATATCCATCCATCTATAGCTTTCTATAGCTTTCTACAACTATGGGCTCTAACAAATAAATCAGCTGATCGGGAATCCTATTTAGTAATCCGCCGATCTGGAATCCGATCTTGTTTTACGGGCCCCTTTACTAGTAGGCAGTCGAACATCCTTTTCTTTTTCTTAGTTAGGAGGCCCCCTTTTCTATTTCATAATAGTAGGGAATTAATAATAGCACTTTTCACTTGACTTTGAACGCACGTTACCATTAAACCTCGGGGTGCAGGAAGAACCATAGGAAGATAGATCTCACGTGGTTTACTTACACGCCGGGCTTTCCTTTGTATATTTCTGACTATAATGGGCATTCATCAGGCGGCCTCCCTTTGGATTAAGGATTTGGCATAGGGTCAGTTGTCTCGGCCGCACTACACCCCAATCGTATGTGTCTTTTCAGCGTTGTTGCTTGCCACTTAGTATCGATAAGCTGTAACAGGGGTTTGGATTAAGTCCAGTGAATAATATTTGATCCCGTAGACGTAACTGGCTCACAAGCTCAGTGAACTACGTTAACAAAGGGAGGATCAAAGCAATTCGGGAATTCGCTTTTCCGTAGTGATCTCATCTCAGAGATATAGGTTCAAATCCTGTTCTTCCCACTTGTTCTATGCTAGTTGCAGGTTTCCAATAGATTGATAAATGCATCGTATGTAGTATAGAAATCGTCCATGGAGAATCAAACCTGCTGATCAATGATAGTGTATCGTAATAGAACAAAGCACCGTTCCCCCGATAAGAAATTGATTAAACCAGAATCATAGAGAATCAATAATTGAATGCACTGCTGAGTGGCTTGTGTAAGCTTTTTGTGTTAGACCAAGCCCCTTGAACTAGAGGATACTACTTTGAAGGAACGATCCAGATGCATCGGGCTCTCGCGGCTGTGTGCCAATTTCATTCACTGATCTACTTAATTAAGTAATTCGTAGTGGGCTCTTGCTTCATTGTGTTTGCCCCTCACCCCTCTTATCCCGGTCATAGCCTATAACTGTTCCCGTGCCTGCCCCCTCGACTCGAGACCTAATGGACGAGCAGTCATCACTTAGGGGCAGTTGGAATAGTAGTTCTCTGGCTTCCTGTTGTGAGAACTCGGTGTTTCTCTGGAGCCATCAACTTTTTCGTGGCCAGGGTTGGTTTTTCTATCGAAGATAATGAACCATCAAATAGAGCTTAATGAATAGCCGAAACACTTCACTATTAGATACGTATTACTCACCTGGGAAAATATATCATTGGCAGGCTCAACCACGGAAATGAATTCCATTGGCCAATTATGCATTTCTCTATTTTGCCATTCCTGAGGGAAGGCAAAGATCAGACGATACCTCGTTAAGGCGGGTCGTTAGCTAAGTCGAGTTAAGTCAATGAAAATGATTGAAGGGTTAAAAGGGGTTGTGAAAGAGAATAGGGTATGTTCCAGTTACCCAGTCGATACAGGGGACTCAAATGGCCTCTTAATCATTTGTGGTTGGTAGATATTTCTCTTTCATAAGTGGCGGGATGGAGTGGTGTTTTCTCTTTCTTTATGCTATCTCTGCTTACCTCGAGTCCTGACTAGCTATACGTCGGGCAGGGAGATATTAGGGAAAGATATCGGGATAGTGATTTCGCTTTGATTGATTTCCGTTAATCGAGAACATCACATACGACAATGCTGTAATTATATATGTATGTAATTACGCTTTGCTTTCTTTATGGGCTGGTAATTCTCTATCTATAATTACGACTCCTAATCGATCGCATAATATCATATACAAAGAAAGAGAGATCTTATTCATTCTTTCACGTATTGACTCGTACCCCGTCTCGATCATGGGGAATAAGAAAATAGTCCCGTTAAACAAAGGCAAAGGAAATAGTTCTCGTACATCGTTCACAGCTAATCACTGAAATAAACATATCGAACCAATCGTCATCACTGGAATCAAAACCTTCATTCCCTCACCTACAAATAGAAATAGTATGGTGGAAGCTCACCTACAAATAGTCTGGTGGAAGTAAAGCAATAGTCCCGTCAAAGCTGTTACCGCACACTAACACTTGACTGATTAACCAATACTGATTCTAAACTGAACCTTACATCCCGCCCGAGCATTCAATCCTTCCAAAAGCAATAGATCTATCCCTCGCTCAAGCCATCTATCCGTCCAATACCTCCCTCGATCAAGCAATCTCAAAAGCAAAAGCAATAGATCTATCCCTCGCCCTCACCCCCAAGCAAGCTATTGAGTGGAGTGATAACCCCATACCCCCAAGCAATGAAACAAGCAATATATCTTCCATCGCTCAACACCTCATAGCGCTAGCTATCTCACCGTCTACTGTGCTTCCATCGCTAGCTATCTCACTTACGATTGATAAAGTACCATTTGTAAGTGCACTATTGGTTTAGGTCACTTGCTTGGATGGTTCTTATCCCGTCAGTTAATCAGTAAAGAGTTATGGTTCGGTAAGATCAACCAGACTATCAATTGCTTGACCGCTTCACCCAGACTATTGAAGTGATAAGATGTTACCCAAACCTACCTCTTGACTGATTCTCAGTCAAGGTAGGCAGAATACTCTTATCGTATTCTCGACTAGGGCCTGCTGTTCGAGAATATCCCTGTCCTGTCCCTGATGGATCGACGCTTCCAGCCCTAGACCCGGTCCAGAGTTACCGACTTCTGAGACATATATATCTCCCGGGCCACTGCTAGAGTGACCTACAGAAGATATAGACATCTCCCCCGGTTCACTGCTAGAGTGACCTACAGAAAGAAGATATAGACACCTCCCTTGGTTCACTGCTAGAGTGACCTACAGATATAATATCTTCTGTTGGTGGCTGGGAATCGAAAAGATTATCGATATTGGAGGACTTCTTCACTACTTATGCCCCCGATTCCAGATGCTGGGTTTACCGAACAGGACTGATATTTGGGATTTACCGAACAGGACTGATATTAGGTCAAAGAGCAAGGTCATAGGGCAACAGATGCTCTTTTTCTTTACCCCGGTTGCGTTGACTCTCTTCACTATTTTCCAGGCAGGCAAGGAGGCCCTATAGTATAGATAGGGAGGGCTCGGGCGGGGGCTTTTTAAGAGTAGTTCCGCAATCCCATGCATGTCATTTTCCTTATTATCCTCCCCCACTCCAAGTAAAGTCAAGTTATTCCCGATAGGCCGCATGGGTGGGTTCCTCCCATCCAGCTACTATGATAGTGATAATGCTCCGGTAGGAGTAGGACTTCTTCTGTACTTATTCCGCACTGTTACACCCATTTGAATATCCCATCCCACTCCCCCGCCTTATTCTTTTTATTTAAGGCCTTTGTTCTGCCATTGCATATATAATCCCCTCCCCATCTTTCCCGTTCCCAGTAAGCCCTCAATTCGGAGGTGCTTATTCATTTTTAATTAATAAATAATTCAAAGGGTATGATGTTACCACACCTAGGAGATATAGGTGTTCCGGGCCTCATCGCTTGCAACAGGTTCTAAATCGGAAGGGGGAATAAATCAGCGGCAGACCTAGCTACTTACTAACGAATAGGAGGAGTGGGAGGGGGAGATACTTACTAACGAATATGCTTATCCTAGAGCGAGTTATCAATCGTGTTACAACTTCAAAGATTTCTGGATACCCGGGCGAAGTTATTATATAGAAAGGGGCGGGCACTTCTCTCAACCAGCTCGCAGGTGGAGTATACTCTTATAGAGGCGGACCTACTCGGCTGCCGCCCCACCGGAACTTATCCTCTTTCCCACCGGGTAGGGCGGTTGGGAATGAGTAGACTGATCCCTATCCCAGCGTTCCCATCCTTTCGCCGCGAGCCTTCCCTATCATCCGAGAAAGCGAGTAAGCCATACCTTCTACTGCCATCGATCCCGCCTCTCCCACATAGGACAATTCTCAATTCGCCCGGGAACAGAAAGAAAAGAAGGGGTGGGATCGGATATGGAATTCGAATGGTTGGGAGATCATCTCGCCTGCCGGAATGGGCCCCTGAACTACGCCATCGATTCATCGACTTGCCTTTTTGATGAAAGCATCGATCCACCTGCTCATCCATCCAGGTTTTACCCGACCCTGCCGATCCAAGCGGTAAGAGAACTACTAACCATCCTCCTAAGGTGATAGCACACGTAGCAAAGAGGGAGGGGACGATGCCTGCCAGGGCTGATGATCAGGTGCCTGAGGAGCATAAACGGGAGTGGAGTAGGCTGGTGGTGACGAGGCAGCCATGTATGATGATGGCTGTGGGGAAGGCTGTGGATGAGCCGGACCTCATAGGAAGGAGCTAGGGCGTGGACCTGATGAGGTGGAGCCTGAGGAGGCTGTTAAGTGTACCCGGTAGGTGATGGAATGGCATATGAGGGTGCCTGTGGCAATGGAGGAGCGTATCCAGTGGCCGGGTAAGGGATTTGAGGCATCTCTGTGCCATATGAAGGTGACGGCTGACTCATTACAGATGTGTAAAACATGGTGGAGTCAGGAGGACCAACAGCAGGAGGTTAAGATCACTAAACGTCTTAAGATAGGTCGAGGGGATAGGTGGGTGAAAGAAAAAGGCACTCGACCACATCTTTAAGCTCTCTATTTCTAAGGTAAACTTCCATTTCTAGATAGGTCGATCGTTCGTTATAAGTGATAAGGAGATAGGTAAACCAACTTCCTTCCATAGATAGGTCGATCGGTAAGAAAGTCAACCTGAAAATGGAGGCCAGAAATGGTTCCTTCTTTCCAAAGAATAACGATGCCTCCTTCTTTATTATAAGATGCTTCGACTTGCTTACAGAAGGAGCCACTGAAACGGGCTGGCTTCTTTAACGGGCCTCGCATTACTATTTCTTTTTCAGGGTGAGAATCAAAATCACAAGCTGGAGACCTCGCTAGCTGCTGTGCTGCGAAGAATTCACTTTCTCTTTAATAAGAGCCGGCCTTCTCTATGTCGGGGAGTTGTTGTACGAACTAACCTCTCCGGCTGGCGGTGAATACCTTGCTTTTGATCCATCGTATGTATCTTCTTCTGGCGGTAGTACTTCTCCAACAATAGACTGATTCATGTGACCGGTTTCTTCTATCAGTAAGTTCATGTTCATTTCATTCTTCAGGTGGGAAAACACCCTCCCATTTCTTGGGCATACGCATTTGGTCCAGGTAGGAAAGCTATATTTGGTTGGTTCTTATTCCGCCTGATCAAGCGATTCCGAAGTCCGATCATAGTTTGGCTTTCCTATCAGTCCGATCAAGCTTATAAGATTCCTAGTTATATCAACGTTTTTAGATTACGATCTTTATTGAGGCGCCCGACCTCTCCTCTCGTACGTATTGGCGCTTTCTCGTATTGATTTGCCCGACCTCCTTCTTGCTTGTATTGATCGCTTTGGGCAAACTCTATCTCTATTTCCCGAACGAGAAAACTCTCTGCATAAAGAGAATAGTTCATTGACGACAAAGCTAGGGTGAGGTAATAGTTTTAGCATTAGTTCTTTTTTTGGGCTACGGACATGGACAAGTACTTGCTCCTTTGAATGTCCAGAGAAAGGATGACATTGCCAAGCTAGTTATCTAGCATCTCGACTATGCATTTTGTAGTAATAATGAATATCTCAGTTTGACCACTAGAAGAATTAACAAATGAGGTAAAGGGGTCATAATGCTCACTGCAAAGTTTCACATACTCAGGGAGGGGATGTGTTTAAAGTACCAATTGTTTCACTAGCTCAGAAACCAGTAAAGAACCCTCTCTTTTCTTTGAATGAAATGACCATAGGTAGCTCCTATTTCTTTTCTGGTGGTGGTGTATTACAGGCTGGGGGAGGATACTTTTGTGAAACTGTCAATTAATTGAGGGTCCAACGAGGAGGAGACGTCACTCAGTTCTATTCAACGACTCAAGGACTGAGTCCCAGACTCGTCAGAAAAGGTTTTCTTAGTCTTCGGTATGATGGAGGGATACTCACAAAGACTAAAATTGACCGAGAGAGGAAGATACAAGATCTTACCTAGTAATTTATGGCAAACCCAATTGATGGCTATTGCTGCTAATCAAAAGGATGGTGAATGCATCTAAATAAACTAGTCCAATTTGGAGATCCGAGGACTTGCTGGTCTTTGTTACTGAAGCTCCTTTCCTTGCCTATAGTCTTTATCTGAATGCCTACGGTTCAGGAATATCGAGAATATCAGGTATTTCGATCGGGAATATCGGAAATATCGATCCCTTCTTACCACCGAGAGGAAATCTGGGGGTATTGCGCCTACCAGAGCGAACATGGATATAGGGATTTTATCTTTGCTTCTCCCTCTAATGGATTAGGGAGTTGTTACTGATCCTATCTAATACTAGTTGTTACTTATTGTTCCTAAAGAAGCGGGTTATTGGCACCGCCAGAACAGGTACCATTTGGGCACCGCCTAGCGAGGGGGGAACACGGGTCTTTATACAGCACCGCCTAGGAAAGGTGCGGAACAAGGGGGATCATAATTGTTCTCGAGCGGTATGGGTATGGGCTCGCTCTTGCCTGTACCGCCTGAGCTCTTAAGATCATATTTTGAAGATGGGATCGATCAGATAGGAGGATTTTCTCTTTCCTGGCCTGAATACCAAGGCAGTAGTCGCTGTACAGTAGTCGCTGGCTAACGTTTGTATTAGCTGGCTTAATTAGTCTAATTAGTAGCTGGCTTATGTGGTATAATTAGTAGCTATGCGGTATAATGAGTAGCTGGCTTATGTTTTCTAATTTCGGAGCCAAGATCGACCAATCATGAGTTGCTAGTTGTTCAATAAGCTAGTTGTTCCTGTTGTTCCGGAGGCCAAACATCTTGGCGCCCCAAACCTGCATAAACGGGAATGAATAGAATATCGGGAATTAATATTTTATCTTTGCTTGCCTAAGCCCCTTACTAAATAAGTAACTTGGTGGCCAAGGCCTTAACTGATTAATAATGCACCGGTACCTCTCCCCTTCTCTTTATGTCTGGTACCTCCCCGTCACTCCCATATGTGCCATCAATAGACAGGGCAAGTTTTACCATACTCTATCACCCCTACCTTACCCCAGATCCAGGGTCGTCTCTCACGCCTACCTTCTATCACCCTCCCTTTTCTTTTTTGAGCTTACCCAACTGCTCATCCTTGCCTAATTTGGGGTGCAGCTCAGATTCACCTTTCTCAGCAAGTCATGCTTCTCTCTATTCATCCTTTTTTCTCTATTGCTCTAGTTCCCAGCTCTTTACTCTAGTTACCAGTGGCTCTAGTTCTAAGCCTTCTCTCTTGTTTCTCTTTTAAGAACTAAAAATGAAAAACATACTTAGACTCAGAATAAAAAACCTATAACACATCGTATCATTAAGATTACTTCACCCATATAGTAAAGGCCTACCTGTAAAGGAAAGGACTACAGAAGAAGAGAAAGAGTAGAAAGGGAGGAACAGAAATACATTATATACTTATATATTTATTTAGTTGTCCATTTGTTTGATTAAGAGAGAGGGAGAGCGAAGCGAACCCGACGAAGCGTTCTCTCTTACTGAAAGGAAGAGAGCACAACCGTTTCTCTGAGTGAGCGCAGCGAACCTTTCATCAGCGAGGAGTGCCTCTTTCGAGGTATTACGAGCTATTGCATTATATATGTTGCAGTAGTGAGCGTAGCGAGCTTGAAGTTCTCTGACTGAGTCCCTTCCTTCGCCTTTGCCTTTGAGGGCTACGGCTCGGAGGGACATGGAGAAGCTCATGGAGAAGCTATTGTATTATATATGTTGCGGTGGTGAGCGCAGCGAACGAAGCTTTCTCTCTGACTGAAAGGAAGAGAGGAAGTGGGTCAAGGTGAGCGTAGCGAGCTTGAAGTTCTCTGACTGAAGATCCATTAGAAGCAACAGAGGCATAGGTGGAAGCAGGTCCAATTGATGGCAAAGTGTAAGCATCATCAGTGGAAGCAGATCTAGTGCTAACAGTTCGAGTTCAAGCCAGATTCATATCCAATTTAAAAGCCATAGCTAGTAGGTGCGGTCGAGCGGAAAAAGCCCAACAGCAGACCGCGTGGAGACCACCCACACAGGCATACTGCTGCGCACCGGACGGGTTAACACAGAGCGCCTGTACACAACATAACGAAGCTTAACCTCCTAACAATAGACGGAACGGAGCTCACCAAGGCAGTTCCATATCGAGATCGGGAGCCGCGAGGGGAACGGTACGAGAAGTCATCATATAGAGGACCATGCCCAGCAGCATCACGCCACAAATAGTCGAGTAAGAAGTGACTCGTAGCTCGATGCCAAGTTTCACTATCCGGTCTGGTAATATGCATGGGTAATAAATGAAAGCACTCAATCTAGGCCATGATGAACCAGGTGCAATCTACCAACCACGTATACTAAGGTAGGATTGGGACGACTCAATCCCATGTCCTTGTAAACCCCTAGTGAACCGGGAGGTGCGAGCAGAGCAACCTTGGATCGGGAAGCTCTAGGTAATGATAAACGAGAGTAGTAAGGAGTGCGGAGCTTCGGGCTCAGGGAGCACCAGGTGCTTTTTTATTAAAGATTAACCCACGCGGGGCAAGCAAGGGAAGTCAAAGCCCTGTAGTGTGTTCCACCCATGCTATGTGTCTGCCGATGGATAAGCGAACCTACCAGTGGATCAAGCGGTGGGGGCATCCCTTCGCTCAATTATAGATGCGGTTCCATATATGGTTACATAAAATGCAGATACAGAGCCTGTTGGGCACGAACCACCAATAGCAGATCCAAATGCAATTCGTTCTCCAGATCGAGATCCATAGCGCGTTTCAGATCCGGTTCCTGAGCCATAAGCGGATTGACCAATCCCAGATTCAGATGGAGATGCGGAGCCTCTATACCGGGGTAACTCAGCATATGCCGTTGGTTTACCCGGAATCACCAACCGCAAAGGAAGAAGCAAAGGTGGTGACATAACCAATAGTTCGAAAGCTCGCTGCATCCCTTTCATATCGATAGCCATAGGCATCAGTTATATATGATGATGATCCCACTTGCCCAAGCCCTACCACTTCTCTTCCTTATTCTGTCTTAAAACCAAAGCCGATCGGCGGGGCATGGCGGACACTTGGTTGCCTATGAGTCATGGAAGTCGGATAACACCGTTACTCCGTCCATGAAAAGAAGATGACAGCAGTAATCCATTGTCTCCGGCGTACACATCACCTACTCATTTGACTCTTTTAGGCTGGAAGCAAGATAGCCAGGTAACCGGGGGATGAAATAGAGACCGGCGCTACTCACCTTTCCCTAGGTAGAGCGCCCAGAACGATTATTGAACGGGTGGGAAAAGCACCAGTAGCAGGGGAAAATCTAGATACAGATCCTCCAGGTGCAGACGCAGTTCCAAAGCTTTTTCCTGCATCCCTTCGTCCGGTTTAAGATCCATTTGATAAAGATCGAAACCCATTAGCGCGGGCATAAAAGCAAGATACGTAGGCACCGGAGACAGCGGGGGAAGCACCACAAGCAGTTTCTTTAGATCCTCCAGTCCCAGTCGTTGCGTCGTCCTGTACAAAGGCAGGTGAACCTGCAGCATATCGAGATCCGTGAATCAATTCAATATCATCCCACACACTCGCACCTAT
>Ga0316212_1000039_pt1 | contig 12665 bp, 9 predicted proteins | sample NRE1metagenome_FD_207799 | JGI IMG/M metagenome (GOLD analysis project Ga0316212, IMG submission 207799) | Spruce roots microbial communities from Maridalen valley, Oslo, Norway - NRE1 | ecosystem: Host-associated > Plants > Roots > Unclassified | place: Norway: Oslo | collected 2017-09-14
CCTCGTAGCTATCTGCCTTGCTGAACTCTCTAGACCTTTACCTTGAGTCACTTGCCTTTCTTGCTTAATTCTCCAGCCTTGATTGCTGACTTTCTTTAACTTATAATTTCATATTTTGCCATAGCCAAAACATCATTTGGATAGGTCCGATAAGCCACACACCCCACACCACCAACCACATATGAGAGGTATGCCCTTGCACCCTCCACTTCCATAGCTGATAGGAAGGAGAAGATAAGTAGGTTACCCATAGGCTTTAAATCAATACATCGATAATAATCGATAATATAAGATATCGCATCTAGACGTGTAACCTTTCCATTTGAACAATGTATCATTTGAGGTTGTTTATCAATGAAACCTCTTGTTTATGGGGTTGGATGACCATACCTACCCCCTTATTCTTATTGGTGAACATAAAGAAGTGGAGTTTCTTATAGTCCCCTTCCTAGGGAACCTAACCTGCATACCTCTAGCCATAGCAGCTAGACCTACTACACAACCTATTACTATACTATATTGCATCTATCTGTGTAACCTTTCCATAGGTATTTGGAACATAGAATCCCAGCAGCAGGGCCCTGGCATTGGAACAGGGAACTTTTAAGGTTCTCCTCCATGGTATAGGGGGACTACCCACTATGACCCACTATGATAAGAAAGATCTATAGAGATAAGATATAAGTGTCCCATGGCAGCCAGACTTATCAAGGGTAATATATGTCTGGATAGAATAGAAGTCTCCTTTCAAGCCAACATACCCGATGTAGTAGGATGTAATATCCCCCATAAATTGGATGGGTTTTATTCTACGTGATATACTCGCATATCTACATCAACCTGAATCAGACATTCATTGGAGCAGGTTGGTTACTTAACAACAAGAAAACATTGATATATGAGATCGCATCTCTTCTCAAGATCTCATGTTCTCTTTGATTAGTTAAGGGAACAACACTCTGTTTCATTAGCTCTGGAAACTGTTTGGGCATTCAAGCATGGACTGTATAGCTTCTTCTACAGCAACCCACCATCCCGCGCAAACAATGGTTAAGAGGCTGGTAGCAAAAGAGAGTGATGAAATGAGAGTCAATAAATAGCTCCAGTGCTCAAATTACAAGGCAATTGTTTGACTGTTTATTATCACCAAAACGCAGCGCGTAGGGGACTAGGAAACACAGCAATACAAGGGAAGGAATACGCCCAACAAAGAGCGTTCTATTCACACCCAGCAAACACACGCATTGTCAAACTGTTAAATGAAGTCAAAACGCAGCCATTAGAGAAGGGACCTACGCAGGAGGCAAAGGGACACCACGCAGCCTGTTATTGCTAACTTCCCAACGCATTTACTTCCACGATTTGGTAAAGCTCGTGCTGGAGGGAGTAAAGGGGAGCGTGGGCCGATGTATTGACTCACAATGGCACATCAATGGACAAAAGAATACCCACGAATTCCATATGTTGCCTAACAGCCTCAGAAGGAAATGCTTTGCTAAATACAAGAATCTCGGAATAGAAATTGAGCTGGAAAAATGCAACAACTCTCTTATTACAGCCATAGATCTCATTGAGCATAATGAATGGATGGTTCGAGGTGCATAACTGTTGTGGGCAAGGGAAAACAATGCTTTAAATTAAGCCAATCAAGACAGCATATCACACTAATTTGCAGTGGAATTGATCCATTTAACCAACAGATCATAGCAATTAAAGAAAGCGATGCATTCACACAGAAATTCAGGACACAATGAACACAGATATTTGACCCTGGAAACCCAAACGGGAAAACTAGCATTCGAATGGCTTGCTCAGTTTTTATTCTCGACAAATACAGAGTTACCATGTAGTGTGATGGCTCTCTGGGCCATTTAGCAATTGACATAGCAGGCTTGTCATCCGCATTCATTTCCTACTCTCCAAAGAACCCTTTCTGAATCGTTGTGCATGGGATTATAGGCAGCGCTTGATCCATAGACGGTAGGCCTATGGCCCGTCCATTTCGTCAACATGGATCTCTTCGGAAATAAGATTTGAAACTCTGTCTAGCTGAGTACAAGCTTTGTCTCTGCAATTTAAACAATCAAACGTTAATGTTGAAATCGAAGCTTCTTGAAGTAATTTATGAACATGCGTAAAAGGCTTTGTTCGTAGGCTCTGTCTTCAGGTTCGAGGCTTGACTGCTTGGCTTATTTGCTGGTGGCCAGACCATCGCCAAACATTCTCTGCTTTTAAAATTCCTAAGCTTATCGCCAGTCCGGTTCAAGAGGCATAAGTAGCAGGGGTAGTTTACCTCGTTGGTTTACCGGTCGATCCTATTGGAGATCGATACCCAGTAGTAGTTCAAGCAGATCCTGTTCCATCTCGAGAACCAGCAACGTAGGACGAACGAGACTAGCTTTACCTGCCCTTCCATAAGACTTAAGCTAGCTTGAACGTAACCTCCCCCGGTTTTGAGTTAGACCAATAGTAGAACGCGCATTCACCTTTCCTGTGACAGAGACAATCAATCGCACTAACAAGTTATCCCAGGTCTACCCTTTCAGAGGAGATAAAGCATTAAGTCCCTGCCGGGGGTTGTTCGGCTCTCCAGATGATTAGGCCTTTTCAGTCAACGTTAATCCGGAAACCCACGGAGTGAGCGAAAGGAACGGAGCCTTTTACCTCGTTCAGCGGGTCCTCAGGCCCTATGCCACCTATACGCTGCTAGGCAGGACTTTAAGATCATGTAGCTCAGCCAAACTAGGGTACAGGGGAGGGTAATAAGGTGAAGGAACACCAATAGCACGCGCAAGAGCTCGTACCGGAAGCCCAGGATCATTCACAGCCGATGCATCATATCTTCCATTGTTACGAGCAGAACCGGTCAGATATAGGAAAATCTGAACCTCAGTTGGATCCGCACCTGGAATGGGATCTTCAACGGGGTTCGATCTCAAAATGTATATGTATCCCCCTCTTTTATTGGGTCAACCCCGGCAACCAGATCTTTACCTTAGCTATAGGCCCTTTCTGCGGTCGGAGCAGGCAAGATGGCGAAAAGGTTCGGGCAAGGTAAACACAGATTCCTTTGAGATCAGACAAGTGTGAGGGATTTTGACGTAGCCTTAGTAACCCTTTAAGGCTTCTTACTTTAATCGCTTCGCTGATAATGCCTATTTTAATACCTTCAATTTACACTTTTACCCACAGAAGGATAAGGTACTGCTGACCTTACTGGGGCTCTCGGTTGAACAGGGTCTACCTTTACAGATACAGAACTGAGAGGGGGGTTTTCAATAGGTTATACCAAGTTCCATAGGTATATGTTATTACTCTTTTAGGGGTATCCCTATAGATAGAGGAACAGACCTTATTTATTCTACTTACTCGGGTTGTTCCTCCTTCCTACCATTACTCAATCAACCGTCCTACAACCTCCTCATTGGGTGTGCAACACAAACACTCTCAATTACATGAGCGTGCTTCAGCGACGAATTCACCTGCCTATCTATATATTCTTTATTAAGGATTAAGGAAGGAACCCAACCTTGATATACTTTACCCCTCATGAACCAAAGCACGGGACGCTCCCTACCTACTGGGTGGGGCACCTAAGCGCACCCCAGCACATAGCTCCACAGACTACCGACCGGACACTTATCTTTATTTATATTTATTCCCCCACCCGTCAGATAAGCTAGATTATACTTTACCTTTCAGGAAGGCAGACCCCCAAAAAAACTACCATCCGGTTAAAGACCTTCCCCAGACATACGTGCTTATATAGAGTATGGATTTATTTCACATGTGGGACACTCCCTAGCCTTGGGCACAGGCCTTATGCACCAGCCCCAACAAACACTTTCTTACCCAGTTACCGGGTTGCAGATCCCTATAAGATAAGGCGCTTTGACATTCCTTTAAGGTAAGCGGATGGGACATTCCTTATTAATTCTGGACTAGGAAAGCACTGCCTTACTCTAATCTAATAGGATCTGGAAATCTAATAGGACTAGACTTTCCCTCCTGGACGGCCTAGGAGAGCAGAGACGCGTTCAGTAGGTGCTTATGAGGCTCGATCAACTGAGTAAACTGAATAAGACACATATAGTATAGACTTTCACTATAGTTTATAGTATAGACTTTCACTATAGTATAGACTTTTATAGTATAGACTTTAACACTGCCTCATTAACCCTTATTCCTCATTAACCCTTATTCCTCAGGAATCTGACCTCGGAAAGGAAAAGATCTCAAAAAAGATGAAAGGGATAAGCTATACGTTAGATTTTTAAAAATACCTTTTTACAGGACATCTAAATCGTAAGTCCTTATAAAGCTTCATTTGGCATATTAACTGGACTTTTTTGTTAGCGGAAACCGCTCTTATGGTTCACCCGGTTCAAGCTAAGCAACTGGATCAAGGTAAGCAACTGTAGCTACTGGATATGTGTCTGGACGAGATGCTGGCTAAGATGCTATCGGTACGGCTGACTCTGCAACCTATGCCTTGCTTACTTTGCTATTGGTGCTTCTTATACTGGTTTAACTATTGGATCTGGACCTGGAACTAGCTTATACGCTACTGGTATATATGCTACGGTTATATATATATATATGCTGGATTTTCACCTGGTGTATCCCTGGTGTATCAATGTCAACAGTTGCTTCAGAGTCAACTGCTGCTTATGGATATGCTTACTTTGCTAGAAGACCACCCATTTCTTATTTCTTTCAACCTTACTAGCCATGGTCTTAAGCCTTGCCTTACTAGTTTCATTCCATTTATTATTTCCACCTCTTTGAGGGGAAGAAATCAATGAAGGCGGTTGGCGAGATTAAGCGAGGGAGCATGCACTCTTCGTTCCCGGGGGCTTGGCATTTTAAGGGAAAAAAGTGTAAAAGTGACCTTAGCCGGATTTTTATTTGAATGAAATATAGTTAGCGCAGCTTAACCCACTTACCTTAGCGCAGGAGATTCTGTAGGAGCCTTCTAAGGCATATGAAAGAATTGAGCTTGGTAATCTCAGCGCCAATGTGAGCTATGTATCCACAATATCTAAATGAATGGCTTCCCCCGAGTGGGGCAGAAAGTGAAACCCACTCTTTGGGAAGGAAAGGAAATGAGCGAAGGCGAGGGGAGAAAATAAGAGTAGGCAGTAACTCCAAGTGAATCCCCCGCAAGGGAAAGAGGTGACAATTCCAGCTAGCGAGGGCACGAGGCAATGCTAAGTGCAGCACCAGCGAAGGCATGAGGCAGCAATATAAGCTAGCGAGGGTGTAAGCGGCGTCGAAACTAAGTGCAACACAAACAAAGGAATGAGATGGCAATGCCAACATGGAGTTAGCAAGGGTGAAGGAGGAATAAATGATGGTGAAGCACTAGCGAAGGGAAGAGGCGATAGGTTGAAATGCCAGTATGGAGCTAGAAAATGAAAGAGAGGCAATGATGTTGGTGGAGCACCAACGAAGGCAAGAGGATAAAGAGAAAGGAAGGCATTGCTTATTTATTGGAGTATTAAATAGCTAACACTAACAACAGAAGGCCGAATTTGGCCCCACAAAGGTCCCATTCTTAGATGAGGCTTTATTCAACTCGATGAAGCATATCCCAATATGGAGGCCTTCTTAAGATAGATAGTGTAACGAAAAACTATCACGATATACTAATGAAAGGATTGGAGATTAGGAGGGCCTCGCCCCGAGCGTCCGGGGGATAGGGGCAAGGATAGAAGAGGGATGAAAGGAGGGCATGAGAAGCCAAGAGAGAGGGGAGGAGAGACTGCCCCGATCTTCTCGGGGAAGGTGAGGAGGAGAAAGGGAAGATCAACCAATCCATCTATAGCCATCATATTGCCAGGGAGCCAACTGGAACTGCCTTAGAAAGGGGAGGGGAGTTATGCCACCCGAAATGAAGGAGGAACAGAAGGAAGGACACCTACCTAAAGCTGGGGAGGAAAGGAGAATGAAAGTGAAGGAGCAAGGGGAAGAGGAATGGACGGAGTCATCCATGGCATAGAGGATCGGCTAGGGATAGGAGGAGGAAAATGAGAATGAGGGAGAGGAAGAAAGGGGGATTCCTGTGAGGGAAGGGGTTCCAAAGCATAAATATCCAAGGAATAGGGTAACAAGGTTACCAAAGGACAGAAGGAAGAGGAATAGGTATAAAGGAAATCTTGGCATTCAACCCCGTGAAAATGTGCTAAAGAAGAAGAAATATCTATGTCTCTGGGGGTTATGTTAACACATCCGGTTAAATAGGACGGAGTTTCGGGAAAATTAGGAGGAACATCACCCCACTTTTAGGTTTGGGGAATCGATCCAAATGTCACCAATTTTTACTCAAGTTCGGGCTGAGGAGGAATAGTGCCAAGCCAATCCAAGTAACCAATGCAAGCCCAAGCGAGTATCCAAGCCGAGCAGCCAAACTGAGCAGCCAAACCGTGCATTCCAGCCCACCGAGGTAAGAACATTATTCCCAAGGCTCTGTACCGGTTCTTATCCCACCTAGCCTGTTGTTTTCTTTCTTACCCCAGCCCATCCAGGTGTTGAGCACTCAAGAAATGGTCGCAATTCAATGGATGCCGGGTTTCAATTACAAGCGTTGAGCCCCATTATAGTGGAGGTAGGTGTCACTTCCCGCAGAGCCAATACCGGAGGAAAATGTCAGCTGCCGCATAGCTACCGGGGGGAATAGATCGCATAGATCATACATGGGAACACATAATCGACGTAGATGCCGAGAGCCCAGAGTTTATGCTGTCGATTGCTTCTTGTCAGTTTGTGAACCGATGCACGATCAATCTTACTTACGATTCACCTGTCTTGAAAAGTTGATTAGCCTATTGTTGTATAATAACATATATAATGCAAGCTAAACAAATGAACCTTCCATCTTACAAGAAAGGCGTTCCCAACTACTACTTAAACATCTTACAGGAGAGGCATTTATTTATTATATTCTATACACTTAGGAGGATTCCGGGGAGACAAGTTACAAATGATGAGTATCCTGGGGAGCTGAGGTAATTGATGAATTTAGATTCTAAAAACTTAGGAGAGGAGGATTCCGGGGAGACAAGTTAACAACTGATGTGTATTCCGGGAGAGCGAGTTCACAATGATGAGTCCGGGGAGAGCAAGTTACAACTGAATCATATCCCAGGAGAGCGGCGAGTTCCGACTGACCCATCTCACGCCCCGCATCACGTCATAGCTTTAAGTTCCACCCCCCTGCATCGCGCCCCCATTATGATGATCGCTACCACTTGCCTGATGAGGAAGGATCGCTACTGCTCGATACCGGACCGGATGAGTAACGCTACTGATGAGAACTCACTTATGCCTAAGGAACCGGAGGTTCCTACAGCAGCTTACCCTTACCGATACGGAACCTAACGGTTCCTACAGCGATTGGTTTGAAGGAACGATGAATCCACATTGCTTACGATGCACCTCGAGAGAGGATAGGATCATGCAACAGGCAGAAACATGTGAGCTGCCGCTAGCCGATAAAGGAGACCCCCGGAAGGAAGATGCATAAGGAAAATGCGCATGCAGGCCGAGAATCGTTCAATTGAGCAGCACAGATAAGAGAAAGAGAAGCAAGCACTTGTAGGGAGGTCCCATTGAGGAAAAAAGGTTACCCCCAGTATGATGTCGTTGATCTTACTCAATGATGGAGGGAGGTGAGATAAGAAAGGTGCGAGAACGGAGGTGTGAGAACATAGGTGCGAGATGATATAGAGGTTCGATATAAGGGTTGTACTCAATGGCCGGTATGATATCCAAGTATTTATACCCAGATGGTGAAGGTAGCGAGGTAGGTGCCAATTCCCGCATAGTCGATACCGGGGGACAAAGAAAGAAAGACCCTATCAATCATACGCGATATAGGAAAAGGCCCCATCGATCCAACGAGAACGATATTGGATTATGTTACCATTTGAACAACAACAACAGATGACATTGGAGCCATGCTTGGTTACATATGAGCTTATTTATTTAGCCATGTTTACAACAGACGAGATTGATTTATTTAGTTCAACCAATCAATAGAGATCTGAATCTTCTGCTGATGCTGCTGGCCGGAAGGTGCAGCCAGAGGGGATAGCCTTAGTGTAAGCTCCATATGGAATGGCCATTGAGTTCAAGCCTTAAGCCAAAAGAATTAAAGCCAAGTTAAAGGAAAGTATCCATTCTTTTCATTCAATTTGTCCCCTTAAGACCAACCGGCAGGGGGATTCTATTTAAAAAATATTGTCTGGTAACCAACTTTGAAAAGGGTGCAAGGGCAGTTATCAGAGATAAACAACTTTTGCCTTACCTTTTTGTCCATGGTAAGAAGCCTCCTTAAGAGAGCCGTAGAGTAAGTAAAGCCCATGCCCACTCACTATACTTAAGCCTTAGAGTTAAAGCCTTAGACTAGAAGCTGTAGTTCAACTCTGAGTCCCAAGAGGTGGTGAAATGAGACGACTTCTAATTAGCTTCCGTTCAACCTCTTTCTTCTCTGTCTCTATCTCTGTTGAACAGAAGGCGGGACTCCCCCGTATTTTTTTTTAGTGTGTACTGGAACAGAAAGCTGGAATGACTACACAAGAAGAGAGAACTGGCCTGTGTTGTATGTAGTTTCCCCGCATCAACGACCATACACAATAACTCTGAGCCCCTGGTCTGTTGTTAACTTGAGGTCTCTCTCTCCTCCATTCTTTCTCTGTTCCAGTGTTGTGTTGTAGTGGGTGGGCCTTTTTTCTCTTGCTGATGAAGGAGGGGGGAAAGTATTATACTGCCAAACATACATGTACGTGGAATACCACCAACTATGCTTCGCTTTGCTACGCTTCAACCTATCTCAAACTAGGGAATATTTCCTCTCCCCCCCGGTCGAGCTTGCTTGCGCATCCCCATATTCAATTTATTAATTATAATCAGGGAACTTACACTCACTCCCCTATCGGGTTTTCAAGCTAGAGAGAAATACTCCCCTTACGGGTGTTGTCACATTGAAGGAATAGTAATTTCATTCCCATAATATCATTCAAGAACTAAGACCTATACCCTGTAAGACCTTATGGAAGTCCATATGGGGCTAGTACCTTCTTATGGCTTTCACTCTCTCTTTTAATTAGCGGAGCATTCTCTCTCATATTTGTATGACCTCTCCCAGGGAATTCTGATGGGTTAACTACAACCTTACATACTAGCTCTCCTAATGTATATGCTCGTTAAGTCACCAACATGGCTCCAATATGTCTGTATTCGGGTTGAAACGATGGGAAACCTCTCTGATCCTTCTTCCTCTCAGGGGGATGATAACCTCAAATGGACAAGTTTAATATACCTGGACAATCCGACAATCCGATAGAGGTCTTGACTACGCGATATAGGCCTGGACATGGAGGTATGGAACCTGAGGTCTGGACATATACCTGGAACAGCAACAAACCTGGAGGCAGCTGAGCTGTATGTGTGCCCAACGTATTTGCCACGTACTCATGCTGGAAGTTGTTACCGATGGATGGATCTTCCACGAACTCATGCAAGTAACCAACTACCCCATGGACTAATGCTGTTGATTGAATCCATAACGTCCTCATGCTGCTGTAATGTGTAAGCCTCACATATTCCTCCTCACATATTCCTCCACGGACTCATCACTAACTGCTGACTCACGATCGGCCTAACTCACCTCACCTGATAGTGCTGCCCCTATGCGGTAGTGGAACCTTATCTTCTATCGGTAGTAGAACCTCATCAGCAGTATCGCTCCATCCTCCTAATGGATAACTCTCCTTCCAACCTCATGGGGAATAAGTAGGCTATCCAACCAACACCTAGGAAAAGCTCATGAAATAGCCTAGTTCAGTATGGGTAACTTATCTTATCCTTCCTATAAGCTAGCTATGGAAGTGGGAAAGGTTGCAAGGGCATATCCCAGAGAGAAACTTCCGGAAATTGAATTCTGACTAAATAAGAATATCCATTTTAGATTCCCGATGAGGAGGAGGAATGGATTCATCGGACCATCAAAAAGAGGTTCAGTCGAGCCATGCCTTCCTTGATTGCTTATTGGGTGGGGCGGTGGTCGAGCCTTAAAACGCATCCTTTCCCTAACGGTCGAGCCTGCTTGCGCATCCTTGGATCTTGATAATTCAGCTGATGATCCAGCCGAAGATCCAGCTATGAAATGTGTGCCTACCTATACTAGCACCAGATCGAGATTGACGTATATAGGGAGATGCTTACTCATTCAATGGGGTTGAAAGCATGGATGAATGCTGGGGTATAGGTGCAGACTCTAGCACAGCATAATATATCACTGAATCTGGACCTAGATCTGCTAGGTATCTATCTCGATCTCAATCTGGGCGAGGGTGAACTGTGCTGTAATAATTCCATTCCATGCTGGGGCTCTCCTCTTTATTTCGGCCTTCCATCTGTTTACCTTCCATCGGGTGTTCATCGGTCACCTGTATTCTCACCCACCCTCAACTCGCCCGTATTCACCCGTTACGTAATTAACCCGTTATATCGCATCCATCATAAGCTGCCCGTCCTTTTACTTTTTAGCAATGACGATACGATATCTCATCTCTTAACGACGTGCTTCGACGAAGAAATGAATAATCGTTAAAGACTGCCATTGATTGATATTTTGTGATGCCTTCCAGCGGTTATTCCATTCGACCTACTACCATCACCTATGAGGTCCGCTCTTGCGGGTTGACTTGCGGCTTTCACTTTGATTAATTATTCACAATTATGAATATTCACGGAGACATAGGGATATTTCGCCGGGGACGTACCCATTATTTATCCCACCCCAACCCATTGATATCTTTTATGTCGACTAAAGGGATGCTGATCACTAATTATTCCCTTTTTATTTCATGATGATTATGAGCGCAGTCAGTCAGTCAGTAGAGTGAGGCAGCTGCTCTGATAGCCCGCCTGCCTAATAACTGGGCGCCGTGCTGTGCCGTAAGATCGATCTCTAGAGAAAGTCCGGCGATCCAACCTTAAAAAAAGGCAACTATTCAGGAGGGGAGTCACCGTCAATTTGAGGACCGAATCAAGCCAACTAAGAAAGGAGTCCCTCGTTATGTCCTCAGATCGCATCGTTTGGCTGGGCGGTCTTCTCGATCAACAAGCCCGCGTAACGAACTAAAACTGCTGAAGGATGGATCAGTTACCAACGGATTTGTCGTTAATTGATTCAAAATACGAATGGGATAGTGCCTCTGGATGGGAGGACTCGTAGATGCGTGGTGTTAGTGGAAGCTACTGCTGCAGTATCAGTTTTGTGTTCTGATTCATCATTTGGTTCCAGGAGTAAGGGCGTTGCCGCTCAATACCAATCCAGTCTGTCTAATAGAATCAGGCCACCACTGTGCTTCGTTCTTCAAGGGCTCCTTGTTTTCGACGAATTGAATTACGCCTGCAGACCGCCAGCCATGATGTTGGTGGATTCCATTCATTTAGCATTTACCAAGGCATTAAAGTCGGTACAAGATTGGCAATAATTAATTGGATTCATTGGATTAAGAAAGTATTATTAAGGCTAAAGGATATGTTCCCGGGGGACGAAAACCTCGAGTGCCCTCCTACCTAAAGTAGTTCTTCTTGCCTGGAGCCATGGATTTATTAGGCGGGCGATTATACCGAACGAAGAGCGGAGGGGTAATTTGAGGGTAAATATTAGGTGGCTCTATATATATCAGGACAGGTGAGGTGCGGTACCTTGCGGGAGATTCTGTCCCTGGGCTGGAACGATACGCAGGTGCCAAATGGAGAGAGGAGATGCTTAAAAGGGGCGGGCACACCTATAACGGGGAAAGTAATAGGATCTTTGGAGCTGACCCTAATCGATGAGCCTTCTGGTAAGGATAGCTGGTCTGAGTCGCCCGCCAAAGAGGTGGAGACTACGCATAAGCGGATTGATTAAGGAAAAGGGCGAGGCAGCACAGGAAAGGGTAAGGAGCATTGGTATTGGTAATGGTGTGAGAGGATAGCGAGCGGACGACTTTCCCACTTATTAATAAAATAAATAGAGAACGCTCCCACTACTACTCATGGCCCCCCTCTGATTCCGAATTAATCGTCCCGGCCCATAGATTCGGTTTCACCTCACTACCATTGGAGGCAGGCAACCTTCGGATATATCCAATCATTAATCGGGCAGGCTCATCGGGGCAAAGGGCCGCCATCGGAAGAAATATGAAGCGTAACGTAGCACCGGCCTTCACTCTCATCTTGCTTTCTTTCTTGAAGGAAGTACTGACAAGGTCACCACTATCACTGAAGAGCTGTGAGGTTCAAGCTGTGACCGAAGAGCTTTCTTTCTGGACAGTCGTACTTACAAGGTCACCGTTCTATAACAGCTTTCTTTCGGTACTGTCAGGTAATGACAAGGTCACCGCCGCTCTCTTACAGCTGGGCTAATGCAGTACTGCGAAGATTTTATGCTATTTCATTCAGGGTTCAAGACTAATAGTAAAGCATCTCCTTGAGTACGTAGCTTCATGCCCCACCAATCGACTCTATCAAGCCACCATTCTCTGGTAGGCGTATCAATGTGTGTGGGCCCGGGCTCCGCAGGACACCAGAAGCACTTAATTTATATTCCAGCCTACTATCCTAGCGAAGGTGAAGGTGAAGGTAAGGCGAGGTATGACTGGCTTTCC
>Ga0316212_1000040_pt1 | contig 12647 bp, 7 predicted proteins | sample NRE1metagenome_FD_207799 | JGI IMG/M metagenome (GOLD analysis project Ga0316212, IMG submission 207799) | Spruce roots microbial communities from Maridalen valley, Oslo, Norway - NRE1 | ecosystem: Host-associated > Plants > Roots > Unclassified | place: Norway: Oslo | collected 2017-09-14
TCACCGGGCTCTTAAGTCGAATCTTTCCTGAACGGAGTACTTGAGCCGCCCTGCCATTCTCGCCGATCCCCAGGACGCGGAAGAGCGAAGCCTGGGGACCTTTGAAGCATGGTCTATCTATAGTAGCCTGGGTGAAACGTCCACCCTTCAGAAAACCTATACATCGAGAGGGACTCGACTTGTAAAACAAACGAACAAACAAATAGGGCGTTCATGCCGTAAAAAGGACGACTTATCAGATTTCCGCTATTATATTATCCCTTTTCTTGAGCGTAGCGAAAGGGGGTTGGGCGTGGGGAAAACAAGGTTCCTTCCCCGTTCCCCTTTCTTATAATGGGCCGCCTCATCAAAGGAATAGGAAAGAAAAAAGCGAGTGCCGGGGACGCTTACCTAACCGGCCGGTAGGGGCTTCCTTACCGGTTTGTTCCCCCGCTCTTGCTTTACAGAATCTCACTTGGAAGTGAGACTTTTCCCCCTCCTTTCCCTGGAGCAGCAGGAACGGCAAGATCCGGATAGCGAACGAAAGGCTTTGCGATCGACAGACTTACATCCCAGTGGAGTGCTCAAAGGACACAGAAGGGTTGACGATAGGCAGACCTCAACCTATCGATTCCGAAGTTAGTTGGAACGGTCGGTTATCACTCCCTTGCTAAATCTTTCTTAGGATGTTGGGAGGGGATCCGGTTGGGCCAACGCAGCAGGTGCTACTCGGGCAGCTCCGCAAAGCTGAGCTTTTCGGTTCGCTCTGAGCAAAGAGGGCCAGCCGCCCCTATCTATGCAATATTAAATATATATAAATAATCTTCGGGCTCCGCAATTCACCAGAGGCGCTCGACGGGAAGAGGAAGGAAAGAGTATCACTCATCCCGCTCCAGTAGTGTGTAATAATAATTATATACGAAAATTCATTGCATATCACGGTGGATCATTGCATCGTATTAGATAAGGTGGGAAATATCTCTTTGCCAGGTTGTTTCGGAGGAGGGGAAGTCAATCGAGCCGCTCAGGAAGCACTACTTCCTCATTCCGGCCCACCTGTAAGTAGATCAATATCCTGACGAACTTGTACAATCGATGCCACAGAGATCTCTCATCAAAGAAATAAATAGGTAAACGACCAGCGATATATCTGGAGGTGTTAAACTGCTGTGGGAAGCGGAGATGAAAAAACGATTGTGGAGGTTTTAACATACCGGGGCAAACGGATCACAATTACGGGTACTTACTTGGGAGGGAGCATATTGATGGAATAAACGAAAAACAGTTTACATTATCTGGTCATCCTGGTAACTTGATCGTGGGCAAATTAGTTTATGTTATACTAAATAGAAGTATGGGAAGCATTTGGAACCGGGAAAGAGAAATATAGAGAAGAAGGAATGGGTTTCACAAGGGTCTCTCGTCCTTCGTTCCCCGTAGCGGGGGCACCTTATAACTTATGAAAGGAAAGACGAAGTGGGAGCTACTGGAGACGTAGTAACACATGTTGAAGAGGCCTCCGTTGATCGTGTACGAACAGGATACCCAACCAAAGGCGGGGTCGGAGAGGGCTCTTCTACCCAAGAAAATAAGAGAAACTCCTTTCATCTTTCGACTTTCCGTACCGTGCGCGTTAGCCCGATCGATCTATTCATCTCATTTTCTTTCTTTCCCACCCACCCTGAGACTGAGGTGAGGGAGTGGGGCGGGACTCCGATAGAATCATTCTTCGCCGACACAGACAGAAGAGCCCGACGTGGCCTGCTTATTGGTAAGTCTATTTCTCGCTTTTCCTGAGAAACCAACTTCTAGCTCAATGGACGCGGTAACGAATTCCTCTTATTTGGTTCTCTCCCGCTCCGGTTCCTAGAAAACCATGGATCGGAATGCTTTACACTTAGAGAGGGGAAGAACGGTCTAGAGGCAGCGGACCGAAGAGAGATCGTTCGTGATCCATGGATCTTTGACGAAATATTTATATCTATCTATAGATAGGAAAGCTTCTCCGTTGCTAGTCATTTTGACCGCCTTCAACTAAACCGGGGGAGCGGGAAGAAGGAAAGGGATATGGTTGGAATTGGACAACCTATCTGTTCTTTGCTATACTCGTTCTTCAATCCCTTTCGTAGATTGCGCACGCAGAGATCCGAACATGGGGAATATGTAAATTGTATTGGCGAGATCCAATGGTGAACAAGAAGATCTTTTTGAAACTCATTCATTATCATGATGATGGGATGCTTTAAAAGCTCAAGTGTAAGATCCCCGTTGAGTTATTGTCCCCTAGCGAGTCAAACCGATGCTTGCTCTTGTTCGGTCTTGAAAGTCCAAGGTCAAACGGACGGAAAGAGTGGATGGAGTGAGCGCTTTAAAGACTAAAGGAACAAACATCTATCCTCCTCTGGCAGATAGGGAGAGGAGAGAGCTCCTTCCGAACCCACGGCAATGTCGATAGACAGGAAATCCCATTCACTGGTTAGTGCAAGCAAGCATCATAGTCCGGGTGGGGAATCTTTAAACGATAGTTTTTGGGGGGGTAAATAAGAAAAAGTATATAGTATACTTCTGCTTCTAGAGCCAAGGCTGACCTGTTGCTTTTGCCCTATGTAGTTGCTGACCTGTAGCGTGAGATCAAGTTGAGAGGTTTAGAAGAGCTGATCAGGGAAGGAGGTTTATAAGATCAATGTGTGGGCGGGCGTGTCGGGTGTCTATTTTGTTTATTTATTATAGTAAATAATAAAGAAAGAAAGACTGCCTCTTAAGGTAAGGAAGGAATGGTGTTACGAGGGCAGCACTCGATCCATTGATAGGTTGAGGATATATCCCTATCTATCCCTTTCTTAAGAGCGAATTATTGAAGTAACTCCTAATCAAAGAAATAGGTCGAGTGGTTATTACGTAATAGAAACTTGATTTCATGGTTGGCTATCTCCCCCCGGCTCTTCTTTAAGGGGTCGATCTCTAAAACGCATCTTAGATCAGAATATGAGTATAAAAATAGTAATAACTTGAAAAGCATGTTGGCTCTTTTTTAATTTCTCCATATTAAAGGGTCTTAAGAGGATAGGGTTATAGAGTAATGTCGGAAAACATCTTTCAGGATTTCTTAATAGAAAAAATTTATTTATATTGAAAATCCTTTTTCATCTATATCAACAGGGTCCTTCGATAGCGGTCGAGCAACTGAAGCTGTCGCTCATCCCAAAACATGCATGTTATATACGTATATTATACTGCACGGATATGAAGTTATGTAATACTTAGGCATGTCTATATGGTCACATGAATCGGACTCTATCATAGTAGTAATAATCTGATGGGCACTCTAGCGATTCATATTACGTATGTAATAAAATGTAATGTGGCTCACAATACATTTTATTATACACATGCCGTCTCGTCTCATCGATTCAGATTACGTATGTAATAACATACCTTCCTTACTTCCTTCCTTTAAAGAGAGGCCCATGAACCCCGCCCCATTCAGAAAAGAACTCTCATAAAACATCATATTAATGCTCGGGTCGGAGAATCCTCTGGCTCCCCTCATCGAATCGTAGTGGCGAGGGAGAACCCGGCCCTAGGACAAGAAGGTCATAGAGCTTCACAGTGACAAGTCCATTTCGTGCGTTTCACCGGCTTAGCTTACTTATTCCAATAAATCGAAAGGAGTTGGGCTTATATACGTGGCGAGCTTTGGTAATCCAGCCAGAATGATTTATCACTTGGTTGATGTTTCAAACCCTTCTGAACTTGTATGAAAGGTGAACAAAGAGAGGTAAAATGAAAGGTAAACAAAGAGAGGTAAATTGGTAGTGATTGGAAAAGAGATATGAAGTGAATTGGAAGTGGATTGGAAACGAAAGCACCCCGCCCGGCAGAAACTAAACGCACCCACATCTACCCACCAATAGTGGTGATTAGATATCCGTGGTACGAAGGGACAATAGTAGTAGTAGTAGTATTCCCTTGAGGTGTAACCACCTCCCACATACGCCCCCCGCGTCCGGAAAAAAACCCGCATAGAACAGATCTAATTGAAAAGGCCCACATAAGAAAGAACAAGCTTTGATGAGTCACCATAAACGAGACTATGGAGCTAGACCACCCGATGCTATTACGCTTTCTCTGAGGCCAATCAATAGGAATTGTAGTGCTCCGAGCCTGCCCCATAGCATAGTTCACCGGTTCCGAGACTGGCAAAAAGGAAGGAAGGGGCGATTAACGTAGGGCGAATAGATGCTTGCCGGGCACACCCAGCAGCACGCATACCCACCCATCTCAAGCAGGCACCCCCACCCATCTCAAGCAGGCACCCCCGGCCCATCTACAGCGTGAAAGAATAAACTGAAAAGAAGCGGCGTGAAAGAACTGAAAAGTGCTCTTTCTGCATACATGCCTTTCTTCCCTCTAGGAACCGTGCGGAAAACACCCGCTTTCTCTCTATTCTCCGGGCGCATATGCCCACCTACGGAGGGAGGAGCCACCTACGCATGCATGCCGAGCTCCTAGGGACCTGATCCAGAGGTCTGCCTGACAGACTGAGAATGAACAGCCTCCTCACTCACTTCACATACTTAGTTACCTTACACACACGGCTGCCTGCCTACTCACCCACATGCCCGTGCGTTAACACCGCACCAGAAGCACCTACTGCAGCAGACTCCCATCAGCAGCAGGCAGCAGGAGGCAGACACGGGTGCGCACCCCTGACTTCGGGCAGACACGCCGCCCATCAGCAGCATACATAAAACTCTCTCTCTCAGCAGCACCTATCAGCAGTGGCGCGTGAACCACACCACAGCAGCACCCTTCAACAGCGGGTACGCGGGGCACCCTTCAACACTGCGATCTAGCACAGGGACCAGCAGCTCGTACGGGCTTGACACACCCACCCTGCCTCCAGACAGGCCACCTTATTTATGTAATTGTCAGGGGCCACGCAGATACCACCCTTACACTCACGACCTTCCCGCAGATACCTTTCCGCATACTTACGCCCAAACACACACACTTTAAGTAAAGTATTGACTCGTATCATTTCTTAGCTAAGGGTCTAAGCAATTTATTATTTGTGAGGTAGGAGTGGTTCATTCATGAAGGGTTGTCTCATAATCGCGAAATCTCGTATAATAAGCCAAGGAAATGAGAACCAGCTGGTTCAGAAATGGGCCAGGTGGGAACCAAAGGTGGGCCGCTGTTAAGGAAGGTCCGGTAATGGGCAGCACTGTCTTTCTCCTCTTTGGATTACTTTTATGGTCCTTTCCTATATAGATGAAAGGTCTTATCAAGTACTTTTTAATACTTCGGGAAGGCCTTGAAAGGTTTTGATTATACTAACTAATAGTATAGTAAGGTCTTACAAGCAGAAAAACAGAGCTCTGCTCAGGTTCTGATGATACTAATAGTAAGGTCCTGCCCTTCTTTAGAAGGGAAAGGTCTTGAGCTCATCTCTTGCATCTCTTGCTTGCTTGCTTTGAGGGGAAGAAATATAGGGTCCTGGTAAACCCAGCCAGTAAGGTCCTGGTAAACCCAACCAGTAAGGTCCTGGCCCTTTATCTATTCTTTTTCTCTGGCCCCTCAAAGCTAGGTTTTCTCCGAAAAGGTTATCACTTACAAGCAGAGCTCTGCTTGCTTCTCCGGTAAGACCTACCTTTCAGAACCTCGGTTTGAGGGGAAGAAATATGAGGCGTAACATAGGTATATTGAAAGCTAGGAGTCACTAACGTATTAGACAGGCTTTTAGTAACGTATTGAAAGCCAGGGTGAATAAATACTTCGAGAAGAGTGGCTATTAACCCTTCTAATTTGAACCCGAAGGGCGAAGTAAACCCAGGATGGACCTTAAATGCCCCTTACTTTACGAAGTATTGCTTAAACGTATTGACTCACTTCGGTAACTAGGGATAGAATAAGGCCAAGGAGAGAAGTACATAACTCCATATAAAACCTTAGAAACCCGCTCGCTATTTTTCACCCGATGAAGTAAACCCTCCATCTCCTTATCAAACCTTATGCTATCCCTAGTTACCGAAATGGGATAGATCAATACATTATGGAAACACTGAATTTCCAATTGACCCATGTTATAGAAACACTTCGTCAATGGATCTATAGAATTCTGTTTCCTCTCCCGTTGGTCGAGTGTCTAAGGACCCTCTTTCTTATCTCTCAAATTACCGAAATGAGATACTAGTTTACGTGAAAGCAACACTTCGTCAAGTATGGGTCATTACTTTCCTGGGGCTTTGGAAGGACTTATGATTATATATAGTCGATTCATTTCATTAACGCATCTTAGAATGATCTAAAAGTGGGTGGATAGTAAGAACCGAGCGAGATTGATCTTTTCAAGGTCTTTAGCAGGCAGCGATCTCCCCCCTATGAAGTAAGTCAGAGAGATAAAGATATTAAGGTGTATTTAGGCGAGCCCTAGCTTTCAATATGCTACGCCTTAAGGGGGGTCTCCTTCGGACCCTTCTTATCTTGAGATCCCCGACCCTACTTAGGATTTATTTTCGGGTACTCCTCACTCCACACGAGAGTCTCCGGACCGGGGAGGGAGAAAGGGGGCGGGCGGATTGATGCTCCGGGAACTGAACCTTTTGGGATTCATTGGGAGGCCAAAAAACATTCTTTCACGCACGACAAAACAAGATCAATGAGCCTCACAATTCTTTTCCTTTTCGAGTCTTTTTCTTCTCTCTAAACGAAACTATTTCCGGAACAATCTATGAAAGGGCATGCATCCGAAGGAAGAAGCAAGGTTGTAATAAGAGTGGTGGTGTTGTAATGCCTTTTGGAAAAGATACTGGTACCTTCCTTTTGGTTGGCAATGGAGCAAGGCCAGAAGGGAGAGACCACGCTAAATGCAATAAATAGAGATCACTTTCGCAGGCACCATGGTTGGGATAACTATCTCGATCGAATTGACTCTCTCTACGCCGGAGCCGAGCCATGTATATATGCTTATCCAGGTCCCTGAGCTCTGCGATTGAGGGAAGAAACCCCCCTATTTCTTTTTATTAAAGGCGTAACGTATTGATACAGGCGTAAGTAAGTAAGTAAGTAAGTAAGTAAGTCGCTCGCTACCTTACCTTACCTTCTGACTGATTCTGGTCTTTTCCGGTCATTTCATGACGATCGGTAATGTTCATGACCTTGATCGATCGCATCGTTAACACGGAGCAGGGGGGCCCCACTCCAAGCCAAGTGAGATCCGCATCGCATCACCAATCGGTCGGATAGTGGGTGAGCTGCTGTCGAAATAGTAGTAGTAGTAGTAGTTAGTAGTGGTTGACAGGATCGATGCGGCTTCTTGAAATATATATATAGGGGTCGGGGGTATGTCATTTATAACACTCTTTCTCGCTCGATGCAATATTACATATAGAATAAAATCGCTTCGCGTTTTGATTACATAAGAGGCCGCAGAGCTCTAGATCTATATTCATTTCCTGCGCCCCCTCCCTCCATTTCCCTTCCCCTAGATTTCATAAACGCGAAAAGACGACGATCTCGCTCGCGGAGAAGGAGCAGGAGGAGTCAGTATCCTTCCGAAATCGATCGAAAGATTATGAAATACACAACGAGAGAAAGTTGCCTACGGGGAAAAGCACCTAGACAATTCACTTTTGGTACAGAGAAGTCCGCTGGGAGAAATCCATCGGGGCGTACTACGGTTCTTCACCGAGGGGGTGGATCGAAGCGATTGCAGCGAAGAATTGATTCGAAACGAAGCACTTCGCCTATGGGCATTGTGGAAAGGATCGAATATGACCCAAATCGTTCCTCTCGGATTGCTTTAGTACGATGGATCTCCGGGGTGCTGCTACGCCGCCAGAGTAGGACTTGCTGCAACACTCCGCGTGAGATCCTCGAACCTACTATGGCCACCATCGGCGGCCTATTTTCGTTCTCCTCCCTACCCGTGGAGATCAAGGACGTTTTCTTACCCGCCCTCTCCTCTCCAGAGGCCCAGAGAGAGGCTGCAACTTCCCCTTCCTTACGCTCTTTGGGTTTACCAAGGATAGCGGTAGCTGGGGCGAAGCCCGCTTTCTTCGCTCCGCGAATGAGAGAAGAACTCTTTAAGAAAAAAAAGTTCTCTCTTTGCGAGGTCCGAAGGTGGGGAGCGCATAGCGTTCGGAGGGCACATAGGATAAAACGTAAAGCAGCGCTTTCCCGGCAGAGTTCTTGGCGGCAAGAAACTTTCAGGCTTGTTGAAGCTGCTGAGCATAACGAATCAAGGCCGAAGGCGGATCAAGGGCCGAAAGCGTGCAAAGTCGATCGTGCACCTGTCGTGTGACCCGTTGGTCTTAAGCAATGTATTTTGCGAAGCGACCCCCGAGTAATTGAACTTCGATCGGATGCGGGTATCCAATCCCGCCGCTGGGATGCCCAGCTGATTCCTGGGCCTTGACAAAAGAATGGCCGGCCACCCTTGCCTTGACGTTACAGGAGCAAAAGGCCCGGGGCGTAGCAGGATGAACCAATGTGTGTGAATGAGTGTAAGCTTCGTTGCCCGAACGCGATTGGTGCTGACCACACTAGACTAGGGGACCTGCTGGTAGCAAGAGAGGCCAGGCGGTGACGATTGAGAGGTTGTCACTGAGCATTCCTAGCCACACGGGAAGAGAGGTCAAATGGCAAGGCCATACGCTCGTGGGGCTCCTCGCGGAGTATAGCTCACATCCAAACATCTGATTGGGGAACGGGGCAACGCCCATGAAGCTGAAAGGAAAGGCCTGCCAGGCCGTATGCCCATGGGTGCAGGATTCTTCGAAAAAGCCGCTGGCTGACTCGGAGACCCAGGACCTTAGCTTAGCAACGAGAAGAGATGAGCAGAATTCCCATTCTAGCTTATTCCCCGAATGCTCGGGATTGCTTCCCTTCTTCCTCACCTTCCGCTGTCAGGTGAGCCATTTCCTCTCCCCTACAATTGAGAGCCTGCTTGCGCATCCTCACCCCACTTATTAGGCGGGTCGATTGACTGAGCTGAGCTTTCAAGAAAGAAAGTAGTCCATTTTCGGTAACTAGAGGTAGAATAGAGCCCCATACAACACCATAGAAGCTATAGTCTCTCCTCCTTTCCTAACATTTCCCCACCACTGCCTGCCGGGGATAGGAAACGATTTCTCTCTTGGTCCTCGTCCAGTCCAGGATCGTACTGTTCCTCTACAGACAGAGAAAAAAAAACGCACGGATCTGTACCTCTACGCGCAAGCAAGCTAATCTCATTAGAGAGAAGCGTAGCTCAGGTTATAACTTACCTGAGTTATCACTCATATTTCTTCCCCTCAAAGAGCGATTGAGGGAAATACTGAAACGATATACATGTATCCCCGCCATAATATTATATATATATAGTTGCCTTTATTCCTTCTTGCTGTTTTATGGTGGTTCCACAGATGTAATTACTTAAAAGCTCTCTGGGGCTAAATTCAGAGTCTATTTAAAGATCTAGGGAGTTTTTATCTTTATGCTATCTCTAGTTACTTTATTATGTTTACGTTATAGAAACACTCACTCAATTCAGAGGCTATTGAAAGCTTTATTTAAGGTGTTGTGTCATCTCTTATCTCTTTACTAATGTGACGTCATTAATAGTAGGAGTATATTCAACTTCTTTTCCTGTGTCCTTTCTTTATGCTATATTAGATGTCATTAAAGCACCGAGTCTATTGTTTCGGTGTTATGTCCTTTCATAGTATAATGTCATTACTAGGCTTTCAATATCCTCTTAATCTCCATTCTGCGGTCGGTGTTGTGTTTCCTCTTTATGCTATATCTCTCTAGTTACTTAATAGCAAAGCCATACTTCGGAGATTCAGAGACTTGGGACCAGATCTAGTATCTCTTTTCGGTAATGACGTATAATAAAGTAACTAGAGATAGCATAAAGATAAAAACTCCACAGAATAAAGTATATGTAAACGTCAATTCAGAGGATCCTATAATAACGAGAGAGATAATAAAGAGAAAACACCACACTTTAATAAATACAGGGGTATAAAAATAACCATAGTTCTATGGAGTTATGTACTATTATCCCTGGCCTTATTATATCCCTCCGAAAGGCAGACGTTATTGTAGATCTTCGTTAAGTCAGCTTTTCCGGAGAGATATATTTGCACTCGCTAACTCATTTATTAACGACCACCTGATGCCTTATCTTATCTTGCGAGCCTTCTTTACCCAGGGAGCATAGCTACTATCCCCCGTTCGGACTAACTTAAGGAACGCAGAAAGCCACCCATGCTTTTAGTATATATCTTTTCCCTTCTATCCCGATGCATGCGCCCAGCGGGACCTCGAGTTCACTATGGGGCTGTCTTCACCGACCGCACGATGATGGATGTGTTCTTAGGTGTACTATGAAGGCCTCTCCCGAATCGGCTTCCCCCAAGTTCTGACCACCGTCTATTGTCGCGGGATGCGCTCCTAAACTGTCTGTATCTTACCGATAGCCACTCAATTTTACGTCTCCGATATCCCGTCCCCTTCCCGTAGCGATGGCAACAAGATGGATTTATGGTTTCCATTCAGGGGGGGGGGCAGACGGGTAGGAATGATCTCCCGGCATAGCTTTCAACGTTCACGCCTCTCGTCGGGGTTCCGCGTTTCGCTTGAATAGTCTATCACCAGGGATCTATCCCAATTCTCGTGGGTTGCTCTCTGCTACTCTCTCTCGGGAAAGGTGGTATAACCTCCTCTCGGTAGAACAGGCACTATAACCTTGAGGCACTCTGATAGGATAGGGAGGAAGAGCTTTAGGTAGGCACTCCATAAGGGCCGTAGGTCCATAAGGGCCTTTAGGTAGGCCATCAGGGAAAAGGATAGACTCCGGCACGAAAAAAAAGCCACTTCAATAAACGCTTACACTACCCCTTCTCGCCCTATCACCAGCAGGAGAGGGCCTGCCACACCACAGGGCATACAAGCACTACACCTTATTTATCGCCCTAGCGGAGAGGCACGACCAACCGGAAGAGGGCATAACCGGAGGATTTATAACGAATCGCCCGATGTAGCGGAGCGAGCCCATGTGGGGTGGATGGGGCGCCACAAGGGAGGGAGGGTGAGAGAGTTTAAGCCAGCCAAGGAGGAAAGGCCTCTTCGCTTCTCGATCGTTCAAGCCAGTTGGCAAGGCACCGATCATGGAGGTCCCCCCATCACCGACGGAAAGGCAGGCACGATAGTGCCGATCCAGGAAACTAATACACTTCACCTCACCAGAAAGGCACCTTAGTGACGATCATGTAGTAGGAACAACCCACCCCGGAAAGGCCCTTAGGCCAGAGTAGTAGGAACAACCCGTTCACACCACACACCAGAAAGGATAGTGCCGATCCTGTACACGGGAGTATACCACGACTCAGAGCAAGGCACCTTAGTATCATGTACAACAGGCCCTTAACCCAGCCACAACGGAAAGGTAAGTCCCGATAATGTAGTACGCCTTCAACCTTAACCAACCGAAAGAGTAAGTCCCGATAATGTAGTACGCCTTCAACCTTAACCAACCGAAAGAGTAAGTCCCGATAATGTAGTTGGGACAACCCCTTCACACAGCGAAAGGTAAGTCCCGATAATGTAGTTGGAACAAGATGATATTTATATTAATATAGAGATAGTTCTCTAATTTATAGATATATATCTAGAGATATATCTATATCTCATCAATATATTATTCTCAAACACTATTTCACTGAAGTTTAGCCCACTCATTTAAGGCGGCGTTAGGTGACTACTTTCGTTATGGGATTTATTTTATATACACAGACAGTGAAGGTGCTGATGAGATGATGAACCAGATAAGTAAGAGACATCTGTTCGGAATGACCAGGTGTAGGTTCAAAGTAGCAGGCATAGCGAGGTGCACGTTATAGGCGGACCTATAGAAGCATTTTATCTATCTTTGTATACGCAATTATGGTACGATCGATGATTCGAGCGGAGAGCCCATACGATGCTAAAGCGTAATTACATATATAATAGCAGCCACTTATTTCCTCGGCGAAGGAAAAAGCGTAATGCCGACCAAGCCAATAAGTAAGTGGCTGCTGGTCATGAATCATCCCTTTAGTATAGGACTACCACTTCAAGTAAGGCATCCCTTGGCCATAACTTAAAGTAAGGATAAATAGTATAGGCCACCACCGCAAGTAAGACATCTCTTTCAATAGTATAGGCCACCAAAGTAAGGCGCTATCATTCAATAGTATAGGCCCCGCAGGCTCTAAAACACCGGTACTATAAGAACTTGCAAGGCGGTCTTGGAAGGCGTAGCAAGAAACTAGTTTGAATAACAGCGGAAGCAACCAACTATAATATCTATTTATCCCACCCATAATTTGATACCGACCGGCACGGTCCTCGCTTTAGGTAAATCACACCTGAATATTGATAGAAATCCCGGTAAATGGGTCCGCTAGTTCTTGCCCGATAGAAGAGTGATGGCGCTATGAAAACTAGTTCCTATCAGGTCTTGCCAGGCAAGGACAACTCATTAATAGTGGTAAGGCCCGTCTAGGGCAAGGGTTTCCCCAAAATAATAGAATCCACCTTAGATCCTGATTAAGTGCCATGCTCGGGGATGATTGAGAGAGAAGGGGCATTGAGTGGGTAAGGAATCTCAGATAGTCGTTGAAATAAGAAATAAAGAAATT
>Ga0316212_1000041_pt1 | contig 12626 bp, 6 predicted proteins | sample NRE1metagenome_FD_207799 | JGI IMG/M metagenome (GOLD analysis project Ga0316212, IMG submission 207799) | Spruce roots microbial communities from Maridalen valley, Oslo, Norway - NRE1 | ecosystem: Host-associated > Plants > Roots > Unclassified | place: Norway: Oslo | collected 2017-09-14
GGGAGCCGAGCCCCGGCACACACAGTGATGGTGCGGTGGAAGCCTTATCGGACACCCTAGCCTGGGAAAACCATTGCTTTCTTTCTACTGTTCCCATTGCTTTCAGAGTGGGAAGGTCAGCCAGAGTGGGAGTGCAGGAAGTCAGCGCTTCTCATCCGTTGTGGCAGGTAATACCATTTTAGAATATGGAGGTTAGCCGAGCAGTCATTAACAAGGATTGAGACTCCAGCCATAACAGTGAATTCAGGGTATTTTTATGACTATAATAATGAAGTCTCTGGGCCAAGGAAAGATATGGATAAGGAAGCGTTAGATTTATTGAGTGAAAATAAGGGCCGGGTAACGCGATTCACCGAATAATTTGTCAAATAGCTAATCCCTTATCAAAGTTCCTCCTCCCTCCCTCCATTTTCGAGTGATTTGATCCCTTGCTCGACCTTCGAATGGAGAGAAACATCCTATATCTACTGAGGGTTTGAATTCGAATATCTCGTATATCTACGTAACGCTTTTACACAAGATCGGTCCGTTCAACTGTGCTCTGTAAGTCCAGCCAGGTCAAGTTACTTCTTCGATTAAGCAAAATGCATAATGACATATATAATATATGACTTGAAGAAATGGGAGAAGGGAAAGAAATCGATCTCTCGAAATGGCATAATGACATATATAATAGCAACATGATCTGCTAAAGCGTCATTACTGCTATAATGAATGACGTAATTACATAAACGCGGCACTTCTTTCACTTTCCTGAATGTAATATGAAAAAAACACACAAGTTCTAAGCTAGTGATCCACTTATTATGGAAACATCGATATCAGTGGTGTGTATAAGCTATGGGAATAATAGACCGTAGTGAAACATGTACTTACTTAAACGTATACCTTATGCTTGTTATGCTGAGATTAGCTTAGTATGAGCCAATCGCTCCAAGTATTGGTTTTCACATATAAGATTGGTCTTAGTTATATAGGGTAAAACAGTTAAATCAGTATATACATAATAGAGATAGAAGCTCTTATCAGCCTTATGTGTGTTCATTACCAACGTATTCTTCCTAATATATAGAAGAGTGACAAGTATGTTTAAAGCATGCTTTTTTGGCCCTTATATAGAGAGAAGTTGGAGTTCATTTTTGACCCTGCTAAATAATAATTGGATGCTAGATATAAAATATCTATCCTACTAGAATATCGTTCAACATGCCATAAACGACACGGAAATGGCCTGATAATTGGTTTTTATATGTCATAGCCCCGAGCTCTCCATGATCGATTGCTGGATGGCATGGAATGGCTGGTCATCTTCCGAGGTATGGAATAGCTTTTCGTCTTCCTTCTTGAACAGACTCCGAATCGTTTTCAATAGCTGACTCCCTTTATATAGTAGGGCCCAAGTGGGGGAACTTGAGACACCGATGAGGGGATTCATTGTGGGCAGGGACAGAGGAGGACCGAGGAGATTCCGGAAGGGAGTTCGATGCTGGTCAGCAAGACAAAACAACGCGAGCATTGGCTCCAACAACTATAGTTCCAGGAGCATGAATTTGAACAACTGCCTGAAATGCCCTATATATAGTAGGGCCTTCTTTTTCTAGATTATAACCATCGATTCATTGAGGAGCATAAGCAGCAGTGGGACTTGCTATAACCTATTCTTTTTAGAAACTGAGATAAAGCATAGTTCGCTGTAAGGCCAATTCATTCCGGATAGAGGTTCTTACTAAGTCAGAATTAATCATACGGGGTTGATGCTGGCTCAGAATGAGCTCTACGTACGCTTAACACATGCAAGTCGAACGGATGCTTGTTGCGTGCTTCCCGGGCATAGGATGTGATAACGGTTTGTCGCTTCCAACCACTCGGCCACTCTTCCCTCTCTCCGCTGTTCCCAATTTGCCATAGATAGTCGGATGGATGCCCGGTCATTGAGGATGTGGATATGGAACCAATTATGCCTTCCACAGAGTCCCCGCCCCGGCTTTCCTAGCCACTATGGTTTCGTTGTTCCAGTCAAAGAAGCAGTTCCAATTCCAGTCGAAGAACCCCTTTACCTAGAACCACCAGCATGAGCGAAGGCAGGGGCCTATGTACAAATAAATAATTCACAAATCAAGGGTTGAAAAAGTTCCATCTCCATTGAACCTCTATATTCTAGCTACAAGCTTAAATTGTTACATCACCGCTAGCATCTGACAAGTTAAGTTGATGAGCAAGCACCAAGTTAAGTTGACCCAGCATCCGGACCAGTAGCACCAAAGAGAGAAGCAGCAAAGGTTGCAGGAGAGGCAAAGACACCATAGGCAGAGTCCCCAACGTCCCTTACGGTTCGATAGCCAGAAGTAGCAACCAAGACGGGAACAGGAGCAAAACGAGTAGTAGCATATATAGTTCCCGGCCCCACCAATAGCTTCGATATCGATCGATAATGGCAGTTAACCACCTTATAATGCCAGTGAACCAGAGCCAGTAAATGATCCAGTGGGGGCTTGCCTTTAAGGTTACAGCTCTAGTGCGACAGCTAAGGAAGGAAGGCTAAGGCTAAGGCTAAGGCTGAGGAAGGCTAACAGACTCTAATGCTTAATGAACGTGGTCAGTAACGTGGTAAGGGAATTAACTAAGCTTATCTTTCTCTAATGCTTCTCTTTAGAGCTCTAATGCTTATGGTAGAATGCAATGCCATAGGGGCCTCTCTAATGCTTATGTTCGTGAGTGTAGTTCGGTATTGAGTGTAAGGAGGATGCCGGGTGTGGGCCAAAGGTTCAGTCAAAAAAGAAATCTATCCAGTCCAGGTAACATGGGCCTGGGTGGGTTGGTTGGGTTGGTATCTCCTTGATGTTATAACTAGGATAATAGCCCTTGAATTGTAATGCACCTTCCCAAACAACTAAAGAAATATAGGCCAGGAGAATGCCCTTTAGGTTAGGATTCATTGTGTACGATTCAATGCCCTTTCAGTCCAATTAATCTAGTTATTAAAATAAATCCTGATAGTCACATACATAGCCATCTCCCCGATAGTAACATACATAAGAAATAGCCCTTCCTTCTTTAGTGAAATAGCCTTTCCGCTGGATTATTTGTTTATGCCCACCGGGATTATTCTGCCCACCGGAAGTATTCTGCCGTTAGTCTTATGCCGGGAGTACTCTGCCCACCAGGAGTATTCAACCGAGAGATTAGGAAGAAGAGGAAGGGGCGGGATAGCCCAACTGCCTTGATTGATTTGATCGATGCCCAGTTGAGTGAGTGCGTATGGTCCCACGGACAGAGGGCCCACAGAGAAACCCCAACGGAAGGAGGGAGCAGATAGAGCCCCGATAGCCTTCACCTTTCGCCAAGTACAACAAGCCGCCTAATCAAGTTCAACAGAAAAAGGAAGCCTTTCAACGGCAGGAACTGGAAGCCTTTAACCTCTCAACTGAAAGAAGAAGCCCTTAGCTGGACATTCGACCTCTAGCCAAGAGCCAGTCCCAAATAAGCCTAGAACCTTTTCCAGAAGCCAGATCCTTTGCTTTTTGCCAAGTACAAAAAGCCTTTACCCTTTTTCCAGAAGCCCTTAACCGGGAGGAAACAGATCTTTACCCTTCTGCTTCTCACCTTTCACCTATAACCAGAACCCCTTTTGACATAAGCCCTTTGACATTAGTAAGATGCTAAGTCCACCAGGTCCACTAACCTTTACCCTTTTTCCTTTCACCTTGAACCTCTCACCAGAAGGCATTCACCATTAGTAGCCAGAAGCCTTGAACCAAGGGCCTCTCGTCTTTTGACAGAAAGAAGCCAAGAGTCGTCATCAGGGCTTCACTCACCTCACCAAGTACCACAGATGAGATGCCTTTACCCCTTCTGCCAGAAGCCTCCTTGAAAACCAGCAGGAAGGTGCCTTCATCAACAGAACCAACAAGGACAACAGATGGAAGGATGGAATTAGCCTTTTGCCTGTAAACAGATGCCAGGTACAAAAGTGAAACAGATGCCTTTAGCCCTTCACCTTGAACCTGTTACCAGATGAAGTGCTTTACCCTTGCAATTAGCCCACTTCAACTTGACTAAAGCTTCGACCCTTGAGCTTTAAGAGGAGCCTGATTCCCTCCGGGGGATAATGAACAAAGAAAGATTCATTGAGCAATGACAGATTAGCATAGCGCTAATAAGAGCAGAGAAGAGCATAGCAGCAAATATGGTTGGTTGGAGCCAAAAGAAAGACCGCTTGCCGGAATTAGGTTTTATAATAACCATCCTTTTTTGGCTAGAAAAAAGAACCACCGCTCAACAACAGGAAGGAACAGGTAGCTGTCAACCATGAGCGTTAGCAATTAACTGGTGACCATATTTACCTTGCATAAGCCCATTTTGCATATTAACATATATAATGCTAGCTAAAAAACAATGACCCAGACTGTTCATACACACATGGAGCTGGAAACAATAGAGGACTTCACGAGAGAGAAAGCCTTGACAAGAGAGGTATTGACTAGAGGCCTGGCAATTTAGGTCTTCACACACAATAGAGGAACAGAGCACGATACCTTGGAGCCTCACCATTCATACATTCTACTGCCCAGGAAGGATGCTCTAACGCCTTAGTGGATGAAAGAAGGACTTACGCTTCGACACTTGCCCCTTTAAGCCCGCGTAAGAGACATTGATGCTACTTGGGTGGGAGCCAAGGGAAGTATTGAACCAACGGACAAACAAATGGAACAGACTGCAGCCATGTACGGGGGAACAAGAACCACACATACTGACACAAGGAGAAGGATTACTCACTTGATAGAACAGCTTAGAGCTTGGTTACACATACAGCTTGAATGGGATGGCGGTTTAATACACTTGCTGCCTTTAGTCTTCAGAAATAATAGATCGTTCACTTTCTCCCTTTAGTGCTTGGGTGGGGTATTGATTCACTTACAGCAGGAGGGAGTGGGGATAGCATTTCGATACTTGCCCCTTTAGGACTCAGTACTCACGACGCTAACAAAGCTAATTAAGCATTAGAACATATATAATAATAAAAGAAACAAAGAAAGAGCTAATAGAGAGAGCTAAGAGTTAATCGCTAATAACTAAGAGCTAATAGAACTAATAGAGCTAGATAGCTAATAGAACAAGAAACTATAAAATGAACCTACAAAGCTAAACTAGAGCATAGATATAGATAGATTAAAACTATATGGCGCATAGCGCAGAGAACCGATAAGAGCGTAGAGCGCATAGTGTTGGATAGTGGGAACAAGCAGAGCGCAGAAGAAGGACTGATCAGTGTGCGCAGAGCGCAGAGGACTTCTCGTGGCAAAGAAAGAAGAGCATAGCACTAATAAGAGCATAGCGTTACCCGGATAGAGCTTTAGCTAATGGTTTGTTGGTTGGATCCTACCGCTTGCTTGATTGTTACCGCTACTGATAAATAGTTTCCCTTGCGATCACAACGCTTCAACTGGACATACGCCTCGACCCTTGAGCTTTAGCACTGAAGAATAGTTCCCCTTGCGATTACCCCGCTTCAACTGGACAGAAGCATTTACCCTTGAGCTTTAAGAAAGAGCCTGATTCCGGGAAAAAGAACAAAGAAAGAATGAGCAAAGAAGAAAGAGCCCAATGAGGTCCCACTAACTCCCATGAAACTTCGACCAAAAGAAGGGCCACTTGAACTTCGACTATGAACCTTTGAACTATTTGTTCGTCTTCACTGAACCTGCGAAAGGAGGGTTGGAAGAAACGAAGCGGAATAGATGTCGGCTTCAGGTCAACAACAAGGATGGATGAATGGAAATGGATGTCACCTGTTAAGAGCGAAAGCTAATGGTCCTTCCTTCATTGATTGCGATTGAAATAACTCCAGGAAGAAAGACGCTCCCATAGAACTGAATGAGTAGATAGCTCTTATTGTCCACTCACCAAAAGTATCTTATCTTTTTATCTTTCAATAACTAGAACTCCTCCCTCGGTGGGCTTGGCAAAAGGTGAGGGGTGAAAGCTTCCTTCTTCTGCTGAAAGGTTCAAGGTGAGAGGCCCTTGTTTAAAGGTTCCAGGTTCAAGGTTCCAAGGGTAAAGGACTCTATCCGTGGGACTTACTTGTTTAGGCTAAGGCTTCTGGAAGGCCCCTGGTGAAAGGCAAAGGTTGAAAGGCAAATGGATCCCTTCTTACTCCCTCCTTCTGTTTAAAGGCCTTTACTTACGTTGATTAGTTACAATATAAAACCATCTAAATCTGATATTTTAGCTTTCTGGAAACGATCTTTTTCACTTGATTTGACAAACCAAGTACACTTTAAAGCGACGTTTTCTTTATTTTAAAATGACATTTCGCGACGTTGAAAACAGATAGATAGGCGGGATGCTAAAGCTACGATTGCTAAGATTGCTGGTACGGCTGGTACGGCTAGATTGGATCAATGTCTTTGGCTTTTAGGCTTCGCGGGACCCTCGCTGGATGGGATAAGGAAAAAATGGCGGGCTGGGAAAAGAAAGAACCAGCGGGATTTTATTACTTACGTGCTTCCTGGCTTATATTAACTGGCTGAAAGGAGACCGACCGGGCGGGACCGCGGCGGGGCAGGTCCAGTTACGACGGACGCTGGAGCTAGGCCTTCTATGCTTGCGTGGGTTGTATTGTGTTTGTGTTAGGGTTCTGGTTCTGAGGTGAGGCGAGATGATAGTTTCTTCAGAGACAGGATGTGGGGTGTAGTTTCGATCTTCGTTCGTGTTGGGTTTTCTCTTGGCCGCTTCGGCTCTTATTCCTCTTCCCTCTTCCGCTGGCTCCTGCTTCCTTGCTGCTCTGGCCGGCCCTTGCTCTCGCTTGTTGTTTGTGGGATTATTCTTTCCTTTTAGTTATGAAGAATGGCTCACCCGAGGTACGCCCCCCCACCCAAAATAAGCAACTTTGGAATAACTGCATTTTAGGGCGTTTCAAACTATTGACTAGGGATGAAAAACTACGATTGCTAGGATTAATTGGATTGCTGGCTGGTGGGAATTGAAAGCTAGCTTGTTGGCTGGCGGCTGTCGGTGGGATATTCCGATGGGGTATCCCGTAAGTCTATGGAAAGATTGGTGTTCCGGGGGTTCTTCCGGTCGATTCAATCCTAAAAGCCTTCCAAACACGCATTTTATAATAATAATTTGGTTTTTTCAGGATCCGAGGATTCCCCCTCCACCAGGGTCAATAAATCGCTTTTTTATTTAGCCTACTTTAGTAATTATGGCGTGTCAGCATTATTTCTTACATATAAGGCAGGTGCCTAAGCTTAAGCGGCGTGTTAACTACGTCGAAATCGAAGCTGGGTGGGGAAGGAAGAAATGACAGGCAGGATGCCGCTGCTGGCTTGCTATATCGCGGGCTGGCAGTGCAGAAGGAAAGGGAAGGGAGGGGAAGGGAATACTTTTACGTGAGAAATACATTAGATGGACATTTGAGCACTCTGAAAACTCTATTTTGAACCTTATATGATACTGAAACTAACATCCAAAGTGACGTTTTACTTAATGAAGAATCGCATTTCACGACGAAAAAAACTAGTGCTTCAACGAAGTTGCTCAGACTTACTTGGGATCGCTGGCTTAGATCGCTGGCTGGATGTGTGCGGGTAGGTTGTACAACTGAAGGAGGTTGGCTGGCTTGGCAAAACCAGTGGCTATAACGTGTGGCGAAACAATGGCTAGAATATTGAAACAACAACGAAGTCAGCTGACCGGTACAACTAAGGAAGCTGCTTTTTGAACTAGGCTACAATGGCTAGACGTGTGGATTTACATTAGGCTTTACGAACGAAAGAAATCGAAGAAGCTGGTGTCGAATGGAACCTGATGCAGTTAACCTTTAGCTCCCCCTACAGTTATTGAATCGCCCAGCGAACCTGATGCAGTTCACTGAAAACCCCCAGTAACCTTCAGCCTTGAATCTCTAACCTTTTTTCCTTAACCGGAAGCCTGTAACCTTAAACAACCTGAAATCTTTCAACTTTCAACAGAAGCCTTGAGCCTTAGGCCTTGAACCTTATGCCAAGCCCACCAAGTCTTTCAACTTGAACCTTTAGCCATTCAACTTTAGCCTTAAGCCAAGCACACCACACTAGATCTTACCTACCACAAGACATCACACCAAGAACGATATACAACAGCGCAGTTATCTACGTCGATTCACAATTTGAGGAGAAGGCTCACTCGACCCAAGGAGGGTGAGGAGCATTGGAAATGTTGAGTAGCAGAGGAAATCGATGAGGAGGAGTTGGATGGAGGAGGAGCTGGCCGTGGAGAAGGAGAAGGACCCTATTGAGCCAACATAACCGAGAGATGAAAAGGACCCCAGAGTGAATGGCTTCTTTGTGTGTAGTGAGTGAATGTCATGCAGCGAGTGAACAGCTTCTTTGAATGGCTTCTTTGAATGGCTTCGTGCAGGCAGTGAATTAATGGTTGGTTTCTTTATTTAGAATGGGTTCTATGTGCTGTGAACGGCTTCGTGTAGTGAACGATTAGGTGCACTGAACGCTGCTAAAGTGCTATGGGGCTACTTCGCTACTTGGGTTTTTATACCTGGCTCGGAGCAGGCTATAAGATTGCTTGGAACTTGATTCACAAAACGCCTCATTTGCTACTTTTGATTAAATAAATTGCTTCTCTTGGAAAAGGCCAGCAATGACCTATGAAATGGATTTTCTATTTAATTAAATATACCCTTTCAGATCGTTTCCTTATGATTGCCAATGATTCAATGACAGGATGCCGGTACTCCATTTCAGTTGATGCTAGGACTCAATGCTGCTAATGTATACTCGATCAGTCAACCCAAGAGCAGTGTCGCCGGGAGGTAGTGTCGATGCCGCTAGTCGCAGGAGTAAATACGCTAGGCGATGCCTTTTGGCAGTATGAGCTAGAAGTTGCTTAAGCATTTAGCTCTAGTCACATGGTGGAAGCTCTAGTCACATAGAAGCTATAAGGAAGTGCATGAAGTACGGTCGGCCGTGCATGAATTATTCTATAGGAAGTGCTGCTGCATAGTTGCTAGTCCTCGAATAAAGGTCCTTGTCAATACCCGAAAATGTAATTGCTGGGAATCCTTGCCAGGAGTAAGTACTTGCTTGCCTTTAGGTCATTCCCACTCATTGCCAGACAGGGCCTTACTGCCAGACCCGACAGAAAAAGAAGAAAGGCAGGTCCACATCAACACTGGACAAGAAGAAAAGAAGGAAAGGAAAGGAAAGAAGGGGATTTCCCCCCCCAAGTTACCAAATAGACAAGAGAGAGAGACAGGTTCATATACGTTGATTCACCATACGTGTTACCTCTTGATTTGATTGCGGACTTGCTTTATTAATTTGATTAATCGCCAGTCATAGCCAGCCAAGCGAGCAGTCAATAAGAAGTCTCATTGACAGGAGGTGGGCGGCGGGAGCTCCCTCTCCCCCTTGAACCCTCCCTAGCCTCCCTAGCCTTGCGTGTACCCTTCTCATCCTCCTTTAACCCCTCATCGCGTGTGGTGATACCCTTTCTCCCTTCCCCCATGAGTTTTTATTTGAACCAAGCCAACGTATTCCGAAAGAGAGCACAGCCCCATCATTCACTGGCGGATCACAGCCCCATCAACTCCCGTACTGCTTAGCTTACTTTATAAACATCTCACCTCCCCGTCATTCACAATATTTAGTCCCCATCATTACCCAGCAGATCATGGCACCATCATTCCCCGCATCCCGCCCGCATTACCCAGTCTCCCATTACCCATTCAGTTCGCATTCCCGCATACCCGCCATTCTCCCGCATACCCGCATTACCCTACAAGTACGCTTTATGTTCAAGCCGCTACAGCCATCATCTTATGAGAGAGGCGTTACAACTGCTGAACCTTCTGCTAAGAGATCGTACCCTTCATATACACAGCTCACGTACCAATAAGATGATACGCTTTCCGTTCAATATGCACCAGACAACATTGGCAGAAAAAGGTGCACCAGCACTTATTAATTCACTTGATGGAACACATCCTCTGGGGTGGGCCGCTTCGCAAGCAACTTATTAGTATTACGGGAAGGCGAGTTGATTCGATTGATTGATAACATATTCGGGGGGTGACAGCACGCATCGGCAGAGGTGGACACCAGAAACGGGATTGATTTATTCAATTGATTGCCAACATACTTCAGGGGTGGGGCGGGCCAACGGACGGATGAATCAATGCCCACCGCCACCTGCCAAGTACACATCACCCAGGAAGGCCCTGGACGTATTCTTTATGCATTTCCGCAGTCAGTACGTATTCCGGCAGTCAGTAAGTTCAATCCGCACCCGCCAGCATTCCCCAGTATGCATCCACGCATACACGCCATCCAGTTAAAGGAGCATCACGCTTCCACGCCCCGGCATCCATCATACACGCTTTCAGTTCAAGCCGCAACTCCCAACATTGGGGTGAGTGGGGCGCAAGCAACTGATGAATTTGGTTGATTCACTTGATTGATTGACTTTACCAATAACATAGTTGGAGCTGGGGCGGTCCACCGGGCGAGAACATCATTTGAGGTGAGGCGGTCCACCGGACGACGGGCAACAGATAGATTCCCGATAAGGTGGGAGGGAGGGACGTGGGAAAAAAAAAATGGATAAGCTCATATATAATGCAAGCAAGTTAACGCAACTAAAGAGGCCTATTTAGAGTGGATACGCTTATGGCATCTTAAGCACCAACGTCGGGAGAAGGCACAAAGTTTTGGTAGCCAGACTTCGAAAATCTCCTCCCCCTATTCGGGAGAGCGCCCTCCGGGTCCTCATTTTACGTTTTCATTTACTTCAATCTCGTTTTGATTCGGTTGGAGGCATATTGTTATCGCGGGTACTCTATTATATTTTTGATTATTCAAAAATTGGCATTTAATGAGCGAAGCCGCTTGTCCTTCCTAGGGCAAGGAAGGCTCTCTATAATTCGCAGGATGGAATAGATTGCTGGGTGGGGATACTCAGTTTGGATACTCCGCTACCCCGCTTGGCTGGGCTGGGCTGGGCTTGGATAATCTCCTTGACCGCTATACTCAGCTAATATACTTGGTTACTCAGACTAGATACTTGGCTTGGCTCCCGCTTATAGAAAACAGCCTTATTAAGCATTATCGCCCAATAAAAGCTACTCTTTAGGAGGTCCAAGGCATAAGAATTCCCCCTACTCAGGGCACCTAAATGAATTTAATTCTTACCGAACTTGGCCATTTCAGGAAGGTTCCCTATAATTGGCGAGATGCCTCTGGATAGATTTAGTGATCAGCAAATAACTTGTTTTGTCCAGACACATGGTTGGGTGGACCGCATTTTTAAAAACTCCTCCCCCCTACTGGGAGAGCGCCCTACGGGTCCTAATTCGCGCTATTTTGATTTATATCAATCTCTTATTTAGAAGGGACAAGGAAAAGATAACTCATCGGGGGTACTCCAAATGATTTATTATTATTAAATATTTGCATTTCAGCAACTTTCTCTTTGAATCAACGGAAACACAGCCATATACCCTTTACCCTTTACCCTCGACCCTCGACCCGATAATTTGAACCTTGGAACCTCGAAAGCACTTACCCTACACAGAGCAGGAGTCACTCAATTTGACAAATGATGCATTACTTACAATGCACCCGCTTTTGGTTTCACACGCCTTACAGAGAGAGGGTAATTTATTTTTTTAATTGATTGATAGATACTGAATGGCTTATTATAGGAGGAACCCATCGGACAGTCGGGTGGCGGGGGACACTTATTGGATAGGAGGTCTTCCGCATGCGTGCATGCAGGAGACGTCTTCCGGGAGAGGCAGTGATCGATTGAGACTTATTTCATTTGATTTTCTGAACCGATGAGTCTTCTGATGGGGCTGGCCGGGAAGGAGCAGCGGCCAAAGGCGACTGATTAGTCCTCTGAGAGGGGCGGGCGTTCCCACCAACAACCAGATTACGAGAAACAGCGTTCCCACCAACAACCGCCACATCTTCTGAGAATGGCGTTCCCACCATTAACTGACAGATCACGTCCCCGTATGAGGTTACATCTACAGAGAAGGCCCTACACCTTGACCCTTCAACTCCTACTCCAAACTCCTACTCGAACCTTGAACCTCGAACTACAACTCCAACTTTGAACTATAACCTCAATACTCTTCCCTTGGCCTCTCCACCTCACCACAGAGCTTATCATTGCCGGGAGCCACTAGTCGCAGGTGTTGATACACTAGCTGGTACTCGCTGGCAGTCCTCTTTCTTTTGAAAAGAATGGAGACAGAAAGAAAGGCTGTGGAAAAGAAATTGATTCATTTCTATTACGCTTTCACTCTATGGACGCAACTAAGTCCTTATTTAGAAGGAAGTAATTATAAGACTTACCTCCTCGATCAGGGATGGTAATTTAGGACTGGGAATTCGGGAAGCACATGGATACTTATTCGGAACTGGGAATTCAAGACTGGATATTCGATTCGGGAAGCACTGAGAATTCAATAAACACTGGGCCAATCGGATTCATTGGGAAGCACTGAAGTAAACAAGTGATTTCCTCTCCCACTGGGCCAATCTCTATTACTTGAGGGGAGTTCGCTTCCTCTCCTTTTGGCTATTACTACTATCCTTATGGCCATTGTAACGCTTCCTTTC
>Ga0316212_1000042_pt1 | contig 12541 bp, 5 predicted proteins | sample NRE1metagenome_FD_207799 | JGI IMG/M metagenome (GOLD analysis project Ga0316212, IMG submission 207799) | Spruce roots microbial communities from Maridalen valley, Oslo, Norway - NRE1 | ecosystem: Host-associated > Plants > Roots > Unclassified | place: Norway: Oslo | collected 2017-09-14
CCGGTAGAGACAGCCCATCTAGGGACACAAGCAGCAGGGTGTTGACAACACTGCGAGGATGTGAGTGAGTCACCGATTAGGAGTTATTGATAAGATTGATAGCCAACATAGTTTGAGGTGGGGCGGGAAATTACGGCACACAGCTACGGCACAAGCACAGCTACGGCACAAGATCGGAGTTCAATCCTTTCAATTCAGTTCCATCCATGAAATCCATTCAATTATGTTCAAGCCATGAAATTACCTCTATCTCTACTCTATACCCTACCTCATCCTCAGCCCTCATCCTCATCCTCAGCTCTCCAGCCTTGGGACTATCCTTGGGAACCTCATACTCATCCTTGGGAACCTCTATACCTCTTACCTCTAGCTCGACCTCTACTCTATACGTTCAGTTTAGTTCAGTTCAAGACAGATGCTCAGTGAAGTCCAGATGCAGCAAGTCTATAGACGTGAAATCCCCCATCCCGAGTGTGTGAGGTGCACCGATGAAAAGGGATTGATTGGATTGATTCGCAGGTCCACCCAAACGGAGTGCCTTCACCCCCCCACCCCGGTAGGCCATAACTCACTAACTCGGTCAACCCCACTCCAGCAATCATAAAGACCGGGCATCTGATCCATCCATCAATTCATCAATCCTGGCGAAGTTCCCTTTTCAAGCCAGGAAGGAAGTCAGTAGCCCAGCTCCGTAAAGTTCTTAATCATCTGGTCACAAGGAAAAAGCAAGCCAGCCAACCTCCTTACGCCCGTTGCCCCACGCAAGCATAGAAGGCCTAGCAGAAGCGTCCGTTATAACTGGACCTGCCGCTCGCCGTCCCGGTATCCTTCCTTTCAGCCAGTAAGATAAGCCAGGAAGCCACGTAAGTAATCAAATCTCACCCGCTGGTTTCATTCTTTTTCCATGAACTGATGCGGCGTATTGAATGTGGAATGCGTACTGGGTGTACTGAGCAGGTGCCTTACGCGTACTGGTCCTTGGGTGAGTGGACTGAATGCGATAATGCGGGCTTACTGAATGCGGTAATGCTGTAATGGGAGAATGCTGGAATGGGGAAAGCGAACTGAATACGTCCTTCCTGGGCCTTCTTGGGTGAGTGTACTGAGCAGGTGCCTTACGCGGACAGGGCCTTGGTTGACGTGGCCTTGTCAGGTGGCCGTGGGCTGGGAATGCTGGGGCCTAAAGCTGGGGAATGAGGGGGCCTTGAGCGCTAAGATCAAGTAATAAATCTAATTTTTTTGGATGGCTCGTATTGGGCCTAAAGCTGGGGAATGTTGGGTACGCCTCTCTTGGCAGGTCAGTGTTGGTGGGAACGCTCTTCTCGTAAGACTAATCAGTTTAGAAACCCGATCGAATCAGTTCACTCGATCAATGCCTCTCCCGTAAGGCTGGGGCTATTGTTGTTGTTGGAGTTTGGAGTTAGGGAGTGGGGGAGTTGGGCTTTTTCTGCGGATGTCACCTCGTATTGGGACGTGAGATGGGGAATGATGGGGAGTAGAGATCAGTATTAAGTGAGAGATCTAATTGGTCAGTGAATGATGGGGACGCTTTTCTCGTAAGATGGGGCAGTTTTCTGCGGTAACGCCTATCCCGATGGGTCATTTTATCAGCTTGCATTATATACGTAATTATAAAACAATGGGCTCATCAACTTATCAAAGCAGGTGCATCGTAAGTAATGCATCGTCCATCCAAAGCTTGAAAAGAAATCAATGATTGAAGCGTAATTACATATATAATGAAAGAGTTACAAGGATTTTTAGTTTTGTAGAGGTTAAGAAAGCCCCATAAAGCGCTTAGCTCTCGGGGTTCTTCCACCCCTCCTTCCTCCTCACCAACACTCTTTTCATCAAATTTTTCGTAAGCATTTTTCCATTTCCGCGTCCTGACCCACTAAGTAAATCAAGGGTAAGGATTGACATCAGATTTTACATAATCTCGTCTAATAAGAGATTGAATCAATCCTATCTAAATCGCTTCCATCATAGAATCTTTCAATGAAATCTCAATAGAACTGGAGTCGTGGGCAGCCAATCCATTCATGACACTGACATGCATTTAGCGTTACCGAAGGTGTTGTGTGGTGGCCAATGTACTAGGTGGGTTGTGCCTTGCTTATTTTGTTTGTGGGGATGCACATCTATAATGCAATCTTTGACTTTGCAGTTGTATTCCTACCCTTTTTCCCTACCCTTGGCTTCTGAACGATCCTCTCTTCCTGCCTCACCTTACCCTATGAATGATCCTTGCCATACTACCTCCTTTGTCAAATCCTTACTATCTTACTTTGGACCGTCTCATATACCTCCTCCTTGGGAACCTCACACCACCCCTCATACATTCAGCCTTGGTTGGAAACTTAACCTCTGCCTTTGGTGGCACTATCCTTGGGAAACTATGCGCCTCAGACCTATGCCTCTGGACTTCTTTACAATAATCTATTCTGAAACTCCTATGTTCTCATCCTTGGTAGGCCATGCCAGGTCTCATGCCGGTAGTAAATAGTCGATCCAAGTTGGAACAGAGTCACTCGCATATATAATACGTGATACTTTCATCTATACGACCCGTAGGGCCTTTTCCGAGGTACGAGGTAATGGTTGAACTTGTCCATGTTCTAGCCTCTATGGGAATAATAATTAATATACTAGTATCTTATAAGTAAGTAAGTCCCATGGGGAATAGACTTCTTATTCCATTCTTAGTCCATTAGTCCATGCATTAATACGTTGTTCCCCATGGAGTACCCACTATACTAATACTTTATTTCTGACATTACCCCCACCAAACATTTATTTTTCGATGGCCTCTCAGCAGGTTCGGTAGGTCTTGATTAGACCAGATCTCAGGGAGAAGGAACTAGAGCTCTTCAGGTTCCTACGTGCCCAGAAAGTTCGTATTGGGATCTTAGGCTTATGCTTACGCTGCTGGCCGAGCGGAGGTTCAGATGTAGTCCCCAGTGTGAGGTGACCAATTAACCTAACAACTTGCATATCAACGTGTCGCATATCTATGTTTAACTTGTCCATCAAAAACCGGTGGTACTACACATGCCAGGTTTCAATGCACTGCATGGGTATGTACCCAGAGAATTACCCTTCTTCATACCTCCGTCCGTAAGAAAGACAATAATAGCCTCTCTAACTTTACGTTCCAATAGTTCAACTTCAGTCCAACTAATTCTATAATTAGCTTTTGTAGCTGTAGTGAAAACTCTGAGTCCCAATAGTTTAAATCAGGAAACTTAAGTTCCTTCCCTTAGCTTTAGTTCTATGGACACTTGCACTAGAGTTCAAGCCTTAGTATATTGGACACTTACCACCTTACACCCTACTACGGTATGTATGGTTCACGGTACGGTTTGAATTCTCTCCATTCAAATCATAGCAGAGTGAAAGAAGCCCTATGGTTAAGGCCTATAGAGTATTGCCGTAGTCCCCCCATGTAAATAAGCCCCCTTTAGACACACTAGCTTCCGTCTGTAGTGTAGGTTCCCATCTAAATAAGTTGAATAATACATTCCATTGGATGGAGCAGCGGCGGCAGCAGCAGCTAGCTCAACAGGCCTTCACAACGGCACTACCATAACCCTTTGAAAGTGAAGTTGTCACAGGTCCTTGCTGTACAGCTGATACTCGCATATATACGTGTCGCATATATACGTGATACTCGCCGATGATCTGACCTTCAAGTGATAACCAACGCAGAGCTAGCTCAGGCAGCGCTGGTCATTATTTATATATGTCATTATGCATTGATTTCATTATGCATTTCTGATTCTTTCCTTCGAACAATGCTTTATTATATAGGTAATTATGCATTTATTATTATTTCCTTCTTAAATGCGTTCATTCATTATATATGTAATTATATCTCTCTTTCTTTGTATACGATATTATGCAATCGCTCATTCACTCATTCATAGGCGATTTTGTTTAGTGATTGGGCCCGGGCTCTGCTCCAACCAGCCATTTAAGTTCCTGTCAGTCAGCCGGAAAGAAAGCTAGACAGCCAGAGAGGCAAGAGAGATAAATTCCCCACCCCACATTACAGGCAGGATGGGCAAGAGGAGGGAGGTCGGGGAGCTATATAGAGAGAGAGAGGGAAGGATTTGGTATGTGGGGCTGCCGGAATCATGACTATTCTCGGGCCGGCTTGATGAACCAGATCGATCAAATTATCTAGTGACTAGGCCTTTTTTAGGGGAAGAAGTACCGTAACTCCGGTCGAGAGTGCTGCGACCATAGAGAGAGCATGGTGGCCGTGAGATACGCACAGATATTGGTTCCTATAGGTATCATATAGATAGAGTGCCCGAGTCTCTCTTTGAAGTAAACTAATTACTCAGAATCTATTAGGCTTCTAAGTAATTGCAACTAATATAATGTACCTGGAGATAGCATAAAGAGAAAACTGGCTTGAATGATATAAGCAAGAAAAAGGCGATCGATAACGAAGGTAGGTACCGGAGAATGGGGAAGAACCAAAGGTAGGTTGCAGGGCTCTTTCCCCTCTTACCGCCGAATGGCTGGTTGACATGGCTTTCATTCATCGGTGGAATATTAGTATTAGGTATATTAGGTTAGGTCCCCCGATCAAAGACCTATTATCCAAATATGATAGACACCCGTCCCGGTGTTAGTAGCATCTGTGTCAGTCGATCTAGTTGACCGAGTTCAAGTGGCAGTAGTCTCATAGACAGCAACAAAGGGGACAGCTAAGGTGGTAAAAGCACCAGTAGATCGAGGTCTTTAGGTAAGAATAAGGTTATGACCTAGTTATTTAAGTTCTAGAGCCTGTTGATCGAGATGATGAACCAGTCTTAGTTCCAGGCGCAGCCCCATAACATTAGTTCAAGATCCAGCATCCTCACCCATTCGAGAGCTAATAAAGGCCCGATTCCAGTCCCAGATCCCGTTCATGGCCGAGTGAAAGCATTAACTACTTATATATCTATATCGCTCTCCATAATCGTTAAAGTAGCTGCCCCGCAAAGGCAATAGAGTAAACAAGGGCAGAGCACTCACGACTAGCAGCAGAGAGCAGAAGCAGGTTTCATCTAAGAGATAAATGTTCAGATATAAGCATGTAGGTATCTCTCTCCATGATGCCAAGATCAAAGAAGGGCATAGAGAATGTCATAAAATTGAAGCGCAGGTTTAGACGTCAGAATGAGACAAGCCGAAAGAACTGCTACGTACTTGATTAGGCTTAAGCAGGATTGAAACGAGGATTTGTGCTATTTACTCCCACCCACAACCAGGGGTGACTATAGCAGAAGACCAGCAGATCCTTACGTCGACAATCGTTCGGACTTAACAGAAGTTGTAACAGCACCTATACTATGAGCAGTAAGGAGGGGACCTATGTGCTTTCCCTATTTGTATTACCGGATACCGGATAGCTTCTTTCCTCATGCAACACCTGTTGATTGAGTTGACCGAGAAAAAGCAACCGAACAATAAGCATCCTAGTCACTAGTTCAAGTTGCTGATGCAAGTGAATCCATTGATGAAGAAACCATTGATTCAGTTAACCTTAAGTAGCACCCATAGCAATTGAAGCATTCGTGTAAGCATCCCTGTCAGCTTGCCCAGCATCCCTTACATTTTGAAAGCCAGTTACGGATCCTGCAGCTAAAGAAGCACTTGAAGTTGCAATTATTATATTAGGTGGTGAAAGCACCACCAATTGCCTGAGCTAATGAACTTGAACCGGTTGATCCAGGCATTGCATTTACGAGACTATGCGCATATATAGGACGGGCGGTAGTGAGAGAGCAGTTCCGGGGACCTGTAGCATTAGCTTAGTCCACAGGGACGGAACTTAGTCCACGGGGGATGGAGATCCAAAACCAGATGTTTACCAAGTTTACCAAGTTTCTAATCATCAGAGGCAAAAGCAGGATCTGATAAGCTTTCTTTCACAATTATTTCGATTCGCCTATCTCTTGGGCTAAAAATAGGATCGGACTTTATTTCGTTTCCACGGGGTGCTTGGTCTATCTTCTTTTATTCCTCTTCGATTCGCCTAAAGGACAGAAAAGAAATGATGCCGCTTCACTGCTTACTCTATAGGAATGCAGCTTTAGGATGCCCAGGCAGTTTAGTTCCTTTCCTTCTTGAACAAAACCCTTTCGGGACCACATGATCCCTTGAATGCCAAACCTATAACCACATGCACGCTCTCGATCGACGTTTCATTAGAGTATGTCGCGGAAGATCCGATCCCCTCACTTTTATCACGAAAGGGAGAGGATGCGCAAGCAAGCTCGACCAACGGGAGAGGAAATAAGTATTGAGGGAAGAAAATAGGCTAAGCACTACCGATATTTGGAACTATTGACCTAACAAACTACTTCATTCAGTAGTTGGGCTAAAATATACGTAGACTTTGAGAGAGTTGTGTCTTCTCTCATCTCTCTAGTTACTTTATTATACGTAATTACGTATATAATAGCAGAAAGGCATAATTACATATATAATAATTAACCAACGGATAGAAAGTCGAGGGGAAAGCGCTCTGCACCCTGTCGCATTCAGTAGCGCGACCTGCACGAATGGTGTAACGACTGCCCCGCTCAAAGTCCTTCGTGATTGATCGATTGATGGGAATAAATATGAGTACCTTTCCCGTAGCGGTTATCCCCCGTAGCTTCTTCCCGTACCGGTGGATGTGGCATGTGTTGAAGAGAAAGACAGGCCATCCGAAGGTCAGTGTTCTTTTCTTCCTCACCTTCCTACCTCAGGTGAGCCATTCTTCCTTATGATTTTGATGTAAAGACTCTCTTGATGTCTCTGAATTCTTCGCTCACTCTCTATATTTGCTCGAGAACCACAGTGGCAAAAGGTGATATAGGGCAGTCGAAGTGGTTGTTCGACCGTTTAGCCGACTAGCCTGGTATATCAAAAGAGTATATCCCTTCGAGCCACCCCGTGAGAGGACATGTGCTTTCCTAAACGGGTGCGAATGGGGTAGTAGCGATGTTTCGTTCTTTCATCTACTTGAATGAATTCGGCACTCCAGCGGTACTCCCAAGGCGGAATAGACTCTAGTGGCCTATCGGAAATCAATCCTAAAGGGCGAAGACCCCTAGATGGGTCAAGACGCTAACGCCGAGGAGAAATAGCAGGGAAGAGCCCGTGAGGCCGGCCACGTGTGTTTCAAATATTGACAGACCGTCCGATGATAGGTCATGATTTTATTCCTTGCTGTGAGGTTTCCTTAAGTTTTCTTACTTGCTGGCATTGCAAAGCAAATAAATTCTCTATCCAAGAGAGTCTCGGTGAATTTTCTGGTGTGCCTTCGGGAAAGGCAAGTGAGCAGCCAATGGAGAACCCGAAAGCCTCCGGAGAGAGGAGAGGCCAATGGATTTCGATTCGATAATAGGTACTTACGTACTGACCTGATAAAGTGTCTGGATTCTTTTGTCCTTGGGGAAATCCTTCGGGGACTCCAGGGACTAAGAGATACATGACGATCCTCTCCTGAAGATACCTCGGTGCATGATATGTGTTCTGATTGTGGGGTAAGCCTGACTTACCTGATGCAGCTTCCTTGTGACCTTTACCTGACGTAGCAGGAAAGGAGGTGGGCAGGGGGTTGCATGATCTGTGCTTCAGAACGGGGATGACACGCTGATCATACCTGATGCACCGACCAAAGCCCAAACTGCTTAAGGGGGAACAGGAATGAGCTCCGTGATGGACTAGGTCCAGGATATACGCGCCCTCTCCGGGCTCAGGCCAATGGGAAATCCAGGTAATCTTGTCCATCAGTTCCCTTTTATGACGGCTTTTTGCGCAGGGGAGGAGTACCTCGTAGGGTAGGGATCTTTTTTTATGTGAGTATGCTATATTGCATATAACTTTGAGGCTTAGTAGTTTATTATAGCTGGTTATTAGTCGGCGACCGGCTGGACTTATCCCTCGTGAATAGATGTCTCAGCCCACCAGTCCATGCTGCCAGCCATCCATCGCAATCTATGCTTCCGAGGCGATCCTTTCAACCAATCAACCAACCGATGGTGGAATTAATTCTACCTACAAGCGGGGGATAGAATGCAATCAATGGAATGGATTGGAATGCAATGAGAGGACATCTACAACCATCAGAGGGAAGGGACGAAGGGTGGAGAGCATCTACTACCACTGATACCACTGAGAGATAGGACATATACTAATGAACTAATGGGGGTGATAAACATATTCTACCAGGGAAGGATGATACGATTGATACTACCGGCGAGGGATAGAGGTTTATACAGCTACGGTAGTGGGGTGTCTTGATGCTTGGCAAGGTAAGAGCGCTAGGAGACTTCATTCAAATAACGAATGCATGGAATGAATATGGGATGTAAAGTGCGCCTGGGGCTAATCAAGTTATAATAGTGGAGAAATTCGTATTAAGCGCGCCAAGATAAGTTGTTTAAAAAGCTTCAAATGCTGAATGCGAATAAAGTGCGCCTAGGACTAATCAACCAAGAATAGGGGCGGAAATGAAGATTAACCGCGCTAAGACTAACTAGAATTAAAATACCAAATGCTACCAAATGCGTATAAAGTGCGCCTAGGGCTAATAAGTTGAGAATAGGGGAGTGTTCAGTCTGTCCTATTAGTGAGAGAGACCCGGATTACTTCTATGGTGACGAGGCGGTGAAAGAGCAGCTATCTAGGGAAAAGAGGTAGGGAAGAGACCCTAATTACTGCAATTATGATGGGGCAGTTCATAGGCAGTCATCAAGGAGAGAGGGGAAGGGGAAGACCTTGATCTGGTGTCGGTGAATGCGACATTCCAGGGACAGTCATGAAGGGGGATAGCTTGGGAAGAGACCCTAATTCCTGCCATTGGGGTGGGGCAGTTCTGGAGCAACTCTAGAGGGGAGATGCCTTTGGAGCGAGGCTAGCCCAGTAACCACCAATATCCTTTCTCTAGTGTAAGTTAGCTTCACACCCTGAACCAAGACCGATGGCCACCATCCTGATATCCAATCAGTTACGGTGTCTGGCCTTTCCTCCACGGTGTATGTCGTATTGTCCTTCACATTGTGATGTCCTTTTCTTTCAGTCACATTGTTACGTCGTATTGTCCTTTCCCCCGCCCTGACCAATCAAAATATCCACTAGGCAAGGAAAGCACCCAACTGTATGGAAGGAAAGAACCCACCCCGGCAAGTAATTTCACCCACCCCAAGCCAGCCGTTAAAGTTAAACCAGCCACCCAGTAAAGAAAAACATCTATCCCATCCAGTAGAGAATATAGTTTAACCCACTCAGGAAAGCCAGCCAGTCAATAATTGAGGGAAGAAAAGAGTCTAAGTATAAAGCTGGGACGGGCGAAGATGCTATTGGTGGTGCTAGTGCTTATAGGTCAACGGGCTAAGCTGCAGTAGATGCGCCTGAGACTGGGTATGTATCTGGATAATAAACCTCACTAGTATATTCTAAAGCAGCAGTTCGAGATCGAGAGCTCGCCTATAGAAAGAAGGAAGCACCAGCAGCATCAGCAGCACCTACGACACTAGCAGATCGAGATCCAGAAGCAGAGCCTTAAGCAGCTAAATAAGCCAGCCAAGCCAATAAGGAAGGCACGCAATCTATAATCTCTCCGTCCTTTACTTTATTGGAGGGAGCCCTTCGACATTTTCATTATGATGTTCGGTATTGGGGCTTCTTCACAATAGGAGGTCTGTCTGTAGATGCGGAAGAATCAGTTATGCCCATAGCGGAAGCACCAGATTCCGAAGCAGCAGTAGTGGTGTCTCAGTAAGTGGAGTCGCAATGAATTCATAGAGGAAGTGAAACACCATAATGAGGAAATCAGCCAACACCAAATAAGACCAATGAATAGCAGGCAGATAAGAACCAAACGAGATCTCGGGAGTTTGGGATGAGAATACGGAAAATTCCATGGGTTGAGAGATCGATCATTGTGGTGAGTTTGTCGTCGGTTGTGGTGAGTGACCGGGGTTACTCTTATCCCAGCGGGGTTTATATAAGTATGCTTGGGTCGGGCGGGGTCAAGCTCGGATTCGAACCATGAAACCACCCCTTTTTGCCCCATAAAATATATGTCTTCTATTTATGGAGTGAATTTCTCCTTTATATATAGCGATCCCCAGCGGTGGCAGAGTGGCTGGCTGGCAAGGGTGGTTCTTTCCTTCAGGGTCACGAGGCAGGCTCTGCTTGGTAAGAGATGACCAGGACCTTATCCAACCAAGAAGAGGACTTACGGCCGCCTTTCAGGACACTCTAATTTATTCCCGTCGAAGAGCTCGGGTAAGTGACTTTTAATTGGTCGGTCGTTTAAGCCCCCTTAATGCCGGAGCGAAGAATAAGGCGGCATTTATGGAGGGATGGTGGTAGGTAACTGAAAGTGAATTGACAATGTTAAGGGAGAGGGTCTGAGACAATAAGGGGAATTGTAAGGCATTGATGCTCAAGCATGGATGGTAAGGCAGGCATTGATGGTATTAGACGCAGTCAAAGAGCGACCGAACTCCCCTTGGGATATTTCCTTTTTATCCGCATTGGGCAAGCAAGCAGATCCTTTTTGTGCTCTCACTCAGTCCCCTACCTTCGCTGCCGCTTTCTCTTACCCTTCCCCGACGATGAACGCACGCCTTCTGTCTGGTGGACCGGCGTGCTCCCACTCGCCGCCCAGACAGACCTTCTCTTCTTCACTCTCTGAACCCACGTCCACGGACTTGAAAGTCCTACCAATTTCCTCTCCATGTTATAGATTTCAATCCACTCCTCCACCCACATAGTAAGTCACCATAATGATACAATAACGACGTCCATCTCATGGCACCAGTTGATTTATTTCACAGGACCCATCCAACACACCGGAATTTGAACCTTTCACACTTACCTTACCAGTTCCACTATCAATGATTTCCCAAGATTAAGTTCATGGTTTCTTCCTTTTTTTCTTTCCTTCGCACGCAAAGGGGGGTTTTGGCTCGCAACCCGAATGTTTGAACCAAGGTGCAGGGACCCGAGGCTTAAGTCGGGCGAAGCAATTAATTAAGCTATACATAAAGGGAGTGGTAAAGAAAGACCACCCGGTTAGGGAAGAGAGTTAGCTCTACCTGATTGATATAGGGAGGGAGAACTTGCTCTTTATAGACGAATTTTAGACGCTTTTTAGTAACTGGAAAGTGCTCTTTCTTGAACCATTCCCTTACCTCTTTTTCCCCTAGATTCTTTTAGGTGTTTCCCTTACCTCTTCCATCTTGATATCTCTAGTTACCGAATCAGGCTGGCAAGCAGGCGTGGGTATAGCGAGCGGGACCCTGTATTTATTCCCTCAAGCGACCATTAGTTTAGGTTCAAAGCCCGATGCTCCACCAACTGCCCTTAAACCCCACAATAGCAAGCAGCAGTAGATCAACGCTTCTTGTGGGAGAGGAGGTAGGCGGGGTCCTTGTCTTCCCCTAAAACCCTACGTAGAAAACCTCCAACAGCCCCCACCCAATTGAAGTGATTGCTGTCGCTTTCAACCACCCGGAAAGAAACTCTGCCGAACTGCGTGAGGGGAAGGAACAACCTTTCCCGAACGGACAGACAGTGAGGGGGACCGCCCGAGCGTAGCATAGGGGCAAGCTATGTTTTCTACGTAATCTCTTTCTTTCCATGGCTTGAGTGATCCCTAACCAACCCTCCCTGAAGGAAGGGGTGAATGGAATGAGGGGAAGGAAGGGAAAGGTTCTAACTTATTCGCTCGGGCCCGGGTCGTTTACTTCACTTTGTTCGTTTATGCTTTTTCATTGGCTGGCTAAATAAGGCGGCTAAATCTTCCTCCTCCTATCTCTGTTCATGTGGGGAGCCTTTTTCAGTGAGGCCCCCATGAGAACTACTAAAGTCGATCCTGAGTTAGCGAGTAAAGGCACAACCAACAGCTCTCTCTTTATGTTACACTTCGCTAACGAACTAAGTAAAGTTATATAACCCTCCACTTCGTTAATAGGGGGAAGGGTAACCATCCATAAAGTCTCTCTTTGAGCAGGGAGGGACCCGTTTTGGCGTATGTATATATATATATATATATATCGACGGAGGTGCACGGAACTAGTGAGTGGTTCAACGAAAGGGACCCAGTGAACTCAGTAAGTTCGGAACCTCAGCCCAGGCAATATTAGTATAGTGAATCGGATCTTACCTCAGCATGCATTAAGGGTGGGTATGAGATTGCCCTGTCCGGCCGTCCGGGTGAGATTCTTTCATCCCAATCCTGCACCTGGTGAAGGTGGGTGGCTCTGGCTGGGGTCGGGTATGGTGTATAAGTAGTAGAGAGTGACGAATCATTGAATAATAGTTCAGGGTGGGTGCATATCCTTACCTGAGCAGAGCTCAGGGTTGCCCCTTTTAGTGGGTAACCCGAGCGAGCTTCCCCTTTTCCTTCTCTTCATTCAAGGATAATATTTGATATATTCACTTACGTTTCCTATGATGATGCCCTTACCATTCTAGCTACTTTCGCTCCTGCTAGCTACTTTGCCTACGTTGCCTATGTTCTAGCTGATAATGGTGGGACAAC